>Ga0247611_10001978_pt1 | contig 34841 bp, 14 predicted proteins | sample 177DNAGHGhighgp2_FD_192422 | JGI IMG/M metagenome (GOLD analysis project Ga0247611, IMG submission 192422) | Sheep rumen microbial communities from Palmerston North, Manawatu-Wanganui, New Zealand - 1770 DNA GHGhigh gp2 | ecosystem: Host-associated > Mammals > Digestive system > Stomach > Rumen... | reverse complement strand
CTTTGGATCTTTGGCAAAGATACAAAACAATCCGCAATAAACTGTAACAGAATGCATTATGTTGATAACTTTTCAAATCCTGTTCATAACGCGCTAATTCCCCCTAATTTTAGTGCGTTTGCCCTGGGAAAGGAATGGTTTTTGCGGTTTTATTGGTCATCAAAAAACGAATTGCCATGAAAAAAACATTGATATTGGCTTTGCTCGTCCTGTTATCACTTCCCATTGTGGCACAATCAAAGGATAAAAAGCCTGGCCTCAACAAGGAGAACTGCACCTTTGTTACCAAGGACGGCAAGACTTTCAATCTTTACGGCAAGGTGAAGATTGTGGAGAGCTTCCCCGACATCAAGGTGCAGATTGTGGAATCCTTCGAGGATTTGGATGTAAAGATTGTGGAGAACTTCCCAGACCAATGTGGAAAAATAAAGCTTGTGGAGAACTTTCCTGATGTGAAAGTGCAGATTGTCAATAGCTTCCCTGATATCAAGGTGAAGATTGTGGAGTCGTTTCCGGGGGTGAGGAGGTAGTTGTCAGTTGTCAGTTGATAGTTGGGTGGCTTCGCCTCGTGTCATGAATCGTACGGTAACATACGGCGATTTCTTTTCTTCGGTTGTCACATTGCAAAAGAATGAAACTTCGGAACTGCCTTCATTTAATAGGGCGACTCCTTGTGTTTCAATTTTCTTTATCTTGTTGTAATTCAAGTCGGTAATAAAAGCCGTTCCGTCAAAATCATAGATAAGGCATTGTCCCGCTTTGAGGGTATAGGGGAAGCGCAAGGTATCGTTGGGTGTCTCCAAATATACATCACTGATGCTGCCTTTGCCTTCCACAGTGATGCAGAGAGCAAAGGCACTTGTGAAGGGCGTGTTCCATTGCCAACTGTCCTCCTTGAAATTGCAGAAATAGCGTCTCGAAATGTGTTGAGGATAAAGCAAATAGGTGGAGTCATCCGTTTTCTCGATGTGCCAGTCTCCATAGGGGTCTTTGAACGCTTCCTTCTGTTCCTCGCTGAAGGCGTTGGCAAAGCGTAAGGTCTCCCAATTGTTGATAGTGAGTAGCATCTCATCCGTAAAACCGTGTTTCCGCATGGTTTCCGCACTGAAGTCGAGGCCGAACCCTGCATCAAAGGCGGCGGCTTTGGAGAGGAACCATTCCAATTCCTCCATCGTGGTGGCTTTGCGGTTCTTGTCGGCGAGGTTGATTTGGAAATTGCCGATCATCCACGGCATTTGTCTCTTTCGATAGAAGTCTTGCTTCTCGGTCAGTGTTTCCACTATTTTAGTTCGCATTGACGCGTTCCAGAGTTGGTTTTCGTTGACACGGCTCAAGTAGTGCCACGAAGTAGGGGTGAGCAGGTCGGCTTGAAGGAGCTTGTCGGGATTGTATTTATGTATCGTGTCAAGAAAACGTCCTATGGCCAAGTCGCCTAGATTATTATAAGAATAGCTTATCAGGTCGTTGAAAATCAGTAGCGGGTAATCGGTCTTGGATAGTTTTTTGGCTTCGGTTTGAGCCATTTTTTCTTGCAACTCGAGGTCGGGAAGGAGGGTGCGTTCGGGCGTGTCCCAAAGTTTGTAAACCGTTTCGTTTTTCGAGTGTGCCGATCTCTTTGTGCCGAATGCGCCTCTAACGCAACCGTAAAACAAATTGATGTTGCCGGTTCTTTCCGTCGTGCGATAGGTGATGAGTTCCTCGCCGATTTGCAATACGTTGATGTTGGCAGGCTGGTCGAAGAGGTCGGAGTGGTAGACGGCAAACTCGGTCTGCTCGTCGTCGATTGACAGTTGGAGATGCAATTCGCCTTGGATTAATATATGTTCCGAAGGTTTGGGCGTGACGTATTTGCTGTCGGTCGAGAGGCGGTTGGCCAATACGGAAAGACCCAAATCCAAACCGGATTGACGGCATTTCTCTTTCAGGAAAGCCGTGTCTTTTGGATTGTAATCGGCTATCAGATAAGACTTTGTGCTTCTTCTGATGCCTGACAAGCTATCAGGAACTTGTGCAAATGAAAACAATCCGCACAACAAAAGACAAACGATGGTTAAAATCCTTTTCATCAGTCGATTCCTCTCAGGTCTTTGTAGAGTTGAACGGCGTAGAGGTCGGTCATGTTGGAGATGAAGTCGATGACGGACTGAAGCTTGGTGTAGGTATCGTCGGTCTGCACCTTGAACTGCTCGGGGATGAGCGAAAGGAGCTTCTTGTTATAGGGAGTGTCGGGATTCAACACGGCATCGGTGAAGTCCTCCATCAGCGTCCCGATGACATTGAAGCCCGTCAGTTCGATTTTCACCACCGAGGGGTGACGGTAGATATGCTTCACCGATTCGTCGCGGCATGTCTCTAGCGCTTTTTTCTCAAACTCAGGCAGATGCGAAATCAAGCTCTTTTCGAAGCGGCCTTCCATGATGGCATCGTGGTTTTTGACGAAGATGTCGCTGGCGAGGTTCACCAGCTTGTTGATGAGCATGGCTCGGAGAAAAGCCATCCGCTCGTTGACGTCGGTCACGTCACGGTAAACATCCTCTTTGTGCTTGAAGAAAGCTTTGTCTTTGTTCGGGTCGAAAAACGAGACAAAGCAGCTCTCGATGGCCTCCGTGCTGATGATACCACGTTTGTGGGCGTCTTCCATGTCGAGGACGAGGTAGCAGATGTCGTCGGAGGCTTCCATCATGTAGGACAATGGGTGACGGGCGTAGACAAGATGCTCGTCATCGATTCTCGGCATGCCGCATTCGTTGACGACCTCTTCGAAGGCGGGAATCTCAGAATAGAAGACATTGTATTTCTTCCGGTTGCCTTTGTTGAAAGAAGGGTAGGGGTATTTCAGTAAGGTGGCCAAGGTGGCGGAGGTCAGCGAGAAGCCTCCTGCCCGACGGCCTGTGAACTGGTGGGTCAGTTGGCGGAAGGCGTTGGCATTGCCTTCAAAGGCGATGAGGTCGCTCCATTGCTCAGGTTTTACAAGCTTTTCCAGCTCCTTGCCGTTCCCATCCTTGAAGAAGCTGCTGATGGTGTCCTCGCCCGAGTGACCGAAAGGCGGGTTGCCGAGGTCGTGCGCCAAGCAAGCAGAGGCCACGATGGTTTCGATGTCGGACTGACGTTCTTTCAGCTCATGATGTTTGTTCGCCAGCTTTTCAACAGTTCGGCACGCGATGGAGCGTCCGACACTGGCCACTTCGAGGCTGTGGGTCAGGCGGTTGTGGACCATCTGTGCGCCAGGCAAAGGAAACACTTGCGTCTTGTTTTGCAGTCGGCGGAAGGGGCTGCTGAAGATGATGCGGTCGTAGTCGCGCTGGAACGAGCTCCGGATGTCGGGGCTTTTGTGCGGCTGCGCGTAACGCTTGTTGGAGAGTAGGTCGGGCCAGAACATGAAGTGTAATTCTTAATGGGTGCAAAGGTAGGAAAAAACTTTGTAAGGCTGGAAATTTGGATATTTTTGTATATTTGCGCCATGAATAACAGCTATTTCGAATGAAAAGATTTAACACAACTGGAAGTTGTAATCCTGAGCGGCATTACATGGTGAACACGGAAAAATGTTTCAAAGTTGTTGAAAGTATGATTAATTCAGGTGAGTATTTCACCATCAATAGAGCAAGGCAATATGGAAAGACAACGACTTTGAACATGATTCGTCGCAAGCTGTCGGATAGGTATCTCATTATTCAAACCAGTTTCGAAGGTGTAGGCGACAATCCTTTCAAGACGGAGCTTTCGTTTGTGCAGATGTTTGCAAGTTTAGTGGGTGACGTTTTGCAACACCAAAATAAAGGTGAAGACCTATCATCGTTTTGGAATCCAGAGAAAATACACGATTTCAAGGAGTTAGGCGTAACCATCAGCCAATTCTGCAAGGCTTATCACCTGCCTGTAGTCATTTTGATAGATGAGGTTGATAAAAGTTCTGACAATCAAACATTTATTGGGTTTATTGGCCTTTTGCGTGATCTGTATCTGAAACGGGACCAATATGGTGTAGACTCAACCTTCCACAGTGTCGTCCTCGCTGGAGTCTATGACATCAAAAACCTCAAGCTGAAACTTCGTCCCGATGCTGAAAAAAAATACAATTCGCCTTGGAATATTGCTGCTGATTTCAATGTGGATATGACTTTTCATCCTGAAGAAATAGCCGAAATGTTGCAAGATTATGAAAATGAACATCATACTGGTTTTGATGTCAAAAAGATGGGGGAGGAAATCTACAAGTACACCTCGGGCTACCCTTATTTGGTGAGTGCAATCTGCAAGTTGATTGACGAGCAATTGGATTGTGATTGGACGGAAAAGGGAGTTGTAAAGGCTGTGAAAATAATCGTGCAAGGCAATAATACTTTGATGGACGATTTGTCAAAGAACCTTGAGAACTATCCTGAGTTTCGGGAGTTCATGTTTTCAGTGGCTGTTAATGGGATTTCGTATGCTTTTACTTTGCTCAATCCAATGGTGAGTATGGGCAATATGTTCTCCTATATCAAGAATAAAGACGGTCGCGTGACGATACACAACCTTGTTTTCGAAGAGGCTTTGTTCCTGTATTTTACTGTGGATTATGCCATCAAAAACCATGATAAGATGGCTCCTTTCCAGTCCACCTACATCCAAAACGGCCGTCTCAACATGGAATATGTGTTGGAACGTTTTGCCCAACTCATGCACGAAGAGTACAGAGAGCGTACGGAGTCTTTTCTCGAGAAGGAAGGACGGCTGCTGTTTCTTACTTTCTTGAAACCCATCATCAATGGCATAGGCTTCTATTATGTGGAGCCGCAGACGCGTGACAACCGCCGCATGGACTTGGTGGTGAACTATGACCGGCAGGAGTTCATTGTGGAGTTGAAGATATGGCGGGGCGACAAGTACGAGCAGACGGGTCGCGAACAATTGTCGGAATACCTTGCCATCCGAGGCATGGACGAAGGCTATTTGCTGACCTATGATTTCTCGAAGAACAAGCAGGAGATGGAGCCACAATGGCATGAAGTGAACGGCAAGCGGATTTTTGAAGCGGTGGTGTGAATCTGCATTTCCACAGATAATCATTTGACTTGGCAGGTTGCTTTGATTTTTCTTAATTTTGCCCCCGATAAACAGAATAAAAGTCTAACCAAATAGAATTGAAATGAATACAGCGCATTGAGCGCAATAGCGAAAAAACGGCATATCATAAATAAGGAAAACACAAACAATTCAAATCTCAATATTATGAACAAAAGATCTTTACAACCAAAAAGGGCGCTCCGCTCCGTCCTGCTCGTCCTGCTGCTGTGCGCGGCGGGAATGACGAAAAGCTATGCTGTTGATTATGACTTCTCCTCGGTTTGCAGTACTGGACAAACCTTGTATTACCGAATCACTGATGCTACCGCTCATGAAGTACAGTTGACTTATCCTAATAGATATGATATTACTTCTACATCGGGAAGTGGTACTTATTCTAGTCCGAAACATGTTTATTATCATGACTATTATTGGTATAATTTTACGCGTCCAACAGGTAATATAGTGGTTCCTTACTATGTTGAATATAATGGGATTAGCTATTCAGTGACTTCCATTAGGGATCATACCTTTGGTAATCATAATTACCAAAGTAATTATCAAAGTGGTTATAATTATTATTATTATAATTATGATCAATGTACAGATATTACTTCGGTTGTAATTCCCTCATCGGTAAGAACCATCGGTGACGACGCGTTTGCCAGATGTACGGGATTGACCACGGTGACCATCCCCACATCCGTAACTTCTATTGGAGAAAATGTGTTTTATAATTGCACAAATCTCGTAACCGTGAACTTCAATGCCACCAATTGTAGCAGTGTCGGCTATAATACTTGGTATGGTTGCACGAAATTTACAACGTTGAATTTGGGCAATACAGTTACAAGAATTCCTACCGGAGGTTTTCTCGGTGCTACCAAAATTGCTTCTATTACCCTGCCCAATAGTCTGACCACCATTGGCGATTCTGGATTTGATGGTTGCACGGCACTCACTACAGTTACTTGTGGCAATGCTAGCACCTTGGCTACCATCGGTGGGGAAGCTTTCGCTGATTGTTCCTATTTGGCTAACATCAATTTGCCTAACTCAGTAACCACGATAGGCGATTATGCTTTTGCAGGTTGTACGCGGTTGAATTCCACGACAGCGACACAATTGCTTCCCAATGCCTTGACGAGCATCGGCAACTACGCATTCCTAAATGCCACCACTTTAGCCTATATCCATATCCCCAGCACACTTACTTCTCTTGGTAAATATGCTTTTAAGGGATGTACCGCATTAAACACGGTGGATTATGAAGCCACCAATTGCACTTATTCAGGCACACAAGCCGAACCGCCTTTCTTCGGTTGTTCGGCTTTGGCCACGGTGATGGTGAGTGATAATGTTACACAAATCCCTGATTACTGCTTCAAGGATTGTACTGCCCTCACTAATCTTACTTTGCGCAACGGCCTGACATCAATCGGAACATACGGTTTCTATGAATGCCGTAATATCAACTCATTGGTGCTTCCTGTTAGCGTAACCAGCATTGGAAGTTTCGCTTTTGGCAATGCCTACGATATGCAATTAACCCGTGTGGAGTCGCACAACACCACTCCTCCTACCATTGGCGGTGAAGTGGCTTTCGCTTCGGGACAGACCATTTATGTGCCCAATGCCTCGGTCAGCGCCTATCAATCGGCGGAGTATTGGAGCGGTTACAACATCGTGGGCATGGACCAACATTATGATTTCAGCCAAGCCTGCTCGTCGGGTCAAACCTTATATTACATCATAGAAGATGCTGCCCAGCATAAGGTGAAAGTCACCTATGCCAAGGAATACAATGGCTATTACTATCAAGGCCATCCCGAACCAGCGGGGGGCGTTGTCATCCCTACAACGGTTTCTTACAATGGCCAGAATTATACTGTGACCAATATTGACGAAAACGCATTCAAGGATTGTATCCGTATGACGGCTGTCACCATCCCGACCAGCATCAGTACCATTGGCGAAACCACTTTTTCGGGCTGCACAGGTTTGGTCACGGTCAATTATAACGCCATCAACTGCACTACCATGGGCAGCAGCGCATCGCCCGTTTTTGCCAACTGCACCTCACTTACCACTTTGAACATCGGCACAGGCGTTACCACCATTCCTGCTTATGCTTTCAAGAACTGTTCGCATCTCAACTGCAATTTGGTGTTTCCTAACTCCATGCTTACCATCGGTGAAGAAGCTTTTTATGGTTGTTCCGCAATGATCAGTCAACTCAATTTCCCGAATGCCGTCACTGCAATAGGCGACAGTGCCTTTTACAACTGTTCCAGCTTGATCGGCAACTTGCGCCTTGGAACGGCAGTGACCACGGTGGGGGCATCGGCTTTCCAAGGTTGCACGAACTTGACCACCCTGACCATGTATAATGCCTTGGAGCAAATCGGGGCATCCGCTTTTAGAGGATGCACCGGATTAGGCGAAACTGTCACGATCCCCAATAGTGTCGTGCAAATCGGAGCTGATGCGTTCAAAGACTGCTCGGGCATTACGGGACTTGTACTAGGGACAGCCCTTGAAAGCATTGGAAACAATGCTTTTGAGAATTGTACGGGGCTGGCGGTTGCCATCGAGTTGCCAAGTTCGGTTACCAATGTTGGCGAAAACGCGTTCAAGGCTTCGGGCATTACTGGAATCACCATTCCCAACACGGTGACTTCCATGAATACGGGAGCCTTCATGAATTGCACAAGCTTAACCCAAGTCGACATCCAAAACAACAAAATAGCTGCGTCCCAGTTTGAGGGTTGCACGGCTTTGACATCAATCACAATTCCCGCCACAGTAACGACAATGCTCGAGAACGCCTTTAAGAACTGTACGGGATTGACCACCGTTACAATGCAAAACGAGACCATCGGTGTTTCGGCATTTGAAGGTTGTACCGGCTTGGCCTCAATGTTAATTCCTGACTGCATCACCAGCATCGGTGAAAAAGCATTCTACAACTGCTCGGGATTGACCACTGTGAATGTGCCCTATACTGTGACTTCTATAGGCACATCAGTTTTTGAGAATTGCACATCGCTCACCATTGTAACCCTCAACAACCTAGTTATTGCTGCCAATCAGTTCAAGGGTTGCACAGGCATGGTTGAATTCACAATACCTTCCCAAATCAACAGTGTGGGCGAAAATGCCTTGTTCGATTGTTCTAACCTTACAATCATCAACTATAACGCTGCAAACTGTACGCAAATGGGTAGCTCGGCGAATCCCGTCTTTGGCGGCAGCACAGCCATCACGACCTTCTACATTGGCGTCAATGTCGTTACAATTCCGAACTATGCTTTCAAGAACTGCTCAAGCGTGGCTGAAATCCATGCTGCATCAGCCATGCCTCCAACTTTCACAGGCAACGACACCCAATATGGTTTCACCGATATAAACCAAAGCATTCCTGTGTATGTGCCTTGTGGCAAGTCGAACAACTATCGGAACGCTACTTATTGGAACCATTTCTCCAACTATGTTGAGGACTATCCTTACTATGTGACTGTTTCTTCAAACAACACAACGATGGGTAGTGCCAGTGTTACCCAGCAGCCTTCGTGCTCCAACAATGGCCAAACCATTGTGAAGGCCACCCCTGCTCCAGATTGCTTCTTCATCAATTGGACCCATAACGGCAACGTCGTTTCGACGAATGCCACCTATAACTTCACTCCTACAGAGAACATGCAATTGGTGGCCAACTTTGCCGATTCGCAAGTTGTCATCGCCGCTGTTGCCGATCCTGAAGAAGGTGGAACGATTACGGGTAATGGCAATTACGATTACGGTGCCTCGGTCACGCTTACGGCTGTTGCCAGTTCTGGCTATGTTTTCGTCAACTGGACTGAGAATGGCGACGTGGTTTCCACTAATTCGACGTTCTCGTTCACAGCCACAACCAGCAGAAACTTCGTGGCTCATTTTTCGGAGTTCGTTAACCATTGGACGCCCGAAACCAGCTTGTATGAGGATAACATGACATTCACCTGTGTTTTGCAGTTGGACGGTGTGGAACAATACACAACGATGCTTGAAGTCGGTGCCTTCTGCGGTGAGGAGTGCCGTGGTAGCCAACGCGCCACCTATTTTGCGCCTACCGATCGTTACATCATCCAAATGACCGTGTTCGGTGAAGTCAACGACATGATTTCATTCAGGTTGTTCGACCATCAGCAGAATGCTGAACTCATTTTGACCCCGCCTACACCTGTTCCATTCACTACCAATGGCTATGGTTCGCTTTTCAATCCTTATATCTTGAATTTCACTTCTACCGTTCAGATTTCAGCTGAAGCCAATCCTGTCGATGCAGGCGAAATCACGGGAACAGGCGACTATATCGTTGGTGCCGTAGCCACATTGACTGCCAATGCTAATGAGGGTTATCAGTTCAAGAACTGGACCTTAGACGGTGTTGTGGTTTCAAATAGTGCCTCATACCAGTTTACTGTCATAGGAGCTGGTCATTATGTTGCTAACTTCCAATACGTCCACACACAAGCCCTCAGCAATGGCTGGAGTTGGTGGTCGTCATATATCGAGCTTTCCAATATTAATGGATTGGAACAGTTGGAGAACAGTCTCGCAAACAATGGATTGATTATCAAGTCGAGAACCAATGGCTATGTGGAGGCTTATCCCTACAATGGCTCGACCTATTGGTATGGTCCATTGAATTCCATTACCAATGAGCAAATGTACAAGATTCGTGTCAATGCCGCTTGCAATGCTACCATTGTCGGTGAAACTACCGTACCAACGAGTCATCCTATTTCCATCAAGAACGGTTGGAACTGGATTGGCTTCCCCAACATCCAAAATGTGAGTGTGGATGTGGCCATGAGTAATTTCACACCTGAGAGCAATGATGTCATCAAGGGAAGAAACAGTTATACAACTTACTATTCCGACGGTAACTACAACATGTGGTATGGCACTTTGAACACCTTTGAAGCAGGTAAGGGCTATATGTACCGTTCGAACAGTAGCACACAAAAGACCTTGGTGTTCCAGACGGGTAGGGGTGAGACCAGTTTAGACAACGTAACGCCTGAAGACAATGTCTTCCAACCTGTTGACGAGTATTTCGCTGACAATATGACATTGACTGCGGTGGTTGAATTGGAAGGAACGGAACTGCGTTCCGAAGACTATGAGATTGCCGCTTTTGTTGGTGACGAATGCCGTGGCAGTGTGAAGTTGATGTATATCGAACCCATTGACCGCTATGTCGCTTTCCTCAACATCTTTGGCGATCAGGCTGAAGCAATGCAATTCCGCATCACCGATGGCATCAATGTGAGCTTCTCATCCGAAGAAATGACCTATGAGAATGACGGGATGGTTGGCACATTGAGCGATCCGTTTGTCCTGCATTTTGGCACAATGGATGTAGACGAAGCCCTCAATGCAAACGTGATGGTTTATCCCAATCCTTCGGAAGGTCTTTTCAACATTGAAGGACAAAACATGAGGAAGATAGAAGTGCTCAATGCATTCGGCCAAGTCATCCTTTCCGAGGAAATCGAAACTGAATTCTTGCAAATTGATTTGAACAATCGTGCAAGTGGCATTTACATGCTTCGTGTGACCACCGATGATGGAATAATGAACAAACAATTGATTAAAAAGTAATGATGATGAAAAAGAGCATCATATTCTTGCTCGTCATATTGTTGTCCAATGGTTGGCTATTCGCCAACCATTGGATTCCTGATGACTCGAATTTCGAGGATAACATGACCTTGACGGGCATTATCCAAATCAATGGTGTTGAGCAGCAATCCACCACACTGGAAGTAGGTGTTTTTTGCGGAGAGGAATGTCGTGGTTCAGGAATACCGACCTATTTCATTCCTACCCAGCGATATGTTGTTCAGCTGACCATTTTCGGTGAACTTGGCAACCAGCTTACCTTCAAGTTGTTTGACCATGCTTTGGGGCAGGAGCTGGATTTGGTTTCTCCCGAGGCAGTGTCTTTCAATGCTAACGGATATGGCTCGTTGTCCGATCCGTATATCCTGAATTTTACTGGAAGTGTAACAGAAATGTTCGCCATTACTGCAATTGCCGACCCGACGGAAGGTGGAACAATCGGTGGAACAGGCTTGTATGAGGAAGGACAGACTTGTACTCTTGTCGCCTCGCCCAACGAGAACTACGCCTTTGTCAATTGGACAGAAGAGGGTGTGGAAGTCTCAACGAACAACACTTATTCTTTTACCGTGGATGCTGACCGTGCTTTGACAGCACATTTTATAAGCAGTGAAACCCACTGGATTCCGAACGGTGCCCAGTATGAAGACAACATGACTTTGACAGGCGTAATCCAAATCAATGGAGAAGAGCAACAATCCACCACTTTGGAAGTAGGTGTTTTTTGCGGGGAGGAATGCCGTGGTTCAGGAATACCGACCTTTTTCATTCCGACCCAACGATATATTGTGCAACTGACCATTTTCGGAGAACTTGGCGACCAGCTTACCTTCAAGTTGTTTGACCATGCTTTGGGTCAAGAGTTGGAACTTGTTTCGCCGGAGGCAGTGTCTTTCATTGCTAACGGGTATGGCTCATTGTCCGATCCGTATATCCTGAATTTTACAGGAAGTGTAGTGGAAAGATTCGCTATTACTGCTATTGCCGACCCAACTGAAGGCGGAACAATCATGGGAACAGGTTTGTATGAGGAAGGACAATCCTGTACTCTTGTTGCCACAGCCAACGAAAACTATGCCTTTGTCAATTGGACAGAAGAGGGTGTGGAAGTCTCAACGAATGACACTTATTCTTTTACCGTGGATGCTGACCGTGCTTTGACAGCACATTTTACAAGCAGTGAAACCCACTGGATTCCGAACGATGCCATGTATGAAGACAACATGACCTTGACGGGTGTCATCCAAATCAATGGAGTTGAGCAGCAATCCACCACGCTTGAAGTGGGTGTTTTTTGCGGAGAGGAGTGCCGTGGCGCCCAATTGGCAACCTATTTCTTCCCGACACAGCGCTATTTGGTGCAACTGATTGTATTCGGAGAAACTGGCGACCAATTGACTTTCAAATTGTTCGACCATGCTATTGGACAAGAGCTGAACCTTACTTCGCCCGATGCAGTTGCATTTGTAGCCAACGGATACGGAACGTTGGGGAATCCATACGTTTTGAATTTTACAGGTGACATCCCAACCCCAGTTTTCCACTTTATCACGGCAGGTAACTGGAGCAATGCCGCTAACTGGCAAGGCGGCGCACTGCCGGGAGCCAATGATGCAGTCTTTATTGATGCTCCATGCCAACTCGACCAAAACGCAACTGTGGCTGCACTGACTGTTTCCAACGGCCAATCACTCACCCTCCAGCCAGACAAAACCCTCACGGTCACTGGCAATCTGACCAACACCTCCACGGAGGGTCTGGTCATCAAAAACGGTGCACAACTCATCAATGCCTCGGGTATCGTGGCGGCAACGATGGAGAAGGTCATTGCTTCTTACAGCAACAGCAACCCCGATGCATGGTACACCATCGCCTCACCTATGAACGAAATGCCCATTGAGGGAAGCAGCTTCGCCACGCCGGAATTCGACTTGTACCGCTTCAACGAGAACAACCTTACCAACGAGGAATGGGAGAACTACAAGGGCGGCCTTGCTGACTTCACCACCTTCGAGAATGGCCGAGGCTATCTCTTTGCCAACAGCAACGCCTTCAGCCCCGCCTTTACAGGTACACTGAACGCCTCTTCAGTTACTTATCCCTTGTCCTACACCGAGCGTTCCGACGACCCGCTCAGTGGCTTCCACCTCATCGGTAACCCATTCCCGCACGACATCTACAAGGGTGTGGGAGCGGCCATCAACGATGCCAACCTTGCTTCGGGCTACTACACTCTGACCAACGAAGGCACATGGCAGGTCCATACCTTCGAGGACGCCATCCATCCCGGACAAGGCATCCTGGTGAAGGCAACCGCACCCACCGTCTTGACGATAGCCAAGAGCACCGCCGTCGCCACTTCGGAAACGGGTGGAGCCAAGAGGGAGACCAGCCCGTTGAGCATCAGCGTCAAGGGCGAAAACGGAATGGATCAGGCGTTCGTGTACTTCGGCCGTGGCAACAGCATGGAGAAGATGGGTGGCTTCGTCGCTCAGGAGCCGAGCCTTTGGGTCCGTGACAACGGCAAGGATTACGCCATCGCACACGTGGAGAAAGCCTGTGAGACGTTGGAGCTCTGCTTCAGCAGCAAACAGACGGGCGACTTCGCCCTGACCGTCGACAGAAACGAGAAGGAATTCGAATACCTGCAACTGGTTGACCACGTCACTGGCTTGACAGTGGATTTGCTGAAACAGCCCGCCTATGTCTTCCAAGCCGCCGGACAAGAACCTGAAGCCCGTTTCAGCATCAGATTCAAAGTGGTGGAATAAACAATGTGATTTTGTTTGAATAAACGGTCATCTCACGCGAGGTGGCCGTTTTCGTAACATTTAAAAGTAGAAATAAACTTCTTTTTTTTGATTTTTCTTTATTCTATTGCGGAAATACGTATCTTTGTCACCAATACTACAAATATTATTGATATGAAACACAATCTATTATTATTCAGTATGCTTTTTTTGGTCATGCCTTTGATCATGAAAGCCACCCCCGTTGACGAAGGAACCGCCCGCGAAGTGGGCTTTAGGTTCATGAACGCTAACGCAAAAGAACCGATGCGAGGTATTAATGACTTGCAATTGGTAACCACTTACAGCATCAGCCGTGGCGATGCAGCTTTTTACATCTTTAACATGCCGAATGGTTTTGTCATTGTGGCTGCTGTCGATTGCGTCACTCCTATACTTGGTTATTCCAATGAAGGCCAGTTTGATGAGGAGACCATTCCCATTCAAATGCAGGACTACTTGCAAAGCTTTGTTGAACAAATCCAATACGGCATAGAAAACCATTTGGAAGCTGATGAGCAAACAGCACGACAATGGGAAATGGTTAGGACTACTGGACAATTGCTTGACAATCGCACTAGTAGAACAGTGGAGCCGCTGTTAACTGCGCAATGGAGCCAGAATTGTTATTACAACGCAATGTGTCCAGAAGATGAGAATGGTCGATGCGGTCACTGTGTCACAGGTTGTGTGGCAACGGCAATGGCTCAAATCATGCATTATTGGGGTTATCCAGAGCATGGAACAGGGTCTCATTCATACACACCATCTGGTTATCCTGAACAGTATGTGGATTTTGGAGCAACGAATTATGACTGGGACAATATGCCTAACAGCCTAAACGCATCTTCTAGTTCTGAGCAAATCAATGCAGTAGCCACATTGATGTGGCATTGTGGTGTGTCAGTTAATATGAGATATGGACCTGGAGCCTCCGCGGCTTATACTAATTATGTAAGCGGAGCATTATTCAATTACTTCAATTATTCCAACGAATTGTATTTTACTAAAATGGCTTTTTATCCCAATGCTTTATGGAAAGCTATGCTTAAAGATTGCCTTAATTTGGGTAGACCTCTTTATTACGACGCTTCGAGTGAATTGAATATCGGCGGTCATGCTTTTGTGTGCGATGGATACGACAATAATGATATGTTTCACTTCAATTGGGGATGGAGTGGTTCAAGTAATGGCTTTTTTTTCATAGGTCATCTAACAGGGGAATATAACAATGATAATGGTGCCATTTTCAATATTCATCCTCAGGGAGAAACCACAAATTGTACGATTGAAGTTTCGACAAATAATGCTGATGGTGGCACTGCTTCGGGTGGTGGCACTTTTGCTTATGGAACTAATGTCACCCTTACGGCAACGGCCAACAATGGTTACGGTTTTTGTTATTGGGAAGAAAACGGAGGAATTGCTTCTACCAATCCCAACTATTCGTTTTATGCCACTTATAACCGCAATTTGGTAGCTGTGTTTGCTGAACCTTTCACTGTAACTGTATCGGCATCGGAAGGTGGAACAGCAACAGGTGGTGGTTCTTATTATTATGGCGAATCTTGTAGTGTGTCAGCAACACCTGACGAAGGAAATAGTTTTGGTAACTGGACAGCAAACGGCCTTCCTGTCTTCTCCAATCCTAATTATACTTTTAATGTGACTGGAAATACTATAATGACAGCTCATTTTGTGTTGGAGGGAAACATTGTTTTTGCTGATGACAATGTAAAAGCCATCTGTGTGGACAATTGGGATATCAATGGAGATGGGGAATTGAGTTACGCTGAAGCTGCCTCGGTGACGGACCTTGGGCAAGTGTTTAGAAACAATACAGAAATCACCTCATTTGAAGAACTACAGTATTTCATTGGTTTAACTAAAATAAGCAATTATGCATTCAATAACTGTAGCGGTTTGACTGGTGGGCTTTTCATACCGAATTCTGTGACTTCAATAGGCCTATATGCTTTCTGTAATTGTAGCGGTTTGACTGGTGGGCTTTTCATACCGAATTCTGTGACTTCGATTGGCAGATACGCTTTTTGTAATTGTAGAGGCCTGATTGGGTCATTGACCATACCGAATTCCGTTTTATATATTGGTGAAAATGCTTTTATAAATTGCAGTGGTTTTACAGATTCGCTTACAATATCAAACTCTGTCACTTGGATAGATGATCAGGCTTTTTGTAATTGTAGCGGACTGACTGGTTCTTTGGTTATTCCGAATTCTGTTGTCCATATAGGTAATAATGCGTTCAAAAATTGCACTGGCTTGACTGGAACATTGACTATTCCTAATTCCGTCAATTTTATAGATTGGGGTGCTTTCTCTGGTTGTAGCAATTTGTCAGGCCCGTTGATTATTCCGAATTCCATCACCACGATAAATAGTTATACTTTTGAGAATTGTATTGGCTTAACAGGTAGTTTAACCATCCCTAATTCTGTTACCACGATAGGCTATGGAGCCTTTCGTAATTGTAGCGGTTTTAATGGCTCATTGACAATTCCCAATTCCGTTACCTCAATAGACGGCAGTGCTTTCTATAACTGTAGTGGACTGATTTCACTAAATATTTCAAATTCTGTCACCTCAATAGGCAGTTATGCTTTCTATAATTGCAGAGGTTTGACGGGTTCACTCACTATTCCAAATTCTGTAACCTCTATAGGTACTTACGCATTCTATAATTGTAGCGGTATTAAGAGTTGTCTAACTATAGGCAGTTCTGTCACCTCAATAGGTAATTATGCTTTCTTTAATTGTAGAGATTTGACTTCAATCATTGTCCTTGCGGAAACACCTCCTACAATAGAATTGAATTCGTTTTATTTCTGGATTAGTTCATCCATATATACCAACGATACTCCTTTATACGTGCCTTGCGAATCTGTTGATACATATCAAATTGCTAATATTTGGAAGTATTTTTCTAATATCATGGGTATGTGTGCTTCGGGTACGGTAACTGTTGCAGCTGATCCTGTAGAAGGAGGAGTGGTGACGGGTACTGGAGTTTATGAGTGCGGCACTTCTTGTACTGTTACAGCCACGCCAAACGAGAACTATACCTTCATGTACTGGACGGAAAACAACAATGTGGTTTCAACCCAAGCTGAGTATACATTTGTTGTTCCAACTACCTGCAATCTTGTGGCTCATTTTACTTTGCCACTCAATGTTATTGTATCGGTCAACCCGACAGAAGGTGGTATGGTTAATGGAGGAGGAGTGTTTGACTATGGAAATACTTGCACGGTAACGGCCACGCCAAACGAAAACTATACTTTTATGTACTGGACAGAAAACGGCGATATAGTTTCATCAGATGCTGAATATTCATTCATGGTAACGGATAATCGTGATTTGGTGGCTCGTTTTACTTTGCCTCTTAATATCACAGTTTCAGCCTATCCAACAGAAGGGGGCACCGTAAGTGGAGATGGAGTGTTTGACTATGGGAGCAATTGCACGGTGACCGCTACACCTAATGAGAACTTTTCCTTCATGTATTGGACGGAAAACGACACTATAGTTTCAACTGTCGCCGAATACTCATTCATAGTAACGGACAATCGCAACATAGTGGCTCATTTTACTTTGCCTCTCAGTATCACAGCTTCGGCCGATCCTGCGGAATACGGTACTGTTAGTGGCGGTGGTTTGTTTGACTATGGAAGCGACTGCACATTAACGGCAACCGCAAATGAAGGCTACATCTTCACCAAATGGACTAATAACGGCAATGTGGTTTCTTATAGTTTTAATTACACTTTCTCTGTTACTGAAAATACAGATTTGGTGGCACATTTTCAGTCTGTTCCTAATGGTATCATAATCGGGGAATATTCGGCATCGCATTCTTCTTTGCCTTGCAGGTCATACAACAAATATTCACTTTCCCAACAAATTTATACTGCAAACGAAATGGGGACGGCTTGCGAGATTTCCAGTGTGTCATTCTTCAACACAGGAGCTAGAAAAACTCGCAACTTTAATATTTTCATGACTCATACCGACAAGGTAACGTTTGATAGTAGCACGGATTGGATACCTGTAACGGAAGCCGATTTGGTGTTCAGCGGCAATGTCACCATGTCAACAGACAATTGGACCACTATCTATTTCGATACTTTGTTTGTTTACGATGGCATCTCCAACCTTGTTCTTGTTGTGGATAACAATTCCGGCACCTATGGATATTCACCTGATATGAAATGTCAAGTATTCAATGTTACTGGCTATCAGGCTATCGGTATCAACGGTAATAATATTAACTACGACCCATATAACCCTTCGACTTACAGTGGTTCACGTTGGCAGCAGAAGAATCGCATCATCTTTGGTGTTCCGAGCTATGATTATACAGTCAATGTCACTGCTGAACCGAGTGAAGGTGGAACAGTTGCAGGAGGAGGCTTATGCTACTATGGGCAACCCATTACTATTACTGCTACAGCCAATGAAGGTTACGTTTTCCGATACTGGACCAAAGACGGAAGTGTGGTTTCATACCTTCAGTCCTATAGTTTCTCGGTAACTGAAAATGCCACTTTTGTGGCGCATTTCGCAGCGGTGAACGTAGGAAACATTGTATTTGCTGATGAAAATGTTAAGGCTATCTGTGTTGCCAACTGGGATACTGATGGTGATGGTGAACTGAGTTATGCTGAAGCCGCCTCGGTCACGAGCCTTGGAGAAGTGTTCAGAGGTAATACAGAAATCACTTCGTTTGACGAATTTCAGTTTTTCATAGGTTTGTCTTCGATTAGCGAAAATGCTTTCAACTCTTGTAGTGGTTTGACAAGGTTACCCATATTTCCCAATTCAGTTACTTCGATTGGTAAGTATGCTTTCTTAAACTGTAGGGGTATAATAGGGGAGTTGACTATTCCGAATTCAATTATTTCAATAGGTTATGGAGCTTTCACTGGTTGCACTGGTATCACAGGAAATCTAATCATACCAAATTCTGTGATCTCAATAGGTGAGGCAGCTTTCCATTCCTGTTCAGGTTTGACGGGTTCACTTGTTATTTCGAATTCAGTCGTCTCAATAGGTGATTATGCTTTTTGTAACTGCTATAATATCAAAGGCGATTTGCTTATTCCGAGTTCTGTCACTACAATTGGTAAATCTGCATTTAGTTTCTGCTATAGTTTATCAGGAACATTAACTATTCCAGATGCTGTTACTTCGATTGGTGAACGTGCTTTTTATGGCTGTAGGGATTTGAGTTCAATAATTGTTTTAACTGAACTACCTCCAATACTTGGAACGGATGCATTTTACCAAATTCCTATCACTATTCCAGTATATGTGCCATGTGGGTCTGTCGAAGTATATCAGTCATCAGGGGGGTGGAATGCTTTCTCAAATATTATGTGTATAACGTCAGGAACAATTTCTGTTGTAGCCGACCCCGATGAAGGAGGTGAAGTGTCAGGTTCGGGATTGTATGAGGGCGGGACTTTTTGCACCGTAACAGCTTCGCCAAATGAAGGATATTGCTTTGCCAATTGGACGGAAAACGGCAATGTGCTCTCTTATGATTCTATATATAGTTTCGTTGTGACGGGCGAAAGAGTTTTGACAGCCCATTTTGCATCGGAAGAAAACATTGTCTTTGCAGATGCCAACGTGAAAGCCATTTGTGTGGCCAATTGGGATACTAATGGCGATGGCGAACTGAGTTATGCTGAAGCAGCAGTGATTACAAGCCTTGGCGAAGTGTTCAGAGGCAATACAGAAATCACCTCGTTTGAAGAGTTGCAATATTTTATAAGCTTGTCAACAATAAGCAATAATGCTTTTAAAGACTGTAGCAGTTTGACAGGATCTCTGATCATTCCGAATACAGTTACTTCAATTGGTAGTTATGCTTTTTACAATTGCAGCGGCTTGACAGGGGCTCTGATTATTCCGAATGCAGTTACCTCAATTGGTAGTTATGCTTTTTACAATTGCACTGGTTTGACAGGGTCTCTGATTATTCCGAATAATGTTACCATTATAGGGACTTACGCTTTCTGTAATTGCAATCGATTTACAACGCTTTCTATTGGTAACTCTGTTACCTCAATTGGTTTTGGTGCTTTCTGTTATTGCAATGTGACAGGCAAATTGTTTATTCCGAATTCAGTGATTTCAATTGGCGATTATGCTTTCTTTCATTGCAATGGTTTGACTGGCGAATTGTTAATCCCAAATTCAGTTACCTCAATTGGTAATTATGCTTTCTTTGGTTGTGATTTATTCACATCATTAACTATTTTGAATTCAGTTACCTCAATTGGCAATTCTTCTTTTGATGGATGTAGTAGATTAACATCAATGGTTGTTCAAGCCCACTATCCTCCAACGTTAGGGTCAGATGTTTTTAATTCGGTTGACATCAGCATTCCTGTATATGTACCATGTGAGTCTGTCGGAGCTTATCATTCATCTGCTGGTTGGGATGCTTTCACCAATTTTATTGGGATGTGTTCTTCAGGAACGATTGCTGTGGCGACTGATCCATTAGAAGGTGGTGCGGTTTCAGGTGCTGGAACTTATGAGGGTGGCACTCTTTGTACTGTAATCGCCATGCCAAGTGAGGGATATGACTTTGCTAACTGGACAGAAAACGACAATGTGGTCTCTTACGATTCCAATTATAGTTTTGTTGTAACGGGAGACCGAGTTTTAACTGCCCATTTTGTAACGGATGGAAACATAGATTTTGCTGATGCCAACGTTAAAGCTATCTGCGTAGCCAATTGGGATACCAATGGTGATGGAGAACTGAGTTATGCGGAAGCCGCATCGGTTTCGAGCCTTGGACAAGTGTTCTATAACGAAACGGAAATCACTTCATTCGATGAATTACAGTTTTTCATAGGTCTTAACTCAATATGCTACTACGCTTTTTATGGTTGTAGTGGGTTGTCAAGATTGCCTATCTTCCCAAGGAGTGTCAAGTCGATAGACTATATGGCTTTCGCAGAATGTACAGGCCTATCAGGTGAATTGATTATTCCAAATACCGTGACCTCAATAGGTAAGATGGCATTTTTTAATTGCACAGGCTTGTTGAGCTCATTAATCATTGGCAATTCTGTGACAACAATTGGCGAAGATGCTTTCTATGGTTGCAGTAATTTGTCGGGGACTTTAATCATTGGCAGTTCAGTATCATCAATTGGCGGAGCTGCTTTTTATTATTGCGGAGGTATAACATCTATGGTTGTCTTTGCTGAAACTCCGCCTTTAGTGGGATCGAGTGCATTCTATCATATTCCATCCAATATTCCTATGTATGTGCCATGCGAGTCTGTCGAAACATATCAGTCGGCTGATGGTTGGAATGCTTTCTCCAATATAATGTGTATATCGTCAGGAACAATTTCTGTTGTAGCCGAGCCGCTTGAAGGCGGTGAAGTGTCAGGGGCAGGAATGTATGAAGGTGGTACTTTTTGTACCGTAACAGCTACGACAAACGTGGGATATTTTTTTGCCAACTGGACAAAAAACGGCCATATTGTTTCCAACAGTCCCAGTTATAGTTTTGTTGTGACGGGCGAAAGTGTTTTGACAGCCCATTTTGTAACGGAAGGAAACATTGTTTTCGCTGATGCCAATGTAAAAGCCATCTGTGTGGCCAACTGGGATACCAATGGCGATGGTGAACTGAGTTATGTCGAAGCTGCCTCGGTGATGAGTTTGGATGAGGTGTTCTATGACCATACAGAAATCACTTCGTTTGAAGAACTACAGTACTTCATTGGTTTAACCACAATAAGCAATCATGCTTTTTTTAATTGCAGCGGCTTGACAGGTAATTTGCTCATCCCTAATTCTGTGACCTCAATAGGAGAAAGTGCTTTTTGGGGTTGTACTGGCTTGACGGGTGATTTGGTTATCCCTAATTCTGTGACTACAATAGGAAACTGGGCTTTTTTGGATTGTAGCGGTTTTACGGGCAGCCTGATTATCGGTAACTCGGTAACTACTATTGGTTATATGGCGTTCAGTAATTGTAGTGGCTTCAGGGGTGGATTAACTATTGGCAATTCCATGAATTTGATAGTCGATCATGCTTTCTCTAATTGCAGCGGCTTTACAGGCGACTTGACTATTCCGAATTCTGTGACTTCAATAGGTAATAGTGCTTTTTGTGGTTGCAGTGGCTTCACTGGCAATTTGACCATCCCCAATTCTGTGACTTCAATAGGCTTTGATGCTTTCTATGGTTGTAGCGGCTTGACTGGTAATCTTGTCATTCCAAATACAGTGACCGAAATAGGTGGTTATACCTTCTATGGTTGCAGCGGCTTCACAGGAAACCTTACCATCCCCAATTCTGTGACCATAATAGGCGATGGTGCTTTCCAAGGTTGCAGCGGCTTCACTGGCAATTTGACTATTGGCAATTCTGTCACCTCGATAGGTAGTTCGGCTTTTAATAATTGCAGTGGTTTGACAGGCGATTTGGTCATTCCAAATTCTGTGACTACGATAGGGGACTCCGCTTTCAGTGGTTGCAGCGGCTTTACGGGCAATTTGACTTTTGGCAATTCTGTCACCTCAATAAGTAGTTCGGCTTTTAATAATTGCAGTGGTTTGACAGGCGATTTGGTCATTCCAAATTCTGTGACTACGATAGGGAATCGAGCTTTCTATGGTTGCAGTGGTTTGACAGGCGATTTGACCATTCCCAGTTCTGTAACTTCAATTGGTAGCTATGCTTTTAATAATTGTCGCACTTTATCTTCAGTTATTATGCTCTCCTCAACGGTGCCCTCTTTGGGTAACGGAGCTTTTTCTGGATCAAACGCAAATTATTACATCTATGTTCCATATCCATCCTTAGATGCCTATAAGACTGCTGCTATTTGGAGCAATTATGAACCCAGGATCTTACCGATGGCCTATGCCACCGTTCCTGGTTATGGCGTTGGTAATGACAAATGGGTGTTTATCGCTTCGCCACTTAGTGAAGACGTGATACCCACAACGATTGATAACATGCTCCTCGGAACGAATTATGACCTTTATCAATTCGACCAGTCAGCTACCGAAGAAGAATGGCAAAACTACAAGGTTGACAGTTTCAATCTTGTCAATGGCCAAGGCTATGTGTATGCGAAAGAGGCTGAGGTCAATATCATTTTTAAGGGTGCGTTCAACGAGGACGAGACCAAGGTGGTAAGCCTTGATTACGATGCTGAAAAAGCGAACCCAGGCTGGAATCTCGTAGGCAATCCCTTCCCCGTGGAGGCTTACATTGACAGACCTTACTATGTGATGAACGAAGACGGCACGGCAATCAATCCCATTGCGGTGCCTGCCTCTACACCCATACCGCCTTGTGTGGGAGTACTGGTGAAAGCTGATGGGACAGGCGAATCGGTCACTTTCAGCAGGAGTGTGCCCGGAACCAACAAATAGGTTTGATTGTAGGTGCAACGAATAGGAAGAAAGCTATCTATACATGTATAAACGGCCATCTCACGCGAGGTGGCCGTTTGTTCATGCCTACTCATTTCACTCCACTCCGCTGACACCCATATCTCCACTTTCTGAGACCCATATCTTTTTCGGTTGAGATATGGGTCTGAAAAGGTTGAGATATGGATCTTAACCTTTAGTGCACCTAACCGTTCCAGAAACATTTTTTTTATTCTTTTTTTTTGCCATAAAGTTTTTTCTATTTTTGTACGTCCAAAATAGGGTTGGAATCAAATCATAATGAGTAGATGAGCAAATTTAGTTTACATATTGGGACAATGACTTGTGACGATGACCATGACCACTTCAACCAAGAGCTGAAATTTCAGCATTCCCGTGGAAGCGGTCATAGTCATAGTCAAGGGTCATAGTCCTTAAGTCACGCTTCAAAAAACATGTAGTTAAATTTTGAACAGTTACGTACATTAACAAAATATTATAACACTATGAAAAGAAGATTTTTACTTTTGTTTCTCCTCCCGACCTTCTTTGCCCCATGGATGGCTTTAGGCCAACAATTAACTGTGTACAACGGGACGGCCACTAACAACTATGTCCCAGCCTACATCTTCTACTTCGACGACTTCACCCGAAGCCAGTTCGTCATCCCTGCCGGCGACTTGACGGCAATGAACGGCAAAATCATCTATAGCATGACGTTTTACACCACTGACTACAACGTTCCTTACACCACCCTTAGCTCGGCAGATGTCTACCTCATGGAAGTGGACTACACCCAGATCAGTGCCTTTGAACCTAAAGCCAACGCCACCACCGTCTACAGCGGCACGTTCGACATCGTGAGCGAGGGCGACGGCGGCACGCTTTCCATTAACTTCAGCACGCCTTACGTCTATCATGGCGGCAATCTCCTGGTGGGTATAGAGAACACCGTTGATGAGGGTTGGAAGAACATTTACTTTTATGGCCAAAGCGTAAGCGGAGCCTCTGTTGCCGGCTACAACGTCAACAGCCTTGACGAAGTGCAGCCCACCCAACGCAACTTTATCCCCAAGACTACCTTCAGCTATATAACATCTGCTTGCCCGAGCCCCATAAACCTAACTACGATGGACATCACATCACACTCGGCCACACTTAACTGGACAGGATTTCAAGACGACTACGACATACGCTACAGAAAAAAGCCCCATTTCTTTGAGGACTTCGAGAATGGTTTCCCATCTGGTTGGACCACTATCGACAACGATGGGGATGGATATAATTGGTTTGTTACTACAAGTTTATCTTCCTATTGTCATAGTGGCACGCATGTGATGGCTTCTGAAAGTTGGCACAGAAACAGCAATACTGCTCTTACCCCTGACAACTGGCTGGTTTCACCTCAGATAGAATTGCAAGGCATCATGAAAGTGTGGCTTTGCGCCCGCGACTCGTACTATTCAGACGAGCATTTCGCTATTTACCTCTCCACCACGGGCAACAGTGTGAGCGACTTCTCCACCGTCTTGGTGCCTGAGACAATAGTAACAGGAGAATTTTTAGGCTACACCGCCGACTTAAGTGCCTTTGCAGGCCAGCTGGGGTACATCGCCATCCGCCACTTCAATTGCACAAATATGGATCAACTGTATTTGGATGACTTTTGCATCATCGATGACCCTGATGACGACATTTGGGAGATGGGTTGGACAACAAGCAATCAGCTGTTTATCTCCAATCTTGAACCAACCACCGAATACGAATGGCAGGTGAGGGGTAGAAACTGCGACAGTAATGGAACCTATACCGACTGGAGCGACGTACATGATTTCACCACCCCATGCGAAACCTTCGTTGTCGATGCTGACAACCCCTTCTTCGAAGGTTTCGAAGAAACGACCTTTGCGCCTGACTGCTGGGGATTATTCTCAACGGGCTCGTATTCTTGGGATAAAAGTATCAGCTATGCCCATTCTGGTTCTGCAAGCGCATATAGCTACTATTATGGCGACAACTATTTGGTGCTGCCCAACCTTGAGCTTCAAGCCGATGCTTTGACAGCCCAAATTACTTTCTGGTCTTATAACCGTTGGCTAAGTGACTTTGTGGAAGGTAACAACACGGTTGTGTTGCTCGACGGCAACACCGAGACCGTGCTTTGGTCGGCTGAGACGGTGAGCCAATCTTGGGAAGAGACCATCATCGACCTTAGCGACTATTTGGGTCAGACGATCAGCCTTGCTTTCAAATATGCGGGCAACGACGGCAATGGCTGGTTTGTCGACGATGTGGAGGTCACAGTGTCGACAACGGCTACCTTCGTCACCGATGGCAACTGGAACAATGGTGGCTGCTGGAGCATCGGCACAGTGCCTCCCGCAGGCAGCGATGTCGTTATACGAGCCAGCGCTATTGTCCCTTCAGGCTACGTTGCCGTGGCCGATACGGTGACCATAGACGGCGGCAGCATCACTGTGGCCGACGGCGGCCAGCTGAGGCACAACATCTTTGGACTTGAGGTGACGATGGAAAAAAACATCGTGGGCTACGACGAGCTGGAAGGCAAGAAAAACTACAACCTGCTCATGTTCCCCTTCCTCGACGCCACGCTTCCCGCCGCCATGACCGCCAGTTCGGGCTATGATTTATACAAGTTCGACTACAACTATGCCGATGCCGAATGGCGCAACGACAGGGTGCTTGACTTCACGGGAGCCCATTTCTATGACGGTGGCTACCTCTATGCTAGTCCCGTCGACATGGAGATCTCGGTAACGGGCACCACCTTCGATTGCAAAGCCAACATGGATATTGTTGCCTATTACACTGAAAACTTGAGCAATAACTTCAACGGATGGGGCCTCTTTGGCAACCCTTACACCTGCAATGCCTATATTTATCGCCAAGACAGCAATGGCGAGCTTGTGCCGATGGAAGTCATGATATATGACGAGAACGGCGACATGCAGACCATCACCTGTGGGCCTATCGCCCCGATGCAAGGCTTCTTCGTTCATGTGACGGAAACGACCACGGTCAGCTTCAGGGACGCGTCACCCAATGACGAACATGCGTATGTCGACCTCGGCCTGCCAAGCGGCCTGTTGTGGGCCACTTGCAACGTTGGGGCAGACAGTCCTGAGGAATACGGCGACTATTTCGCTTGGGGTGAGACCTCACCGAAGGATCATTATGATTGGTATAACTATCAACACTCCAATGGCTACAGCCTCACCAAGTACTGCAACAATTCAGAAAATGGCTACAATGGCTTTGTCGACAATATGACTGCCTTGCTGACAGAAGATGATGCTGCCACAGCCAATTGGGGCAGTAATTGGCGTATGCCCTCCTTGGAAGAATGGCTTGAATTGATTGACAACACAACACAAACATGGACAGAATCCGGATGTCTGTTCCAGGCCCCCAACGGCAACAGCCTCTTCCTGCCTGCAGCTGGCTACTATGAGGGGACCGACTTCTTTAACGAAGGAACCTATGGACAATACTGGTCAAGTTCGCTCTATAGCGATTACGCATTTATTTCATATTATTTCTTCCTAGCATCGGACAGCTACTTCTGGGTTGCCAACCACAGATGCCAAGGACGGTCAATCCGACCAGTTCGTGCCACGGCACCGATTAATGTCATCAATGGTAAGTGACGAGTTTTTTAAAAAGTGTTTTTTCATATCGCTGTGTTGCAACATTTTATGTGCCAATAAGTAAATTTACTTATAGCTATTTTCGAAATCATTTCTAATTTTGTGTGTCGTAATCTGCAAGTTTATGACATAAGTTCAAATCTATGTAAAATTGCATCCTTTGATTATCAATTAGTTAAAACTAAAATGGGAGTAAGGTATGAAAAGACTGTTTTCCACGATTATCCTTGCCTGCCTCGCCATAGGGGTGAAGGCACAAAACGCTGACAGCCTGAGGGCCAAGATTTTGCAATGCTTCAACGAGAGCCGATTCGTCGAGGTGATTGACTACAGCAAGCAGGCGTTGCAACTTTATGAACAGACGGACGACAAGTACAATGTGGCAGGATGCTACAACACCATCGCGGGGGCCTACATGCGCATGGGGCAATATGACGAAGCCATACGCAACTACACCCTCTGCACCGAAATCATGGATGAAATCGGGGGTGAGATGGCCTCCATCAACAAACGGTATGTCATCAACAATATCGCTTCGATTTATTTCGACATGGAGGAATATGACCAGTCGGAGGAGATGTACTGGAAATGTATCGAGATGCTGGGGGAGCCGGGTAACGACACGACGACCAACCTCGACCTGGCCACCTATTACCAGAACCTCTCGGGGGTGCGACTGATGCAACTCGGACTGATGGCAGCCGACGACCCGCAGCACGACAAAACCCAAGCCGAGGCCGTTGACTTTGCCGAACAGGCTTTGGCTTTGTCGAAACAATATGGCGACAACCAAGAAAAACTCATCAACCGGCACATCACCTTGTCGAGAGCCTACCAAGCGACAGGTCGCCTCGATGAAGCCCACGCCCAACTCGACACCGCACTCGTCATTGCACAACACGAAAAGGAACTCTACTTCGAAACCGCCATCATCATGCTCAAAGGCCAATATGCCCACGACCGTGGCGACGACATGGCTTCGGAACAACACTTCCTCCAAGCCTTTGATATCGCGAAAGAAAACCAGTACAACCAGTTTTACCTGGAGTGCATGCAAGGGGCCTATCTGGCCACAAAGGCCTCACACCCGGAACGCGCCATCGGCTATCTTGAGGAATGCAACAAGATGAGGGACTCTATCTACAACGAAGACCAGCAAGCCTTGATTCGCGACTACCAGGTGAGGTACCAAATGTCAGAGAAAGAGCATGCACTGGAGATGCAGGAGGAGAAAACCCGACAAAGCCGTCTCCTGCTTTCCTTGTCGCTGCTTGTGGTGGCCTTGCTGCTCATCTTGGTGGTGGTGCTGGCGCGCAACGCCATTCAACGTAAAAAACAGAACGAAACGCTGACCCGCCTCAACAATACCAAGAACCAACTCTTCACCGTGGTCTCGCACGACATCAAGACACCGTTGCAGGCGCAGGAGAAAATGCTCGATCTTATCTGCAAGCACGTCGACGAAATGCCATTTGATGACTTGAGGGAGTATCTGTTCACACTGAAATCGTTAACCAAGGAATTGAAAGTCAAGACCGTCAATGTCATCGGTTGGGTGAAGGGCATGATTGGCGACACCAAAAGCCAAGCCGAGCCTTTCAACTTGAGTGAACTGGCCGAAACGGTGATGCGCAGCCTGGCCTTTGAAATCGGGCAGAAGCAACTGAAGGTCACCAATGCCATACCCAAGGATTGGGTAGGCAACGATGACCCCAAAACCATAGAGATGGTGTTGCAGAACATCCTCTCGAATGCGGTGAAATACTCTTTCGACAACGGCGATATCAGGTTGGAAGCCGAAGACGGTGGCGAGCGTTACCTGATCAAGGTTATTGACCACGGCAAAGGCATCGAAAAGGAAAAGCTAGGCAAATTGCTGAAGATGATGACCTCTTCGGCCGAAGGCACCAGCGGCGAGTTGGGCACTGGTATTGGCCTTTTCGTCAGCCAGCAGATGATGGAACGCAACGGCGGAACCCTGGCAATAGAAAGCGAAGAAGGAAAGGGAACCGTGGTGACTATCAACATAAAGAAAGGAATCCAATGACCCAACCACAGCCTATACGAATCCTTTTGGTGGAAGACCATCCGCTTTATCGCGTGGGTATCCGCTTGTCGCTCAACTATTCTGGCTTGAGCAGCCTTGTCGTAGCCGAGGCTGAAGACGTGAAGTCGGCGAAGAGCTATCTTGAGCAACATGCCGATGAGGTGGACCTCATCTTGCTCGACTACTTCCTGCCCGACGGCAATGGCGTCGATGTGATTCATCATGCGCGGGCGCTCTGCCCAATGGCCAAGATCGTCTTGATTTCGGGCGAAATCGAGAACGAGGATTTGGTGGCTGACACCCAAGGCCTTGTAGATGGCTATTTGGGCAAGGATGTGGATCCAGAAACGCTGAAGGCAAAACTCAATGCCCTGTTTGACATCAATGGTGACGGCGAAGACAAACAATTCCGCTTCAAGGCAAAAGCCGAGCTGTCGACACGCGAGGCAGAAATCATCCAGTTGTGCGCCTACGGCATGTCGGCCCAACAGATTGCCGACCGCCTTGGCCTGAGCCGTCGCACGGTGGAAGTGCACAAAAGCCATATCTTCGAAAAACTCGACCTCAATTCCACGGCAGATTTGGTGAAATACGCCTACGAAGCCGGATTAGTGGGAAAAAAATGATATTTTTTTGTAGCAATAAGTAATTTTACTTACAATTGTTTCAAAAATTCCCTATATTTTTGGGGCGAAAATTCTAAAGGCACTCAGCAAAGAATTACTAACCCAAAAAATATCACATTATGAAAAGAGTTTTATTAATTAAAAAAGGAGTCTTCGCCCTCCTCCTTGCCCTCTTCCTCGGCATGGGAACGGCGTATGCCTACGATTTCTCAGTGGTCGTCTCTGGGAAGACGTTTTACTTCAACCTCATCGACGCCACCCACCATTACGTGGAGGTTACTTATCCAGGAACCTATTCAAATCCTTATGGCGGTTTTACAAAACCCACTGGAAACATTTCCATTCCTGACGGATTTTATAGTGGTAGCACGCTTTATACGGTGACCAAAATAGGCGATATGGCTTTCTATGGTTGCTCTGGCCTCACGGGCTCGTTGACCATTCCGAGCACCGTGAATTCGATAGGGGTCGATGCTTTTTATAATTGCAGTGGTTTTTCTGGATCGTTATCCGTACCTAATTCTGTGACAACGATTGGCAGTTGGGCTTTCTCCAATTGTGGCTTTACGGGCTCACTGACCATCGGCAACGGCGTGACAGTGATAGGTGCTTATGCTTTTTATCAATGTGTTAGTTTCACAGGTTCGCTGACTTTAGGCAGTTCCGTGACTTCGATTGGCCAATATGCATTCCAGAATTGTGCAGGTTTCACGGGCTCGCTTACCATCCCGAGTTCCGTGACCACGATAGGCAATAATGCTTTCCAAAACTGCTTTGGTTTCACGGGTACATTGACCCTTGGCAGTTCCTTGACGTCAATAGGCGATAAGGCTTTTTATAACTGCAACAAGTTCACTGGCTCGCTTACCATCCCGAGTTCCGTGACCACGATTGGCGAATCTGCATTCTATAATTGCAGAGGCTTTACGGGTTCGCTGTCCATCCCGAATTCCGTGACCACCATAGGCAGCGAGGCTTTCTATTATTGTAATGGCTTCACCGGCATCTTGACCATTGGCACTGGCGTGACCTCGATAGGTAAATGTGCTTTCAAGGACTGCACCGGCTTCACCCAATTGAACTACAATGCTATCAATTGCACCCTTTATACCCTTAATGATAATAACGAACGCGAAACACCTTTTTATGGTTGCGGAGGTACGCTCAACATAGGCAATTCAGTGCAAACAATCCCTAACTTTTTACTTTATCATTGTTCAGACTTCACGGGCTCGCTGATCATCCCGAATTCCGTGACCTCAATAGGCATATATGCTTTTGATTATTGCAATGGTTTCACGGGCTCGCTGACCGTCCCGAATTCCGTGACCTCGATAAGTTCGTATGCTTTTAGAGGTTGCACAGGCTTCACGGGAACATTGACGGTCCCGGCTTCCTTGACCTCATTATCCGATGGTGCTTTCTCGGACTGCACTGGTTTTACCTATGTGTATTACAATGCTGCCAATTGCGCCGATGTCACCTCTCAAACCTCTCCTTTTTATAATTGCCATGGCCAACTTTCCATCGGCAGCTCCGTGCAGAGGATTCCTGCATATATGTTCAAAGACGGCGGCTTCACGGGCTCGTTGACCATTCCGAATTCCGTGACCTCGATAGGCAATTCGGCTTTCTATTATTGCACTGGTTTCTCAGGCTCGCTGACCCTCTCTGCTGATTTGACTTCGATTGGAAACTATGCTTTCTTTGCTTGCGGTTTCTCAGGCTCGCTGACCCTCCCTGCTGATTTGACTTCGATTGGAAACTATGCTTTCTTTGGTTGCTCTGGCTTCTCAGGCCCGCTGACCATCGGCAGTGCCGTGACCTCAATAGGCAGTAATTGTTTTTCTAATTTGTTTAACTTGTCCTCACTGACGGTTCTTCCTAATACGCCGCCCTCCTTGGGCTCAAGCGCGTTCCAAAACGTTCCGACAACCATCCCTGTGTATGTGCCCTGCGCCTCGTTGGAGGACTACCAAGCGGCCTCGGGCTGGAGCGTCTTCACCAATATGCAATGCCGCGAAACACTGACCGTGTACGAAGGCACATCAACCAACAGAAATGTGCCAGCCTACATCTACTATTTCGATGACTTTACGAGAAGCCAGTTCGTCATCCCCTACTACGAACTGGGGGACATGTTAGCCACGCCTATCAGCAGCATGACGTTCTATACCACAAGTAGCAATGTTCCCTACACCACGACGTGTTCAGCAGATGTCTACCTGAAGGAGGTGGGCTACGGCTCCACCATAAGCGCTTTCGAGCCCAAGAGCTCCGCCACCATCGTTTACAGTGGCACTTTAAGCATCGTAAACACGGGCAGCGGAGGCGAAATGACCATCAATTTCAGCACGCCCTACACTTATAATGGAGGCAGCCTCTTGGTGGGCATTGAGAACACCGCAAGAGGCGGCTTTAAGAACATTTATTTCTATGGGCAAACCGTCAACGGGGCTTCCATTTCAGGTTCTAACTCCAGTGGTTTGGACTACGTTCAGCCCACCCAACAGAACTTCATCCCCAAGACCACCTTCGGCTACACGCCATACTTTTGTTCAAGACCCATTGGCCTGACCGCCACCAACATCACCCCCAGCTCGGCTGTGCTGGAATGGACCGGATACCAAGACAGCTATACTGTGCAATATAAGTCAGTCGGCGGCTTCTTCTATGATTTCGAGAACGGTCTGGACGGATGGACCGTCATCCGCAACGGCGAAGGAACTGATGAAACAGACTGGCAAACGGGTAATATTGCACCCTACAGTGGAGAATATGAGGCCATTTCACGCAGCTGGCATAATGGTAATTCTTATTCAGTCGACAACTGGCTCATCACTCCACGGGTAACCTTGGATGGAACTTTGACTTTCTGGGTGAAGTGCAATGCGTCTTATCCGGATCATTATCAAGTGTATGTCTCAACAAGCGGCAATGCCATCGACAATTTCTCGCCCCTTAATGAGCGTTCTGTAGCAACAGGAGAGTGGACGGAAATCTTTCTCGATCTGAGCATGTATGCCGGGCAGCAAGGTTATGTCGCTATACGCCATGAAGACATAAATATGGATTATCTGGAGATTGACGACTTCGAAATTTCATACGGAAGCTCATGGATTACGGTCAGTAACGTCACGAGTCCCTTGACCATTGAAGGCCTCACTCCAGGAACCACTTACAATTGGCAGGTGAAGGGTCTCAACTGCAGCGGCTACGGTAACTACACTCCGTGGAGTGCCACACACAGCTTCACCACCACCGACTGCGAAACCATCTTGGTCGATGCAGACCACCCGTTCACCGAAGGATTTGAAGGCTCCGTCTTTGCACCAATCTGCTGGGAAAGCATACCACTGAACAATCAAAACTATTGGCTAAGAAGCACAAGCTATGGTCATGATGGCTCATCAGGCAGTGCCTATAGCCAATATTACGGTCCCATCTATTTGGTGCTGCCCGACATCGAGCTTTCGTCAGATGCTGTGTCAGCCCAACTCACTTTCTGGTCATCCAATAATTGGATCAATGACTTTGTTGAAGGCAACAATACGGTCGTGCTGCTCGATGGCGACACGGAGACGGTGCTTTGGTCGGCTGAAACGGTGAGCCAAAGCTGGGTGGAGACCACCGTCGACCTCAGCGCCTACTTGGGACAGACCATCAGCCTCGCTTTCAAATATGCCGGCAATAACGGCAACGGCTGGTATGTCGACGATGTGGAGGTTACAGTCACAAATACTTATAACTTCGTCACCAACGGCAACTGGAACGACGGCAGCCATTGGAACACAGGCAGTGTGCCTCCCGCGGGCAGCAATGTCATCATCCAGGCCAATGTCACCGTTCCTGCGGGCTACCTTGCCGTGGCCAACGCGGTGACGATCAATGGTGGCAGCATCACCGTGGCCGACGGCGGACAGCTGAAACACAACACCCAAGGCCTTGAGGTGACGATGAAGAAGAACATTGAGCCTTATACCGATGCAAACGACTTGGACTATTACCTGTTGGCATTTCCTTTCCCGCTGGGCATTGAAATTCCGGCAGCCATGACCGCCAACGAAGGCTGCGACCTCTACGAATTCGACTCAGGCGAGCCAAATGCCGAATGGCGCAACCACAAACAGACGCCCATGAGTAATTTTTATGTCGCAACTGGTTACCTCTACGCCAGCCCCGAGCCCATCGAGATTTCGGTGACAGGCTTGACGATTCCAACTGGTTATGAATCAATGATAAACATTACTCTCGGCTACACCGAAGGCTCGGACAGCCCCTACAACGGTTGGGAGCTGTTGGGCAACCCCTTCACCTACAATGCCTACGTCTACCGCCGGACCAGCGACGGAGAGCTGGTGCCGATGGAAGTCATGATGTATGACGAGAACGGCGACTTGCAGACCATCACCTGCGGGCCTATCGCCCCGATGCAAGGCTTCTTCGTGCATTTGACGGAGGAGACCACGGTCAGCTTCCGTGGCAGGGCTCATATAAACGACTACGTCGACCTCGGCCTGCCGAGTGGCCTGCTGTGGGCCACCTGCAATGTGGGTGCCAACGCTCCTGAGGAATACGGCGACTACTTTGCTTGGGGCGAGACCCAGCCGAAGGACACCTACAACTGGAGCACCTACCAGTACTGCAACGGCAGCTACAACACGTTGACCAAGTACTGCAACTACTCCAGCTGCGGCTACAACGGCTTCACCGATGACCTGACCACCCTCTTGCCCGAGGATGACGCGGCAGCTGCCAACTGGGGTGGAAACTGGCGTATGCCCACGAAGGAAGAGTTCCAAGAGCTCTACAACAACACGACCGTTACCTGGACACAGCAGAACGGCGTGAACGGCAGACTCTTCACCGCGAGCAACGGCAACAGTCTCTTCCTGCCTGCCGCTGGCTACCGTTGGGACGATGAGCTCTACGACGCTGGCGTCTGGGGCAACTACTGGTCGTGTTCGCTCTATACGGACTACCCGGGCGACGCGTGGGGCTTCGGCTTCGCTTCGGGCGGCTGCGGTACGAACTACGGCAACCGCTACTACGGGTTCACTGTGCGCCCTGTCCGAGAGAACTAACTTTTGTTCCGTTACGGGCAAGACGGGCCAGGGGCGTGAAAGCCGCTGGGCGGGGCGCGCACGGGAGTGCGCACGGAGGCCCCGCCTGGCGGCTTCCACGTTGTGCCTCTTCGTCGCTTCGCGCTTGTGCCTATTTGTCGCTTCGCGCTTGCATCGCTTCGCGCTTGCGTCGCTTCGCGTCATTGCGAGGAGGAACGACGAAGCAATCCAGGAGTGTCGCTTCCTTTCTAGATTGCTTCGTACCTGTAAATGGCAAATAAAAAATCAACAATTTTTCGTAATTAATTTTCATCAGTTTTTCGTAATTAGTTTTCATCAGTTATACATTGTTTTGAGGAAGTCAGCGGTTGAAGCGGAGGCGGCGTAGCCGCCGTAGCGAGACCGCAGACTTCCCCGGCGTTTTCAAAGATGTCCCTGCGGTTCTCCATGCGGTAGCTGCTGCCTTGAAGCTTGACGACCTGGCAATG
>Ga0247611_10001977_pt1 | contig 34842 bp, 26 predicted proteins | sample 177DNAGHGhighgp2_FD_192422 | JGI IMG/M metagenome (GOLD analysis project Ga0247611, IMG submission 192422) | Sheep rumen microbial communities from Palmerston North, Manawatu-Wanganui, New Zealand - 1770 DNA GHGhigh gp2 | ecosystem: Host-associated > Mammals > Digestive system > Stomach > Rumen... | reverse complement strand
CCGGCATCGAGATCCACTCGGGCCGCAACCGCGTCGTTCGCCGCATTTTTGAATCGCTGGGCTACCACGTGGTGAAGCTCGACCGCGTTTACTTTGCAGGCTTGACCAAGAAGAACCTGCCGCGCGGACGCTGGCGTTACCTCACCCAGGAAGAGGTGAACTTCTTGAAACAGAACTCATTTGAATAAACAATAATCCCTGATAAGGAATGACCTCACGCTTAGACGCAAAGTTTTATTAATTGCTTTACGGCTTAGCGAGAGAGATTTCAATGTCAAGTCAGAAAAGGAATTATATTTATAAGAAAATGGGAACTATAGAGAATTTCAATAATTTGAAACTTTTTTCATGGAAACTAGACTGTCTTATTAACTCTCTTGAAGGGATGCAAAGCAAAGAAGTATTAGAGATTCTATCTCAGTTGTCATCAGATATTGATCAATTCATTCTTTCTGCAAAACCCGAAGATAATGATTATCTCAAAGAGAATGAGACACGTATTATTTTGTTCAAATCATTCGTGAACAATGCTATTCGTTGTATTCCATTGAAGACAATTGAAAATATAAATCCTCCAGCAGAATTACATCCATACTTAAATTTATTATTAGCATCGATACATTAAAAACTGAAATGGACGATATTAATAAAGAAATTGCAGAAGTGCTGATGTCACCAATGTTTTGGGAATATGTAGTTGATAAAATAGACAAAATCCCTGGCATGGATATTGGAGGTTCTAGATCAGAAAAAATCATAGCCGCAAAGCGGTCGTTCATGGCTATGCCTAAAGATGAATTGACTGCACTCTTCACTGACGCTATTAAACAAGTGCGTGATGAATTGCAGCAATCAACAAAACCAAATTGAACTAACGGATTCTGCAAAAGGATTTATCTTCATCATGGGTTTATGTGATTTTTTTTTGATAATATCTACCCAAATTAATATACGAATTTTTTATTATAAATAACTTAATACAATGGCTTTGAAACGAACAAAAATCGTCGACATCTTTGATCCCGCACTGGTGGGACAAGAGGTCTGCGTCAAGGGTTGGGTGCGCAGCAGGCGCGGCAACAAGTTTGTGCAGTTTGTCGCCTTGAACGACGGCTCGACCATCAACAACCTGCAAATCGTCATTGACCTTGAGAAATTCAGCGAGGAGGAACTCAGGCCCATCACCACTGGAGCCAGCCTCCACGTCGAGGGACAACTCGTCCAGTCCCAGGGCAAGGGCCAGACCGTTGAGGTTCAGGCCAAAACGGTGGAAATCTACGGCACATGCGACGAGGACTATCCCATGCAGAAGAAAGGCCACACGCTGGAGTTCCTGCGCTCAAAGGCCCACCTGCGCATGCGCACTAACACCTTTGGTGCTGTCTTCCGCATCCGTCACCACTTGGCTTTTGCCATCCACAATTTCTTTAACCAGAAGGGTTTCTTCTACCTGCACACGCCGCTCATTACCGCTAGCGATTGTGAGGGTGCCGGCGACATGTTCCAGGTGACCACACTCGACCTGGGCGACCTGCCCAAGACCGAGGACGGCAAGACCGACTACTCCAAGGACTTCTTCGGCAAATCCACCAGCCTGACCGTGTCGGGTCAGCTCGAGGGAGAGCTGGGAGCCACCGCGCTGGGAGCCATCTACACCTTTGGCCCCACCTTCCGCGCCGAGAACAGCAACACCCCGCGCCACCTGGCCGAGTTCTGGATGATTGAGCCCGAGATGGCCTTCTATGACATCACCGACAACATGGACCTGGCCGAGGAGTTCATCAAGTACTGTGTGAACTACGCACTCGAGCACTGCCAGGACGACCTGGAGTTCTTGAACAAGATGTATGACAACACGCTCATCGAGCGCCTGCACAGCGTCCTGAAGGAGCCGTTTGTGCGCCTGACCTACACCGAGGGCATCGAGATCCTGAAGGCAGCCAAGAAGAAGTTTGAATTCCCCGTCGACTGGGGTGTGGACCTGCAGAGCGAGCATGAGCGCTACCTTGTCGAGGAGCACTTCAAGCGCCCTGTCATCCTCACCGACTACCCGCGTGAGATCAAGGCCTTCTACATGAAGCAGAACGAGGACGGCAAGACCGTCCGCGCCATGGACGTGCTCTTCCCCATGATCGGCGAGATCATCGGCGGTAGCGAGCGCGAGGCCGACTACGACAAACTGATGAGCGAGATCGAGCGCCGCGGCATCCCCATGAAGGACATGTGGTGGTACCTCGACACGCGCCGCTTTGGCACCGTGCCTCACAGCGGTTTCGGTCTGGGCTTTGAGCGCCTGATCCTGTTCGTGACCGGTATGGCCAACATCCGCGACGTCATCCCGTTCCCCCGCACACCCAACAACGCCGAATTCTAATTGTCCAAGTGGGCTTGCCCACTTGGAGGTCAAAGGTTAGAGAGGCATCCACATGATGCTCACTGCAGTCTCAATTTAGAGTTTACTAGGGCACTCGCCTTGTAGACAGATAATAGTAATTTTTCATCTAGCCGCGACAGCCATCCGCTGCCGTGGCTTTTTTATTTTCTTTCATTAGTGTCCGGGGAAAAGCCCCGCTAGGGGCGAACAGGGCATAGGCAGGGGTGTAACGAGGCGAAGCCGAGTGAAACCCCTGCAGCTGTTGAGTACACACGTCCAAGCCCCATCGGGGCGGCAGTAAGTTATTGACACACACAATCTGTCACCCCTAACGGGGTTAATTGATGATTGGGATGTCCACTCACAGGGGTTCCGCTGCGCTCCACCCCTGCCTATGCCCTGACCAGCCCTAACGGGCTTCAAAGTAAGCCCCCTGCACGCGAAAACGCCATAACGGCATTGATATTGAGACGCTAAGGGAACCTTGGTTCTTTTTCCCCGGACAACAATGATTTTCTTTCATTGTTTTAAGCATTTTTATTACTTTTGCACCGAACAATAACAATTTCTTTCACCAATAAATCATTACGACTATGAACAAAAAACTACTTTTAAAGGCTTTTGCACTCCTCGTGGCATTGTCCGGCAACGTGGGCGCCAGCGCCTATGACTTTGCCACTTCAGGCTTGTATTTCAACATCATTGGCACTAACGCTGTGGAGGTGACCTACAACGACAACAACTCCTCCTATACCAGTTACAGCGGTAATGTGGATATCCCATCCACTATTACTTATGGTGGCACAACCTATGATGTGACGCGCATCGGCAACTTTGCATTCCGCAATAGTGGCGACTTGACTGGTGTCACCATTCCTAATTCTATCACAAGAATCGGCAATTTCGCTTTTTATGAATGCATTAATTTGACCGATATTTACATCCCTTGGAGTGTTACCTACCTTGGATATGATGCATTTGGTAAAACGGGATTAACCGGTATCGATATCCCCAACTCAGTTACTTATATAGGAAGCGAAGTATGCTATAAGTGCCCCAATCTGTTAAATGTACGTTTGTCCGAGTCGATAACATCTATCGACATGCGTTCATTTCAGGATTGTACCAACCTTCGTCGCATCATTATTCCCGAAGGTGTGACAACAATCTATTCTGATGCTTTTAAAGGTTGTACAAACCTTACAGAAGTGACGTTGCCCCGCTCGACCACAACAATCAAGAGTGGAGTGTTCAGTGGTTGCACGGCATTGACTAACGTAACATGTTTTGCCCCCACCCCTCCCAGCCTGTATGATAACAATGTGTTCTCAACCGAATCTTACAACAATGCGACACTCAATGTACCCAGTTCGTCGTATAGCGCCTATCAGGCGGCTGATGGATGGAAGCTGTTCAACAACGTCAACCCACTGCCCTATGACTTTGTCGTGCACAACCTCATGTATGTCATCACGAGCAGCACAACGGCTAAGTGCATCGGCTCGGTATTAAGAGATCCTACCGACAGTTGGGCCGTTGAAGACGAAGCCTGTGGCTTTATCATCACTGAAATCGCAGAAGAAGCTTTCGCTGATTGCCCCAATATCACGTCTGTAAAGATTGGCGCCAATGTCCAAAAAATCGGACCAGCGGCTTTTCTCAATTGTACTGGTTTGACCAAAATAATCATTCCTGATGCTGTCACCTACGTCGGCGGGCTGGCTTTCTATGGATGTTCATCATTAACTTCGGTAGAAATCGGTAAGAACTGCCGGTTCAATAATACCACTGGTTATTCAATGAACATTTTCAAGGGTTGCACAAGCCTCACCTCGATTACTTGCTTGAGCGAGGAGCCGTGGGAGTTTGAGGAGCCCATGTTTGAGCAAACCACTTACGACAACGCGACATTATGGGTTCCAGGAGGCAAACAAGATGCCTATCGAAACACCGACTACTGGAACAAGTTCAGCCACATCAGGGGCATCTACACCCTGGATGAAGCGCTCAATGTACCAGGCGGAAACATCCACTTCTACTCTAGCGACAATTATCCATGGATTGTAGATTATAATGACTATGAAATGTGGGCACATTCGGGCAACGCCGGTGTCCACAATAGCTCGTCATTACTATTTGCCCACGTCTGGGTAGAAGAAGAGGGCACCGCAGTGAGATTCCAACTACAAACCAGAGGCGAGGAAGGTCCAGCAATCTATGACGAGTGCCGCTTTGAGATTGACGGCAATACGGTCTTCTCCTTTGGCACCTATGCGTCTGACGGCTGGGCCATTCAGACCTCGACATTGTCTCCTGGCGGCCACTTGCTCACCTGGAGTTACAACAAGGACGGCAGTGTCAATCCCGAGGGTGACTACTTCGCCATCAAGGCTGTTGAACTGATTCCACCCACTGCTAAGCGTGGCGACGTGAACCGCGATGGCAGCGTGAGCATCGCCGACGTGACATCACTCATCGACTACCTGCTCAGCGGCGACGACTCAGGCATCAACCTCGACGCCGCCAACTGCAACAACGACAACGATGTGAGCATCGCCGACGTCACTGCCCTCATCGACTACCTGCTCAGCGGCAATTGGTAATGTTTGCGTTGCTTGCAACGCGAGCAGGTTAAAGGTTAAAGGTTAGAGGTTAAAGGTTAGAGAGGCATCCACATTCCGTTTAGTTGGAGTGTGGATGCCCTTATTTACCATGTAGAGGGTGTGTCATAATTGCAATGTCGCTACATATATCGGCCTACGGCCGAGAAATTTAAACAAATTATTTAAATAATTAATATAAAAATTTTAATTATTATAATTTTAATACAGAATTTGTCTTAATTTCCCGCCAGCAGGGCGGTTAATATTCTAGCAAATGAATTATGACACAGCCTCCATGAACTGTCAACCCAGTTTAGGCGAACGATAAAATTAGTGTAAACCAACTTAGTTAATCGCTCTCAAATCTGTCAAGTATTCTTAGGGAAAGACAACCTAAGCTCCGACGTTTTAACCTTCTTTCTCATTACAGTGCTAAAAAGTGGCACTCTGTTGTTATTCCTTTGCACCGTGAAAGGTTTTTCACGCGCTATCAACTAACAGCAAGGACTAACAACTAAAAACTTAATAGACTATGACTGAGCAGATTTTAAAACAAGACGTAATGATTGACGGGCAGCAGGTACTGAGCATCGCCACGCCCGACATTGTGAGCAACCACGTTGCCGAGACCACACCCCTCGCTAAGCACGCCGTCGAGGTGGACCCCATGAAGCTGCAAGTGATGCAGAACGCTGTCGCCAAAATCGAGAAGGCCTTTGGCACCTGTGCCATCATGCGCATGAACGACGAGAGCGTCGAGGACGTCGACGTCATCCCCACCGGCAGCATCGGGCTGGACCGCGCGCTGGGCGTGGGCGGCTATCCGCGCGGCCGCATCGTGGAGATCTACGGCCCCGAGTCGTCGGGCAAGACCACACTGGCGCTCCACGCCATAGCCCAGGCGCAGCAGATGGGCGGCATTGCCGCCTATATCGACGCCGAGCACGCCTTTGACCGCTCCTATGCCGAGGCCGTCGGCGTGAATACGCGCAACCTGTGGATCTCGCAACCCGACAACGGTGAGCAGGCCCTGGAGATTGCCGACCAGCTCATCCGTAGCGCAGCCATCGATGTCATCGTCATCGACAGCGTCGCCGCCCTCACGCCCAAGGCTGAGATCGAGGGCGAGATGGGCGAGAGCAAGATGGGCCTCCAGGCTCGCCTGATGAGCCAGGCGCTGAGGAAACTCACATCGACCATCGCCAAGACGCGCACCTGCTGCATCTTCATCAACCAGTTGCGCGAGAAACTGGGCGTGATGTTCGGCAACCCCGAGACGACCACTGGCGGCAATGCCCTGAAGTTCTACAGCAGCGTCAGGCTCGACATCCGCCGCCTGGCCCACATCAAGGACGGCGAGCGCGTCCTGGGCGCACAGACGCGTGTCAAGGTGGTGAAGAACAAGGTCGCACCTCCCTTCCGCAAGGCCGAGTTTGACGTCATCTATGGCACGGGCATCAGCCGCGAGGGCGAACTCATCGACCTCGGCGTCGAGGCAGGCATCATCAAGAAGAGCGGCGCGTGGTTCAGCTGGCAGGACATGCGCCTAGGTCAAGGCCGTGAGGCCGCCAAGCAGTTCCTCGCCGACAACCCCGACACCGCCAACGCTATCGCCGACCTCCTCCACACCGCCTGACAACATTCCAATACCATGAAAACCACTCGAAGTGGGGAAGCACCATCGCCTCCCCACTCCACTATTTCTCATTCACTTACTCCTCACGCAAAGCCGATAAGTTAGTTAGCACTAAGCCTCGCCTTTAGCTTGCTATTAACATGTAAACAGATGATAAAGGAAGTTATATGGATGCCCGCAAGCGGGCAAAAATCAAAACAAATCTAACACAAATCTTTTCAATAATCATTTGTTCAAATTTGTATCCTATTTGTTGAGATTTTTCCGAGCGAAGCGAGGACACATAACATAGTAATACAGGGGCATAACTCTACTTTGCCTCGTTTCACCCCTGTATTTACCAACGACGCACTTCTAATGGACACAAAATGTCCAATAAAGCCGATTAACTCAAATTATTCACATGGCAGGGCAAGACGCAGACCAACAAAGGAACGCACAAATGTAGGTAAGTTATTACAACGATAGGACACACGGCAATAAGTTGCGCTATAATTCCAACAGCCACCGCGGTTCACACGATAAGTGCCTGTAGAAGGGCCTGTAGGATTCACCTGAGCATTTCCATAATCCCCATACCAATCGTTAACCCATTCACGGACATTACCACTCATATCATAGATACCTAACTCGTTAGCCTGCTTGGTCCCAACACTGTGAGGACCATAGTCAAGAGAAGTGCTCCCCATATCTGATGCATTTACCCTGTACCATGCCACATCATTAATAACATTACTACCCGCATACTTGTATCCCTTGCTCTTAGTGCCACCACGTGCTGCAAATTCCCACTCAGCCTCAGTTGGGAGACGGAAATTCTTCCCAGTCAGTTCATTCAGTTTGTTGAGAAATGCCTGGCATTGACTCCACGATACCATCTCTACAGGACGTTGTAAATTGTCAGTATATCCATTCGCTGAAGTAAACTCGCTCGGATTTGATCCCATCACAGCAATCCAAAGCTCCTGAGTAACCTCAGTTTCTCCAATATAGTAATCTGATAACATGACATCATGAGTAGGGCTTTCATTACTTAATGCATCACTGCCTTGTTCAGGGGTTGCGCCCATCGTGAATGTACCGCCAACCACTTTTACCATTTTAAATTGAACACCATTGGCCGTAAAAATCTGATAGTCAACCTCAGGCCATGCGCCTTTGAGCAAATAGTCAATTAGTGCAGTTACATCAGCTATATTCACTTCTCCATTTGCATCGGCATCACCACGAATGAACAAATCATCTGAGTCGTCGGCAGATGTCTGGAAAGGAACTACTAACATACACAATAGTAATAACACTGAAAAAAAAGAAAATTTCTTCATGATAGAATAGTATTAGTTTTGCCCTATAACGCCCCGAAATTCAGGCAGGTAATGGATATAAAAGACGACGTGGGGAATTCTCTTGCCACTTGTCCCACAAATGGAGGCTATAACACCGATAGATTCTCATTCGTCAAACACAAAGCGCCAAGTAACGCCGTACTAACAAAAAAACGCTCCTCATGCCCCACACCTCCCTATTAGATACTATGAAGCAAGGAGCACTGCAAAAATACAAAATAAAGTGAAAAACAACATAAGCAGCAGTATAGAATCAAGGCTTACGCAACAAAAAAAGACGTTGATGAGACTCCGAACGGCAGCTGAGTGTACAATGTGCGTGAGTAAGACAAGTGCAAACGATTGCATAATAAAAAATGTTAATTATTAGGGAGTTACCACATTATTATAAAAGCGCTGGAACTATTTTTGTAAACCTTTGGCTTGCCCTTATTATTCTTGGTAAAGAGCGCTAAGCCGATGACCAACTTTTAACAAAAACCACTTGTTTATATCAAATCATTAACTGCTAACAATGAAAAAGATGAAAATGCTATCAACGACAGCATTCAGGCTCTTGGCGCTGATGCTGTGCCTTGCTGCGACCGTGCCGCAGCTCCAAGCAGCCATCGTCGTGGCGGGTGACAACACGGCGCTATTTGGTGGCAGCTGGAGCACGACTGCCAACTCATCTAATGAGATGACGCAACACAACGGCTCTAACACTTACTACTTGGCCAAGACCAACGTGTCGCTGTCAGGCACAACCCAGTACAAGGTCGTGGACGACGGCAGCTGGTATCCCAGTGGCGGCAATTTGACGTTCAATGCCAATGGCACCTACAGCCTAGTGTTTCTGTACGACAAAAGCAATCATGCTGTCTCCCTGTTCGGCCCGTTCAAGACGCTCACCGTTGCAGGAAACCAGACCGAGATTTTAGGCTCATCGTGGGGGCAAGCTGATGCCAACAATGACATGACCACTAGCGACGGTGTGAACTACAAACTGTCTTTTACCGACGTGAATGTCACGGCAGGCAACTACCAGTTCAAGGTAACACTGGACCACGCTTGGACCAATGCATGGCCTAGTTCAAACTATGATTATTCGGTTGGTTTCACCGGTGTAGCCGATGTCGTTTACTCTTTCAATGTGATCAACAAGGATGTCAATGTAACTGTGACTGAGAAATCTGTCACCCCAACGACTCCTGACTATTATGTTGTGGGCAACGACACTAACATCTTCCCCAACGGCTGGAACACGGGCAGCGAGAACCTGATGGACGTAGATAACGGCACCTACACCTGGACAGCAAGCAACGTCCACTTGAATGCTGGCACCAACTATGAGTACAAGGTAACGGGCAGCGACAATTCGTGGTATCCCTCGGGCGATAACGCGACCTTCAACGTGAATGTCAGCGGCACCTACAACGTGGTGTTCAGCTTCGACGGCACCAACGTGACCGCCGTGCCCACTCTGGTTCAGGCCGACCCGACGTACACCTACGACATCTACGTGCGCTACACGGGCCTTGAGGAAGACACCAACTTGTACATCTATGCTTGGGATGGTAATGGCACGCTGTCTGCCGCCTGGAGCGGCAATGTGGGCGGCACACCGTTCTCAAGCCTGAGCTCAGAGATCATCAACGGCTATACCTACTACCACGTGACCTACACGTCCTATTCATCGACAATCAACGTCATCTTCAACGAGAACGGCTCCTCGTCAACTCAGACTGCTGACTTGACTGCAACGCCTGGTGACAACTACTTCACCTATGGTGGCGGCAGCACTGTTGACGGCCCCAATGCTCAGGCCGATGCCCGCACCGAGATGTACCTCATTGGCTATGCCAACTCACAGCAGTGGGCGGCCAACAACGGCATCCCCATGGAGTGGGACGAGAACAACAATTACTACAAGCTGGAGCGCGTCGTGCTCACCTCAAGGAGTAACTTCGCCTTTGCCACCCAGCTGGCCGAAACCAGCGACGACTGGGATACGCTCAATGCCCATCGCCTGATTTCAACCGGCGAGAGCAACTGGGACATCACGGTAGATCAGCTCAACAACTGGATCAAGTACCGCGACTACATTGACAACGACAACCACAACTGGTATGTAGAGCAGGCCGGTTCCTATAACATCTATGTTGATCCCGGCACCCGCCGCATCATGGTGGAAACCCGTCACGATGACATGTACATCTCCCATGGCGTGAATTGGGACTACCAGCTCAACAGCGACCAGATGACGACGGTCGATGGTAATGTCTATCAGGCCACCATCACCCTCAACCAGGGCGACTTCTTCCTGTTCTCGACCGACCTGGATGACAATAGCGCATGGGGCGCTGAGACCGATTCTGAGTCTTATGAAATCACCGACCTGATGATTAATTTTGCTCAGAAACTTGAACCGGGCAGCACCAAGAACTTCTACTTCAATGGCACCACGGGCAAGTACATCGTCGTGGTCAACAAGGCCAAGAAGACCGTGATGCTGCGCAAGACCTACGACGCCACCAAAACCAAGATCTACCTGCAGAAGACTCCTAATGTGACCCTTAATCCCACTGGCGGCACCTATAACAACCAGCCGGTTGACGGGAAGCGCGGTGGCATCTACGCCTGGAACAAGCTCAACCTCGAGAGCCAGAACGACCAGGCCTACACTTGGGCAATTAACCATGGTCCCACCAACTACACCTATTACGGCGAGGTCGGTAACGACTATGGCGGCGACGATTACCTCAAGGACATGAACGACACCATCACCTCCGATGGTAAGGAGTGGTATGCCTGGAGCGTGTCCAACTCGATTTGCGAGTTCTACTTCATCCGCAATAACCAGACCGACTACAAGTCACAGAACATCATCCGCCGCGCCGGCGAGGTTTGGCTCACCTGGATTGACGAGGATGCCACCTTCAACCGTCAGGATAATGCCCAGCACCTCGACAGCCTGATGGATGTGACCCGCGACTATTATGACGTGACCACCAGCGGCGTGAGCGACTGCGCCACGATGCTCGAGGGACACTACTATGTCTATTACACTAACACCACTGGCTGGGATTCGGTTTACTGCTATGCTTGGCACTCCGATCCGCTCATCGAGTATAATGGCGGTTATCCCGGCGGCAAGTGTACCTTTGTCGGCTATGACAACGACGGCTACGAGGTGTGGTGCTACGACTTCGGCTTGATTGATGAGTTCAACCAGCCCGAGCCTACAGGTGTCATCTTCAACAACGGCAGGGGCGGCGAGTCCGAGGGCCAAGCCGGCGACGCCGTGCGTCAGCAGACCGGTGACTTGGAGTTTGACAACGGAGCCTGCTACGACTACCTGGGCATGATTTACCTAGGCAACTCGCTCAATGCTATCATCAATGGCGGTGTCGTCAACGGACCCAAATACACCGTTGAGGATGACCTGATTGGCGTTTACTATGACGACGATGCCATCACGCTGATCAAGGCCGTTGACCACGAGGGCAACGAGATTCCTTACTCCGTCAAGGGCGCGCTCTATGCCAAGGACATGGAGAACTATTCAGCCAAGTCAAGACTGGCCGAGGGAACGACCGACTATGTCTATGACATCTGTTCCCATTGGGTAAGCGAACAGTATCCTGGTGGCTCTCAGGTACAGCTCAAGCGCACTTACTATGACCAGAGTAACTGGGTGAAGATTGTGCTCTCGCCCAACTTTGACAACACCAATGCCAAGAGCAACGCCGACGTGACCATCGACGAGAGCCAGTTCGACACGATGACTTATCATGGCACCGAGCAACTGACTGAAGGTTATCTCAAGCGCTACGTGGGCAAGATCATTCCCGGTCATTCCATGTCAGGTAATCTGGTGAACAATGTCAATCCCCAGATGCACATCACCAACATCGCCCGACCGGTAGCTACCCCAGAGTATGAGAAGAATGTGTACGTCACCACCCACTTCAACGACTCGATTGTCTTTAGCTATGTGCATCAGGAGTGGAGTCCCGGCATCTATGAGGGTGTTTACAGGACTGTTCCCCACCTGGCCGTCGACGACGAGACAGGTGAGTACTTGACCGACAGCAACGGCAATTACTTTGTCGACTATACCGAGATCAAGACCGACAAGCGCTATAAGATGTTCTATGTGGCGCCCAAGCCCCAGGAAATCGCCTTCATCACATGGGCGGTATTTGACCATCCTGATTCTACTGTCGGCACAAGCGGCTGCGAGCATGAACCTTCAACGCCTGGTGCTTTCTACACGCCCATGAACTGGAACCGCAAGGGACAGCTGTGGGGCACCGATCCCGAATCGCCCAATGCGGCATGGGGTGAGACCTATGGTCCCTTCAGCAACGGTTACATGCAGTATGGCGGCTTCCAGGTCAACTGGTCACTGTTTGGTGACGACAACCACTGGAATGAGCACGGACAGCCCTGGTACCAAATCTTCAAGCCCGGACAAGCCTACAAGATCCTCGCCCTGATCCGCTATGCTTGGGGTGACGACCTCAGTGATGTCGAGTACACAGCAGGCGTCATTGACGAGAATTACACTGGCGTCTATCATGAGGGTGGCGGCAATCATGCGTTCAATGCCCCAAGGAGGACCGACTATGTCGATGTAACCAATATGGACATTGTTCCCTTTGATATCCTTAACGAGAGCAAATTCATCGTCTTCCCGCTCATGGGCTATGCCGAGGATTCTAACGGCGACGGCTTGGGCAACGTGACCGTCGTTAAGGAAGTGTACACCCCGCGCACCGTGACCGGTGTTCACTACTACAACCTCATGGGTGCCCAGAGCGACAAGCCCTTTGACGGCATCAACATCGTTGTGACCACCTACAGCGACGGTAGCCGCTCCAGCAAGAAAATCCTGCGCTAACCCCTAGCGACAGCTATCATTCACGACAGCCGCGTCTCGATCAACCGAGCGCGGCTGCCGTTTTGTTATCAGCACCCAAGGAAACCCCGCCCCATCTGACACCACCACCCGCCTATAGAGACGCAAAATCTTGCGTCTCAATATTTTAATTTAAAAATTTGTTTCATTTTTTTAAAATCAATTTGTTTCAATTTCCCGTGCACCAGCACGGTTAAATATTGCGACGTTGGCCTTCGCGTTGGCCTTCCCAGGGACATAATTGAAAAAATCTCCCCACATTCATGGCATCGCATGGGAAAAAGCATTAACTTTGTAAGTTAAAACCAAATCCCTCAAGATTGACTATGCAGAATACCAGCAAACAATATGACGAGGCCATCGCTCAGTGCCGCGAGTTGTTCATCAACAAGATGAAGGACTACGGCCCCTCGTGGCGCATACTCAGGCCCAGCTCGGTGACCGACCAGATCTTTATCAAGGCCAAGCGCATCCGCACCCTTGAGCTCAACGGCGAGACCAAGGTGGGTGAAGGCATCTGGCCCGAATTTGTGGGCATCATCAACTATGGCATTATCGGACTCATCCAGCTGCGACTGGGCTACAGCGACACGGTGGACATCTCCCAGGAGAAAGCCTTGCAGCTCTATGACGAGCTCATCACCGACACCAAGAACCTGATGATTGCCAAGAACACCGACTATGGCGAGGCATGGCGCGACATGCGCATCTCGAGCTACACCGACCTGATCCTGACCAAGATCCAGCGCACCAAGGAAATCGAGAACCACGGTGGCGCCACACTGGTGAGCGAGGGCATCGACGCCAACTACCAGGACATGATCAACTACAGCGTGTTTGCCCTCATCAAGCACAACGAGGGGAGCATTTAAAGGTTAGACTTTGATTGGAGACGAGAAATGAAGACCATTAAGGCAGTCGTTAACGCGGTCAAGTACGAGAAATGGTGCCAGATACTCACGGTGCTCATGAGAATCACCGTGGGTGGCGTATTCATTTTTTCAGGCTTTACCAAGGGGGTTGACCCTTGGGGCACCTACTATAAGATTACCGACTACCTCAATGCCATGGGGCTGGAACAGTGGGCCGGCACGGCGCTCTTCGCGGCTATTGCACTGGCAGCGCTGGAGTTCATGCTCGGCGTGGCGCTCGCTGTGGGCGCTTACCGTCGCAGCGCTCCCTGGCTGGCATTGCTGGCGATGCTGGTGATGACACCGCTCACGCTGTGGCTAGCTGTCACTGGTGCCGTGCCCGACTGCGGCTGCTTTGGCGACGCGTTGCACTTGAGCAACTGGGCCACCTTTGGCAAGAATGTGTTGCTCCTGCTGGGCACCATCTACCTGCTGCTGTTCAACACCTCGATACGCGGGATCTACGGGCCCGCCGTGCAGTGGATGGTGATGGCGCTGTCTTTCGCCTTTGTGATGGCGGTGGCCTACTATGGCTACTTCACCCAGCCGCTCATCGATTACCGCCCTTACCCGATAGGCACGCGCCTGGTCAATGCCACGACAATGGGTGACAGCGACGAGGGCGAGGATGACTTCATCTTCATCTACAGCCGCGACGGCAAGCAGCAGGAGTTCACCATCGACAGCCTGCCTGACGAGGAAGACGGCTGGGAATACGTGACCCGCTACCATGCCCGTCGCCCGCGCGGAAAAGTGATTGTGCAAACCGGCAATGCCGAGGATGGAATTGCCATCATGGACAGTGAGGGCAACGATGTCACCGTCGATGTGCTCGCCGACAGCCGCCACACCCTGTTGCTGCTCTTCCCCGACCTGCCCACGGTGGGCGTCGTAAACTCATTTGCCCTAAACGAGCTCACCGATGCCGCCATGGTCACTGATGTGGACGTGATTGGTCTCACGCCTGCCACGGCCGAGGAAATCGAGCAGTGGAAGGACAACTCGATGGCGAGCTATCCCATCTACAACATGGACGACAGCGAACTCAAGATGATCGCACGCGGCAATCCCGCCGTGGTCTATCTCGAGGATGGCGTCATCAGCTGGAAACGCACCCTGGGCTCGCTCGACAGCGTGACGATGCCCGACCATCTGGTAGAACTAGCCGACGACTATGATGCCGACAGCATCATGACCACCCTGATGCTGGCCTACCTGGCGGGAATGCTCGCCGTGCTGGTGATTAACCGCTCCCACTTGGTTGTCAAGCGCCTCTTTTTCAAGAAAAAATCGACAAATAACTAAAACCCGAATATATGATTCTCAAAGAAGGACAACTCATCAACAACCGCTGGCATGTGGTTTACCTCATCAAGGAAAACCCCTATGCCGAGAGTTACCGCGTCGAGGACGAGAGCGGCAACCCCTATTTCTTAAAGGTCTACAGGCTCAAGAACACGCCTGAGAAACTCATCGTCGATGGGCAGGTGATCGAGATCGTCATGAGCCAAATCATCAACCACAAGAACATCATCAGCTGCATCGACAACGGTACCTACAGCGACGATGCGGGTGAATGCCGTTACCTGGTGGCCAACTACTTCAGCGGTGAGCTGTTGAGCGAAATGCTCCAGCGCAAGAAGAAAAAGAAACTCGACCAAAAAACCGCTGTAAAAATCTTCATGGAGATGCTGCAAGGTCTGCAATACCTGCACAACTCACCCGGCGTGCTGCTGCACAACGACATCAACCCCACCAACGTCATGCTCAGCAGCAAGACCGGCGGTATCGCCGAGCTGATTGACATGGGGCACATCTCCAACTGCTTCATGGGCAGCGCGCCCTTTGACACTGCCGACCTGGATCCCCGCTACGCCAGCGGGCAGTCGTTCCTGGGTAAGTATGACGAGCGCAACGACATTTTTGCCGCCACAGGCGTGTTCTACAAGATGCTCACCGGCAAGGACCCCTGGGGTGTGGAATTCCCGCCCGAGATGACCCGCAAGGAGAAAATCAAACTGGTGCAAAAGGCTCGCAGCGAGCAGGGCGAGATCAACGTCGATGACATCGACGACGAGAAGCTCAAGAAAATCATCAAGAAAGGCCTGGCACTAGGCTACAACGACCGCTATGGCAGTGTTGACGAGATGCTCAACGACCTCATCGAGGGCGATGAGAGCAAGACGGCCCAAGAGATACGCAACAAGCTCACCACTCGCCAGAAAGAGGAAACTGACGACGATGATGGCACCGACGGGTTTGACCCCTTTGACTGGAGCGGAAGCGGGGGCAGCGGCACCACCTCCAAGCACGCTACCGAGACCAGCGCCGACGTGGAAATCAAGCGTGGCAGCGGCAACGGCTTTGCCGACATTGCCGGCATGGATGACCTCAAGGAGATGCTGCGCAAGCGCGTCATCCTCATCCTGAAAGATAAAGAGCTGGCCGCGAAATACCGCCTCACGCCGCCCAACGGCATGCTGCTCTATGGCCCTCCCGGATGCGGCAAGAGCTTCTTTGCCGAGAAGTTTGCCGAGGAAACGGGCTTCAACTTTATCCTGGTCAAGGCCAGCGACCTGGGCTCCATCTATGTCCACGGCTCACAAGGCAAGATTGCCGACCTGTTCAAGAAGGCCGAGGAGAACGCCCCCACAGTGCTGTGCTTCGACGAGTTTGACGCCTTTGTGCCCAACCGCTCGAGCGACAACTCTGGCGGCAACCAGGCGGGCGAGGTCAACGAGTTCCTCACCCAGCTCAACAACTGCTCCAAGCGCGGCATCTTTGTCATCGCCACGAGCAACCGTCCCGACAAGGTTGACCCGGCCGTGCTGCGCACTGGCCGCATCGACAAGCAGGTATATGTGCCCATGCCCGATGACACTGCCCGCAAGCTCATGTTCGAGCTATACCTCAAGGACCGCCCCTGTGAGGAGAATATCGACAGCGACATCCTGTCCAAGAAGGCCGAGGGCTACGTTGCCAGCGACATTGCTTATGTGGTCAACGAGGCCGCTACCATCGCCGCCTTCAACCACGAGCAAATCACCCAAGACCTGCTCATCAAGACCATCGAGGGCATCAAGCCATCGATCAGCAACGAGCTGCTCAAGGAGTATGAGGAGATGCGCGACAAGATGGAAGGCATTTCCCGCAACAACGCCCTCCCCCACGTGGGATTCAACACAAAATAAGAACTAACAACTAAAAGACTAAACGATATGGACTTAAACAAACTGATGATCGATTATCTGGCCGAGGAGGGTTTCCGTCCCCACGAGACTCCTTTCGGCATCGCGTTCAAGAACGAGGGTTTCAATTTCCTCTTTTTCAAGGATGAGGAGGATGAACAGTACTTCAGGCTGATGATGCCCGCCATCTTTGAAGTCACCGAGGACAACGAGGACACCATCCTCAAGGTGATGAACGATGTGAACAGCAGCATCAAGGTTGTGAAACTCTACACCATGGATATGGAGGACGAAGAGGGCAAGAAGGACACCAGCGTGTGGGTTGCCTTTGAGATCCTGGCCGACACCACGCCCGAGCTCAGCGACATCGTGCCGCGCGCCATCACCCTGCTGCAGGGTGCACGCATCGCGTTCCTCTCTAGACTCGAGGAGATTGCCGACCATTAAGGTGCCCACCCACATCAGGCAACGCCATCAACAACAGCGCTCCCGCCACCACACGGTGACAGGAGCGCTGTTATTTTACAATCACCCTAAACGGGGATTACTGGCGGGTATAAGCGGCCTGGTCAGCGGGATTGAAGTTGCCGATGAAGCGTGCGTGGCGTGCCACCTCGGCCTCGCCCATGTTGACATAGACCTTAGCGCTGTCCATGAACAGGTCGGGCTCCTGGCTGGCATCACCGATGAGCAGATAGCCCATGATGATGTGACCCAGCATCTCGACCAAGCGACGTGCGTGGAAGGTGATGTACTCGGGCTCCTCGACAGCCTTCACCTTCTCCATCGTCGCCTCGTAGGTGGCCGTCATCGCCTCCAACTTAGCCTTCATGGGAGCGACAGCCTCACTGTACTCGCGCTCGGCATAGGCCTTGATCTGGTTCAGATAGGTGCCGGTGGTGACGTGGCGGATGGCGGCAACCACCTGCAACTGGGTCGTACCCTCATAGATGCTGGTGATGCGGGCGTCGCGATAGATGCGCTCACAAGCGTAGTCGCGCATGAAACCGCTACCACCGTGGATTTGCACGCAATCATAGGCGTTCTGGTTACAGAACTCGCTCGTCATGCCCTTAGCCAGCGGGGTGAACGCGTCGGCCAGGCGGTTATAGGCCTTCATCGTCTTGCGCTCCTCGGGGGTGAGGGTACGCTCGCGGCTGATGGCCTCCAGTGACTTGTACATATCCACAAAGCGGGTGCACTCATACAACAGGGTGCGTGATGCGTCCAACTTGGCCTTGATGTTAGCAATCATCTCGCTCACAGCTGGGAAATTGATGATGGGCTTGCCAAACTGCTCACGGCTGCGGGCATAGGCGATGGCCTCCTGATAGGCGCTCTCACTCACACCAACGCTCTGGGCAGCGATACCCAGGCGGGCGCCGTTCATCAGCGACATCACATACTTGATCAAGCCCAGGCGGCGCTCACCGCACAACTCGGCCTTGGCATTCTTGAACACGAGCTCGCACGTGGGACTGCCATGGATACCCATCTTGTCCTCGATGCGACGCACGGTCATGCCACCGTCGCGCTTGTCATAGATGAACATCGACAGGCCGCGGCCATCGCTGGTGCCCTCCTCGCTGCGTGCCAGCACGAGCGAGATGTCACCGTCACCATTGGTGATGAAGCGCTTCACACCATTCAGGCGCCAAGTGCCGTCCTCATCCTGGGTAGCCTTGAGCATCACCGACTGCAGGTCACTACCTGCATCGGGCTCGGTCAGGTCCATGGCCAGCGTCTCACCCTTGCAAGTGCGGGGCAGGAAACGCTCCTTCTGGTCCTCGTTGGCAAACTCGTTGATGGTCTCGGCACAGTCCTGCAGACCCCACACGTTCACAAAGCCCGCATCGGCACGGCTCACCATGTCGGCTGCCATGATATAAGGGATGGACGACATGTTCAGACCACCATACTGGCGGGGCAAGGTGATGCCCATTAGGCCAGCCTGGTTGAGCGCCTTGAGGTTCACCTCGGTGCCGCTGGCATAGCGCACACGGCCATTCTCGTGGTGGGGACCCTCCAGGTCAACATCCTTGGCGTTAGGGGCGATGATGTCACCACAAATTTCGCCAATGACTTCCAGCACGCGCTCATAGGAGTCCATCGCGTCCTCAAAGTCGAGGGGCGCGTAGTCAAATTTCTCGCTCTGGGTATAATCGCGCTCGCGCAGGGCAACGATCTCCTTCATCAACGGGTGACGCAGGTGATACTGGAGCGCTTTATTGTCGGTATAAAAGTTAGCCATATTTTTTTGAGTTAGAAGTTAGGAGTCAGGAGTCAGGAACTAAAGCCTAATGCCTAAAACCTAAAGCCTATTATTTTGAATTCTTCTTGTAGTGCTTGATAAGCCTGGGAATCACGTCCTCGACGCTGCCCGTGATAACATAGTCGGCAATCGCGTTGATGGGCGCATCGGGGTCGGTGTTAATGCTGATGATGATACTGCTCTCGTTCATGCCGGCAATGTGCTGGATCTGGCCCGAAATACCGCAAGCGATGTAGAGCTTGGGACGCACGGTAACGCCCGTCTGACCAATCTGGCGCTCATGGTCGGTGAAACCGGCATCGACTGCGGCGCGCGAGGCTCCCACCTCACCGCCGAGCACGTCAGCGAGTTCAAACAGCATGTCAAAGTTCTCCTTGCTGCCCACACCGTAGCCACCGGCCACGATGATGTGGGCACCCTTGATGTTCACCTTGCTCTGCTCAATCTCGCGGTCGATGATCTTCACCACGAGGCTGGCAGGGTCGATATATTTGTCGGGGTCAAGGTTGATGACCTCTCCCTTATAGTTGGCGTCAAAAATCTCCTTCTTCATCACACCCTCGCGCACGGTCGCCATCTGGGGACGGCACTCGGGGTTGACGATGGTGGCGACGATGTTGCCGCCAAATGCGGGACGGATCTGGTACAGCAGGTCCTTGTATTCCTTGCCCTGGGCTGCGTCGGTGTGGTCACCGATCTCAAGCGATGTGCAGTCGGCGGTCAAGCCGCTGTGCAGGCACGAGGATACGCGGGGACCCAGGTCACGGCCAATGGTGGTGGCGCCCATGAGGCACACCTGCGGCTCAATCTCCTTGAACAGCGTGGTCACCACACTGCTGTGGGGCAGCGACGTGTAGGGGAACAGGCGGTCGTCCTGCACCTTGTAAACCACGTCAACGCCATAGGGGAACAACTCCTGCTCGATGCCGTCGAGTTTATCGCCCAGCACCAGCGCTTCGAGGCGGCAGCCCAGACGGGTGGCCAGCGAGCGGCCCTTAGTCAACAGTTCGAGGCTGACGTCGGCAATACGGCCCTCGTCATACTCGCAATAGACTATCAGATTATTCTTGTCTTCCATTATTGTCAGTTTATTCTCTAATCACTAATCTCTAATCTCTAATCACAACTTGCCGCTCGGCAAGTTGTTTTAACCGATAATGTGGTCGGCGATTAACTCCTTAACGAGACCCTCGAGCTCGGCATCGGCAGCAGCGTCGATGCGGCGAGCCTCCTTGGCTTGGAATGCCACGTTAACGATGGTCTTTACCTTGGTGGGCGAGCCTGCCATACCGATTTGTTCGGGATCGGCCTCAATCTCTTTCACGCCCCACTCCTTGATGTTCAGGTAGGGACGGGCGTCAACTAGTGCCTGGCGGTCGGCGGGCAATGCGGCCTTCTCGCTGGGCGTCACGGCATATTTGTACTTCTGGATCAAGCGGGCGTTGCGGGGACGGCAAGCGTCGGCACTGCCGTTAACGGTCACCACCAGCGGCAGCGGACACTCCACGGTCTCAAAGCCGCGCTCAATGCGGCGCTTGATGGTAGCCTTGCCATCGGCAACCTGGATGCTCTCGGCATAGGTCACCTGAGGCAAGCCCAACTTCTCGGCGATCTGCGGTCCCACCTGGGCCGTGTCTCCGTCGATAGCCTGACGGCCACCAATGATGATGTCAAACTCGCCCATGTGCCTGATGGCTTGAGCCAACGAGTAGCTCGTGGCCAGCGTGTCGGCGCCACCCAGGGGGCGGTCGGTCAGTACCACGCCGTCATCGCCACCGCGATACAGGCTCTCGCGCACCATCTCGGCACTGCGCGGCAGACCCATCGTCAGCAGGGTGATGGTCGAGCCGGGATGAGCCTCCTTGAGCTGCAACGCCTGTTCCAGGGCGTTCAAGTCCTCGGGATTGAAAATGGCGGGCAAGGCAGCACGGTTGATGGTGCCGTCGGCCTTCATCGCATCTTTACCCACGTTGCGGGTGTCTGGCACTTGCTTGGCCAGTACAATGATTCTTAAACCCATAGTTTCTTTTTCGATTTTATGGTTGTTACGTTGATATTCTATTTATTTACAGTAACTTGTGCACATTTTGCACAAAATCGACCGCAAAGTTACAAAAAAACAAGCAAACTCACCCCTTCCACCACCTTAAAGTATATTAATAATGTGTGCTTTGCCACCATATTCCCGGTAATATGGCTAACTTTGCACACCATTTAACTACTATCACATGTACACACTCAATTATAAAGTCACTACCAGTTGCTGCGACAGCGAGGGAAAGCTAAAACTCTATTCGGCACTGCAGATGATGCAGGACTGCTCCGAGATGTGGATTGACAGCGAGCCCACAGTCCGCAAGTTCTTCAAGGACAACAACATGACACAGTTACTAGCCACACGCCAGGTCGAGGTCATGCGCGTGCCGCGCTTCAAGGAGGATCTCACTGTGACAACTTCCATCTATGAGGTGATGCCGATGTATGGCTTCCGCAACACCTTCATCCGTGATGCCCAGGGACAGCCCTGCTACCGCACGTGGAGCATGGGCGCCTTTGTTGACCTGGGCACGGGCAAGCTCGCCCGCATTGCCGATGACGCCATCGCCTCGCTCACGCTGGAGCCTAAACTGGAGATGAACTACCGCGGCCGCCGCATCATCCTGCCCAAGCAGGACGGCACCGTGATGGAGCCTGTCAAGGTCATCCGCGCCGACATCGACTATAACCGCCACATGAACAACGCCAACTATGTGCGCATCGCCATGGAACTGCTCCCCGAGGGATTTGAGGTGCGCGATATGCGCGTCGAGTACCGCATCGCCGCCAAGCTGGGCGACATGCTCACCCCCACCCTCTACCCCATCGACAGCGGCTACATCGTCGCCCTCGCCATCGACGACCAACCCAGCGCCATCATCGAGTTCCTCTCCCATCCTCAATAATCATCAGAAAAAGTAGTTGAGGCTGTTTATTGTTGTCCATGTAGTTTTATAATTCCAAGACTGTTGTTTGATGATTTCAACAAAAGGTTGTACCTTTGCGGTATCGAATCAAATCACTTTTATTGTTTTAACTGAATAAGAGAAAAATGAGAAAGAACATTGTTGCGGGCAACTGGAAGATGAATACCACCGTGCCCGAGGGCGTAGAGCTCGCCAAGGACGTGTGTGCCGCTGTTGCTGCAGAGGCTAACCTGAAGTGTGACGTCATCATGGGCGTTCCCTTTACCCACCTGACCGCTGTCAAGGAAGTCATCGGCGACGCCAACGTGGGCCTAGCCGCACAAAACTGCGCCGACCACACCAGCGGTGCCTACACCGGCGAAGTTTCTGCTCCTATGGTAGCATCGACAGGTGCCAACTACGTGATCCTGGGTCACAGTGAGCGCCGCGGTTACTACAACGAGAGCCCCGAGATGCTCAAGACCAAGGTTGACTTGGCACTCGAGAACGGACTGAAGGTGATCTTCTGCTGCGGCGAGAGCCTCGAGGAGCGCGAGAATGGCACCTTCAAGGAGGTCATCGGCGCTGAGATCCGCGATTCGCTGTTCCACCTCTCTGCCGAGCAGATGGCCAACATCGTCATCGCCTATGAGCCCATCTGGGCCATCGGCACCGGCAAGACCGCCACTAGCGACCAGGCACAGGAGATCCACGCCTTCATCCGCGGCCTGCTCGCCGACCAGTACGGCGCACAGGTAGCCGACGACATGACAATCCTCTACGGCGGCAGCTGCAAGCCCAGCAACGCCCCCGAGCTGTTTGCCAAGCCCGACATCGACGGCGGCCTCATCGGTGGCGCCTCGCTCAAGGCCAGCGACTTCATGGGCATCGTCACCGCCTTCTAAAAAAGACTGGTTCACACCCCCTTAACTGTCGACGAATTAGGCTCTCCCCTGATTCGTCGACAGTCCTTTACACCCTTTAAGTGTGCGCATGCCCTTCGCGAAATTCGTAGTTTGTTAAGTTGCAGATGCCATTAGTGAAATTCGAAATAATAAGTGTGCGGATGCCTTCGTGAAATTCGCGAAATTCGTAGTTCATAATACAGCGCGGATGCTCCACTAATCAGCGAGCGTAGCGAGCATTTTGTCATTGACTGCCTAAGGTTGTAGATTCTACCTTTGCACCAGAGGCCACAAAACAGCCTTTAACATTCATTAATAATCCCGCACGCCACTCCACACAACTGCGCGACAAATACAGCCATTGACAATCAACAGGTTACAAAAACAGCCCTCCACCCCCTTCCTGCCTTTTGACGGGAATGTCAGTCTTTAAATTAATGATAAATTCACGGCAATTCACGTGAAAAATCCACGTGCGGATGCCAATAAAAAAGTTGTTTTAGTTGTTTCAATGTTGTGCCTGTTGTTTGAAAAAAGAGCGCGGATGCTCCACTAATCAGCGAGCGTAGCGAGCATTTTGTCATTGACTGCCTAAGGCTGTAGATCCTACCTTTGCACCAGAGGCCACAAAACAGCCTTTAACATTCATTAATAATCCCGCACGCCACTCCACACAACTGCGCGACAAATACAGCCATTGACAATCAACAGGTTACAAAAACAGCCCTCCACCCCCTTCCTGCCTTTTGACGGGAATGTCAGTCTTTAAATTAATGATAAATTCACGGCAATTCACGTGAAAAATCCACGTGCGGATGCCAATTAAAAAAGTTGTTTTAGTTGTTTCAATGTTGTGCCTGTTGTTTGAAAAAAGAGCGCGCATGCTCCACTAGACTCTTAGCGCCTTAGCGTGAGGCCACAACGATTTTCCAAAACGTCATTGCATAATTCGTAAAGAAATTCGCGTTGTTACGGAAATTTGCAGTATCTTTGCCGCAAAAATTGACACAAATAGATATCTATCAATGCTGAAACAATTACACATGCGCACTCTTTCCCTGTGCCTGATGCTACTTATTGCACTGATTGCCAGCGCACAGCGTCCACAAATCACCGACCGCCTGAACAAGAACGGCCAGGTAACCGTTGACGCACCCAAGGAACTGGTGAAACGCAACAACGCCGACCTCAACGGCAAGCAGACCAACAACAAGGACAAGAAGGTCAAGGAAAAAGACAAAAAGAAGAACGACCCCGCCAACGAGGAAGAACGCCTCAACGAACTTGACGACGACAATAAGGACACTGCCAAGAAAGACGAGGAGAAAAAGAAAGAAGACGAGAAAAAGAAAGAGGAACTGACGCCCAAAAAGCCCAAGCGCACTCACACCTCACAGCAGACCATCGAGTCAAGAGGAGTGGGATACCGCATCCAAGCCTACAGCGACAACAACCACGCCACCGCCAAGGCCGCAGCCCAAAAGCGCGCCCGCGACATCGCGATGAAGTTCCCGCAGTACCGCTCTTACATCTCCTACAAGGCGCCCTCGTGGCGACTGCGCATCGGTGACTTCAAGACACAACGCGAAGCCCATGCCGCCCTGCAGCGCATCAAGAGCGTATATCCTAAATTCGCCCGTGAAATGGTCATCGTTAAGGACCGCATTAACATCTGGAGCAATGATTAAAATGGTATTCAGCGACGAGGACCTCAAACTCGCCGAAAAGATAGCAAGCCACTACCGCGCCATCATCGAACTCATCGGTGAAGACCCCGAGCGCGAGGGACTCGCCAAGACCCCCATGCGCGCCGCCAAGGCGCTCATCGAGAACACCCGAGGCTACAACGAGGACGCCGACGCCATCGTCCACAGCGCCATCTTTGAGCACGAGGGCAGCGAGATCGTCATCGTCAAGGACATCGAGTTCTACTCCCTGTGCGAGCACCACATCCTGCCATTCTTCGGCAAAGTCTCCATCGGCTACATCCCCGCCGGGGGCATCGTCGGTCTGAGCAAGCTCGCCCGCATCGTCGACACCTTCTCACGCCGACTCCAGGTCCAGGAACGCATGACACACGACATCTGCGAGCTCCTCACACGCGTCCTGCCCAACCGCGGAGTCATCGTCTATGCCGAGGCACAGCACATGTGCATGAAAATGCGCGGAGTCGAGAAACAAGACTCCACCACCATCACATTTGAGTATAGTGGTGAGTTTGAGGACATTCACCGCCAGAACGAGTTCTTCACTCTACTCGGCGTGAAAAAATAATTTGATTTTTTTGGCAAAAAATTTTGTCAGTTCAAAAAGTCGATATATCTTTGCACCGCAATTCTCGAAAGCACCCCTGCAAAGGGGGCGGAATTGACTGCGAAAGTAGCTCAGTTGGTAGAGCACGACCTTGCCAAGGTCGGGGTCGCGGGTCCGAGTCCCGTCTTTCGCTCAACGTTCTTTGAACTTCACCAGAGTCGGTACTGGAAACAGTACCATAGTAATGCGAAAGTAGCTCAGTTGGTAGAGCACGACCTTGCCAAGGTCGGGGTCGCGGGTCCGAGTCCCGTCTTTCGCTCTCTTTTTGTCCAGGTGGCGGAATTGGTAGACGCGCTACTTTGAGGGGGTAGTGCCCGATTGGGCGTGTGAGTTCGACTCTCATCTTGGACACAGAATAACGGAGGTCGTTGATTTTCAACGGTCTCCGTTCTTTTTATCCCCCACCCCATTAATCCTTACATTAAAGCGGACGGGGTCTCGGGTCCCAACCGTCCATCGCCAGCGGGGTTCGCGGGTGGGCTAATCGCTACAGGCGATGATTAGGATCTTGTTACAGAGATAGGCTTCCTCGTACCGCTATCAATATGGATTCGCGACACGGAGGCCTAAAGAAATGCCTGCTAAGAATATGCAAACAATGTGTCCATTATCATAGCCTTTAATGATGGCGTTAAACGCTCAGCGCTGATGGGACAAGACCCAGGCGATACGTTCGCTGGTAAAGGCATTATCTATCGCTGAATGGTGATCGCACCCCTCCAAGGGCTGGAAATTGACTTCACCACCCAAGAGCCTGATGTCGTCAATCATCTGCACATACTTGCTGTAGTTTCCTTCACGGGTTCCCTTGGTGCAAAGCAGCGGTGTGCTGCCCAAGTCGGGTACACCCATTCCACGGTAGGCGCCCGAAGCCGCCATGGCTGCTGCGAAGTAGTCAGGATAATCTTTCACGATATGCCACACGCCATCGCCTCCCATCGATGCTCCAAAGATGTAGATCCTGTTGGGGTCGGCGCCGAAGTCCTGCACATACAGGTCGGCCAATGCTTTGACAAACGGGTTGTAGGACGGGCATTTGACGGGCCCTTGGGGATGGGGGCCTCCTGGGGTGCGGCGTCCCGATCGTTTGGGCGGGGGATTATAGCCAGACCATGACGATTCATCCTCGCATTGGGGAACCAAGAAATAGGCCTTGATGCCCTGCTCAGCGAGGTAGTCATAAATTTGGGCGATGCCGGGCGACCTCAGTTGCTGTTCGTTGTCACTGCCGGCACCACTGCCGCCATGCAGGTAGATGATGATTGCGGGACGGGCGGTATCGGTCGGGGCTGTCAACGCCGCCCTATACCGGATCTTCTTCTTGTCAATTTTCACCGTTTTTTCGGCGAAAACATAGAACAGGTTGTCACCCTTGCTCCTGCCTTGTGCGCTAGCGCCAAGGTCCCATGTGACGGCAACTGCCGCCAGTATCAAAAATATCAGAATCTTTTTCATGCCGCAAGTTACTAAAAATCTTCGAAATACCCCCAAAGAATATTCAAATTCACTTTAAACAATAATTGTAGAAGAATGTGAATAATCAAGTAAGGCAGCGCCATCGATGAGCGGTGGGAACAGGGTGATCTCCGCCGGGTGAAGTCGCCCAGCGGTATGTTCTTTTATTTACTGATGGTGATTCAATTGGCTGCCGCTCTTGATGGGGCAAAGCCAAAGCGTTGCTTGAAGATGCGTGAGAAATGGGTGGGATTCTCAAAGCCCAGGGAGTAGCAGACATCGGCCACCGACAATGAGGATGAAGCGAGCATCTCTTTGGCCTTCACGAGACGGTGTTCCCTTATCCAGCCTGCAGGCGAGCAGCCGTAAATGAGGTTGAAGTCGCGCTTGAAACTTGACAGGCTGCGACCGCTCAGGTAGGCCAGATCCTCAAGCGACACGGGCGATGTATAGTTCTCCTCAACGACCCTGCGGATGTCGGTCTTGACAGGTTGGCGCAGCTGCAGCATCTGCCGAAAGATGTTCTTCGAGCAATCCATGACAAGATAAAGCAGTTCCATCACTTTCAGCCGCAACAAACCCGGATTGACCTGGGACGGGTCGTTGAAATACGGGGACAGGCTCCAGCAGTAGGCAACGAGTTTCTCGCTCATCGGGCTGACCTGGGTGCCGAATTCCTCGGTCATGGGCGGTACCGTGACGCTCTGCGACGTGAGGAAATCCTTGAGCAGGTCATCGTTGATGGCGAACAGCAGGCTCTCGAACAGGCCGGTGTCCTCACCGCCGCGTTTCTCGTAGTTCACCGACTGGGACTTGCGCAGCAGGATCATCTGGTTCTTACGCACGGTCCATTGCCTGCGACCGCAGGTCAGCGTCACCTCGCCTCCCAGCACCACATAGAGCAGATGCTGCTCCAGGAAGAACGTGCCCCGTTCACCCGCAGTGACGATGCACTGGTCAATGACCGCTCCGCCGTCAAGCACAAGTGAGCTGGCCGTGTAATCGCCCGACACGAGCGCTGTGGGGAATTTCGTTGTCTTTGCCATACTTCAAGTGATGATATAAAAAAACTGGTGTGCAAAAATACAAATCATTTCGGCACACCAAGTCGTTTTTCGGTAGGTTTTTACTTAACGCTGTAGATCTTGCTCACGATCTTCCACTCGCCGTTCTCCTGCTGAGCGAACGTGAACATGTCGTTGAACGACCCGAGTTTGCTGAACCATGAGTCAATGCGGACAAAGGCGATGTTGCCTGCGATGTTCACGTCAACGACCTCATAGGTCACCTCTTCCTCACCGGTCTGCTCCAACCCGTCATAGAGAGCGGTAATGGGCACGGTCGTGATATTCCCGTTTTCCACCCAACTCATCGTTGCGGCCTCGGTAAACGCCTGCTGTCCGATTTCACGACTGGCGCTGCGGCCTGCCTCGGCATAAAGTTCCACTGCTTTAAGGATTGCAGCCACCTTTTCACTGTGATTTGTCATTGTTGTCATTGTTTGTGCCGTTGCGCTCAATGCCATGAGGCAAAACGCGATGGCGATGAATATCTTTTGATTGATTGCCATGTTGATTACTTGGTGATGGTGTTGGAGTTCTGGTTATAGGCCTTGGCCACGCACTTCCACTCGCCGTCGATCTTGAGCAGCAGGAGAACATCGGTAAAGTCGATGGAGCCTCCCCAGCCCTCTTCAAGCACGCGGACGACGGCCAGCGTCTCTTCCAGTTCCAACACGTCGATACGGGTCTTGAACTCGTCACCGGCACCCACGGTGTCCACGTTGTGGTAGAACTGCTCGATGGAGCCGCGCTCAAACTTTCCGTTCAGGAAACCGAACAGGCAGGCATCCTCGGTGAACAGTTCCTTTGCATACTTGCTGTTGCCCTCGGCAACACTCTGTGTGAACTTGCTTGCAGCCTCAACCACTGCATTGTACTCTTCAATCTTGCTTCTCATCTTGTCGTGATATTATTTAAGTGAATGAATGTTTTCTGGTTGCAAAATTACAACTGTTCAGCCAAGAAGACTTTTCTTTTTAGCTCAAAGAATATTGTTTTTCAGTCCATGTTTACTTCCGCTGGCGAAGCAACACACTCGCTTTCTTTGTCACATTTCTACTCTTTTCACTTTGAAGGTCTAGTACAATTGGGAAAGTTATTCCTTAGGAAAAATGTACGAGCAGCATGTTTATTCTTTAGAAAAAGTGTAACTTCGTGGCAATTATTCCTTCGAAAAAAATGACAGGACATGAAGATTAACATCCGACAAGCAAGCAAGGAGCAGGCCCCGGAGATTGCCCGCATGATCATGCTGGCCATGACGGACGACTGCTGCCTGAGTTTCTGTGGCGAGGGCTATGGGCTGGATGACTTTTACAAAATGATGACCCTGCTGGTGGAGCGGGAGGATTCGCAATACAGTTACAAGAACACCTGTGTGGCCCTGGACGGTGACAAGGTGGTCGGCATCTCGGTCAGCTATGATGGCTCAAGGCTGCACGAGCTTCGCCGTCCGTTCCTCGAATTGGCCTTGGAACTCATCGGTAGGGATCATTCCGGCATGAATGATGAAACACAGCCCGGAGAACTCTATCTTGACTCGCTGGCAGTGCTGCCTGAATATCGCCGACAGGGAATTGCAAGGCGCATGATACGCGTCACCAAAGAACGCGCCGACCAAATGGGCCTGCCTGGCCTTGGGCTACTGGTTGATAAAGGCAATCCCGTTGGTGAGGCACTGTATACATCAATCGGTTTTCGATATGTAAACGACAACCACTGGGGCGGTCATGACATGAAGCACCTGGTGCTATGACTCAAAGCCCGTCAAGAGGACGTCAGCTGGATATACAACAGCGAGCAGTTCGATGACGAAGATGAGGGTGATCTCCGCCGGGCGAAGTCGTCCAGCGGCATGAGACTGTAGCGGAGCAGCTCAATCCAGCCAGCGCAGCCGGCTGGTTGAGGTGCGGAGCGTGAAGCAGCCGAATACAACCCCGTGACCAGAGCAAGTGAATTTCCCATGCAATGATGGAATGGTGGAGGCCTTCTCAAGTGTATGCTGTCTGTCGGGGATTGTTGTTTGTCCCATTGACAAAAAATGTGGGGAGCCTTGATAGCGCCCCACACCAATCACTTAATTCAATTAAATAATTGTTCAGAAAGATTTATCCGATTCTCTCTCTTTATAGTAAGTGTGCTTTTCCAATTAAATACAGAAGGGCGTAGCCCAACACCATGCTGATGATGCCCACGATAATGCCCATGCGGCTCATATCCTTCTGGTTAACGAGGTTGGTCGAGAACGCGAGGGCATTAGGCGGTGTGCTGATGGGCAACACCATTGCGCTTGATGATGCAATGGCGATGCCGATGAGCACAGTGGCGGTGCCGCCGATGGCATCCAGTTTGTCACCCATAGCGCCACAGACGATGGCAAGAATAGGCATCAGCAGGGCTGCCGTCGCCGAGTTGCTGATGAAGTTGGACAACAGGAAACAGATCAGTCCCGAGAGCAACAGTATCAGAATGGGCGAGAATGTGTTGAACGGGATGCTCTTGACGGCATTCTCGGCCAGGCCTGATGCGTTGAGGCTGTAGCCCAGGGCAAAACCGCCGGCTACCATCCAGATCACGCTCCAGTTGATTTCCTCAAGATCATATTTATTGATGACTCCTGTCATGGAGAAGACGGCAAACGGTATCAGGGCAACCGTGTTGGCGTTGATGCCCGTGAGGCTGTCGGTGAGCCACAGGAGGACGGTGACAATAAACGTCCAGATGACGATCTTGGTGTGCTTGGTTTTCTCCATATTGCTCTCTATCTCAAGATGGATGGTCTTTTGGCTGAACGGGTACATCGTCTTGAGCAGGAACCAGCCGATGAACAACAAGAGGATCACAAGCGGGAACATGAACAGCATCCATTGACCGAAGCCAAGGCCCATATTCAGGCCATCGGGGTCATTAAGGAACTTCATTGCGATGGTGTTGGGCGGTGTGCCGATGGGCGTTCCCATACCTCCCAGGTTGGCAGCGAGAGGGATAGCCAGCGTCAAGGCAATACGCCCCTTGCCTTCGGGCGGCAGCTGTTTGAATACGGGGGCAAGGAAGGTGAGCATCATTGCCGCGGTGGCCGTGTTGCTGACAAACATCGAGAAAAAGCCCGTGATGAGGATAAATCCCAACAGGACATTCTCGCTCTTGGTGCCAAACGGCTTTAACAGCACATGTGCCAGATGGGTATCAAGACCTGTCTTGGATGCCGCAATGGCAAGAATGAAACCGCCGATGAACAGCATGATGACCGGGTCGGCAAAACTGGACATGATGTCCTTGTAACTGAGCAGTTGCCCCACCTGCTCCTCATCGACAATGGGCTTGATACCGCTGTTCGAGGTGAAGAGCAACAGGAGCACCATGATGAAGATGGAGGTGGCCCATGAGGGCACGACCTCGGTAATCCACATCAGGGTTGCCAAAATGAAGATGGCGATGATGCGTTGCTGGATGACTGTCAGACCATCGATGCCGAACACACCGGCAGGGAGGTTCCAGATGATTAACGTGATCACCGACAGAATGAGCGCGATAATAATGCGCTTGTTCACCGATGACTCCTGACTGCGGTTTTCTCTCTTGTTCTTGTGATAGGCTTCAACCAGGTGGAAGCCATGAAATATCTTAAACATAATTTGATTGGTATTATTTATTGGTTAATGGCATCACACAACATGGCTTCAATGTCGTTGGCTGTGTGTTTGATTTCGTGCATTTCGGTTACGCAATCTGCCGCTTCAATAAGCCATTGAGGGGCATCGGCGCCGGTAATGATGACTTCGGTATGTGCAGGACGCTGCGACAGCATTTCCATCACCTGTTCACAGGTCAACAACCCATAATGGATGGCGACACACAACTCGTCCATCACTATCATGTCATACATGCCGCTTGCCATCAGCGTCTTGCAGCGGTCAAGCCCGGCAAGAGCCGCAGCACGGTCATCTTCGTTGGGAGCACGGTCCTCAAAACCTCCAAATCCCAATTGCTCGATATGGAGGCTGTCATACTGGTGGCCCAGCAGGCTCTCTTCGTCAAGCTCGTTCTTGATGAATTGCCCCACATAGACCGATTTTCCTTCAGACAACGCTTTGACGGCCATTCCCATGGCTGTCGTCGTCTTACCCTGGCCGTTGCCGGTATACACGCGCAAAAGGCCTTTCTCGTTTGTAATCATTTCAATTACTCGTTTAGTTCAGTTTTGCAGTCATGCCGCAGATTGGCAGAAAAAGGTTGAGCGGCATGACTGCGCCACCGAAAAGGTTACTATATACATACACTTATTGTTTCATGCCACGAGGCATTACACAATCAAAATCCATAAAGTGACCTTGACAATGGGCATAGACGTGAATAAATCGGATGGATTGACTGCCTGCAGGCAGCCACACACGCGAGTTTCCTCACCCAGGAGGATGACTGGTGTCTTGATTGTCCAACTCTATTACCACGAGAGTCAAAGCAACTTATGTCCAACTTGGCAGGTCTTCTGGCTTATCCCATTGTCACACGGCCTTCCCATCCTTGGCGGACAGTGACTCTGTCTGTGTGACAACTTGGTCGGGACTTACAGCAGCGGGTCTGCTCAGGATTCTCACCTGATTCCCTTTTAATCTGCGACACATCACGACGTGATGCCCGCAGCACCAAATTTTCGGCTACAAAATTACTACTTTTTTTTATAAAACAAATAATCCAGCATATAATTTAAAGCCAGCAGGCTCTCTAATTGCGAGCACTCTCGGATACGGATTGAAGTTATAAAGGCTGGGCTGTGGGACACCCTAACCCATCGGTGAGCGGTGGGAACAGGGAAATTACCGCCGGGCGAAGTCGCCCAGCGGCATGAGGCTGTAGCGGAGCAGCTCAATCCAGCCAGCGTAGCCGGCTGGTTGAGGTGCGGAGCGTGAAACAGCCGAATACAACTCCGTGACCATAGCGAATGAAATCCCCTGGTGCTTGCGGGCAATGTCGCAAACTACGGTTCCTTGGGTGGCAGGCTTTGGAAGTTTCGTGTTGCCCACACTTGAAGGAGAAACACGATGCTGAAAACGGCACCCACCTTATACGGGCCGAGGATGTCTTCAACTCCAAATAGTGCCCTGGACAACGGCATCACGATGAGGGGCGACACAAATTGTCCCAGGTATAGGGCTGCGGACAACAGCGGCATGACCGTTGTGGCGGAGTCTCGACCGCCCTTGATGCTGGCTATGGTATTCAGATAGGGTACCCCTACTCCAGTGGCGATGCCGATAAAGGCTGATCCAAGAATGGCCGTCGGTATGGCGGGAACAAGATAAGCCGCATAACCCGAAAGGAAAAACAAGGGAGCAAAGTATTTGATGGACATCCTGAACCTGCGCATCAGCGTTCCGAAGGCAAGTCCTACAAAGAACGCCACGACATCAAGTCCCACCATGATCATCGTTATCGCCTCGGCCGATAGCCCTGTCTGTCTGCTGGCGATGATGGCGAAGTTGGTGGGAAAGATGAAGAACAGGATCATCAGCAGCAACATGCCTGTTACCGATGGATGGAACTTCAGCAGTTGACTGGGCTTGAAAGGTGTACCATGCTGGTTAGATGAGCCTAACTGCGCATCGGGCAGCCACAGCCATACCATCACCACTGCAATCAAGCCGATCAGATAAACCAGGAAAGCATAATTCCATTGTATTGTCGCAAGCAGGCCAGCCAGCAACGTGGCAATCACTCCGCCCATCTGGTTCATGGCTGCAGACAACCCCATGAGCCTTGCTTGCCGCTCAGGAGGGAAATAATAAGCAAGCAGGCCCGTTGACAACGGCATGATGAGGCCGACACTGACACCCAGAAGGGCCCGCATCAGCAGCAACACATGGATCTCGTCAACGAAGAAGCATCCTGCACCCGCAGCGACATAGAGCAACAGTCCTATTGTGGCTATGGTTCGAGTACGGACCCTTCGGACGAGTTGCAGGAAAAAGATGTTGGTGATGATAATCAGCAAGGCAGGCATGCTGACGATGAGTTGCACCAGCAGGTCGGGTGCCGAAGCGAAATGAGCCTTAATGATGCCCAGCGCCGGGGCGATGGCGGCTCCTGCCATCACGGTGAGCAGCGACATCGAAAGGATGGTAGCCGTCACCCGTTTAGAGACGTTTTTCTGTTCCATTAAAATTGTCGGGAGTTTCAGCTCTACCAAGCTTTTTTGTCGTTAGAAATCGATTCACGGTTTCAGCAAATCGGGCGCAAAATTACTAAAAACAATGATATAAACTGATTAGACGACTTGTTAAAAAATCAAAAAACATGCCTATATACAGCGTTCACTAAAAAGGCTTTTTTTGTTAATTTTGCCATGACAACTCTATCAATAATAAACACTTAATACATCAAGAACATGTCAAAAACTGTAGAAATCCAGATTGAGAAATGCCGCAACCTCGTTGAGGGTTTGCGCAAACATTTGAACGGTAATGGCGCCGGTGTCACCACCGATGAAATTACCGCTATGAAAAAGGCCATGGAAGAACTCGAGGCAGCCAACACCGAGGTCGAAAGGCTGCGCGAGGAACTGGCGCCCAAAGTGAAGCACACCAATGAGCTTTTTGAACAAGTGAAAAGCGCTTATCTGAAAAAGAAAGCATTAATCAAGGGGACTTATCCACAAGAGAAATGGCTCGAATACGGAGTCCCCGACAAGCGTTAGCCTATCGTTTATTCGCCAAGAAGTCGCTGGAGCGCGCTGATGCGTTTCAGTGACTTCACTATTTGCAGCCAGTAATGGCAGCGCCATCGATGAGCGGTGGGAGTAGGTTCTTACTGCTCCGTCAGTTGCTTGCACTTACCGACGGGTGGTTCGGTCAATGTGATACGAACCACGGCTGTCCGTTCGAGGCTGCGAGCTATTGCATCATCAAAAGCATCCATGTGATGAGGCAGGAAACG
>Ga0247611_10001975_pt1 | contig 34872 bp, 32 predicted proteins | sample 177DNAGHGhighgp2_FD_192422 | JGI IMG/M metagenome (GOLD analysis project Ga0247611, IMG submission 192422) | Sheep rumen microbial communities from Palmerston North, Manawatu-Wanganui, New Zealand - 1770 DNA GHGhigh gp2 | ecosystem: Host-associated > Mammals > Digestive system > Stomach > Rumen... | reverse complement strand
CAACACTTGCTGTCTTCCCTCTAGAGTTCGTTACACTATATGTTAGTTTATAAGTATCAGTTTTAGATGTATCAACATTACCAGTCACTTTTACTTTATCTGTTATATTTCCATCTTTTTCATCTATAGCTTTATATCCTTGTTCACTATAGATACTTCCCTTTGGTAATATCCTTGTCATTTCTCCTAAAAGAGTCAATACAGGGGCATTTCCTATTACTTCTTCTCCTATAACTATTCTTTTTAACTCTCCTAAGTTTTTACCATTATCATTGATATAGTAAGTAACTATATTTAAGCCATCTCCAATATCATTACCTTTAATATTTACTTGATAACTTGTTTTTACTCCTGCTTCCTGATATCTATCATTTACTACAAAATATAAAATATCTCCATTTAACTCTCCATACTCTTTATTTGTTTCATTTTCCTCTATTATATCTTTTATTCTTTTTGACTTATAGTTTTCACACACTAAGTATGGATAATAATTATCTTTTTCTTTATATACACCACTTAAATTATTACATTTTAATTTTTCATCTATTTTAATATTTAAGTTATTAAGAGATACATAATAATTATCATTTATATTATTATTTTTAATATAGTTTTGAGCATTTATTATCATGATTCTTTCTATATCTTGATATCTATTACCTGTATCTTTTTTATTGAAAACAAGCACTAATACTAGCACTATAATTAGACAAACTGAAAGAATGATATATTTATTATATCTATACCATGTCTCTTTCAATTTGTTTTTTAAGTTAATAGCACATTCTTCTTTCATATTATCTACCTATTTTATTATATCATTAATAAATTAAAAAAGCATATAATTACTTATATGTTTTTTAACATTAATCATCTAAATGACTCATAATATAACTGTAAACTTTTTTATATGTATTAACACTATAATGTAACCCATCTGGGGAATAATAACCATAATCCATCATATATGTATGAGTATCAATATATTTTAATCCATCTATTTTTTGAATTCTTTCATTAAACTCTTTTATTTTTTTATTACGGGAGTTATGTGCACCATTACATGGCATAACTGAAACATAGTATACTCTTATTCCTTTTTTATGCCACTCAGGTAATTTTTTTTCAACATAACTAGCATAATTATCGATATCTAATCCATTTACACCCATTAAGATTATAAGTGCACTATTTTGATCAAGTTGATTTTCAATGTTAGGTATTCCTGTACTTACCATCCAGCTATAACCCATAGCACTCTTACAAGACCATGTATCCATTCCAATAGTAACTTCTCCTCTTGCTAACTGATCTTGAGTATATGGACTTCCACTATTGACCGCCCTAAACATTCCAACAGTTCTAGAATCACCAATTATAAATCTTTTTGTTATCGGACGAGCACTATCGTAAACTGGATTCCAATTAACCTTAATTGTAGCTGTGCAATCTTCTTTTGTTAAATCGCATCCAATTGCTTTCGCTATATCTTCTGCTTTTAATGTTGTATCACTTTGACTATAATATGTTTTAACTCCATTATTTTCAACGTACCATTCTTTACCATTTAATACATAATGTGCTGTTTTCCCAAAATTAAAATATGAACCATCATAATCACTTAAACCAGATGAAGAATTAATTGCTTTCTCATATTTTATGACTTCCTTATATAATTCTCCATTATCTAAAACATTATCATTTTTATCTAAACTGAAGTTATGTTTTGCATCTTTTGATGAAAAACTTGTTTGACCGTTTCCATTATATATTAACGTTAACTTATATGGATCTAATCCAGTTATTTTAACACTATATGTCTCACCATTACCATTTGTATCATAAATTATAAAATCATACGTACCATTCTTATATACTATATAGTTTACTTCGCTATTGGTGCTTTTACTATTATCTGGTAATACTGTAGATTCATATCCACTACCTTGTATTAATAATTTCATAGTTGCACTCTTTGGAGTATTATTATTTCTATCAACAGTATGACTTATTTCTAACTTTATATTCTGATCATTTACAATAATTGTTCGCTGTTCTTTTGTAGTTTTTCCTCTCGAATTAGTAACACTATAAGTTAAAACATAAGTACCAGGTTTAGTAGTATCTACATTACCATTTATTTTTACTTTATCTGTAATATTACCATCTTTTTCATCAATAGCTTTATATCCTTGATCATTATAAACACTACCTTTTGGTATCGTTCTTGTCTTATCGCCCAAAAGTGTCAGTGTAGGTGAATTGCCAATCACATCTTCACCTATTACTATCCTTTTTAATTCCCCTAAATTTTTACCTTTATTATTAATATAGTAAGTAACAATATTTAGTCCATCATCTATATCATTACCTTTAATATTTACTTGATAATCTGTCTTTACTCCTTTTTCTTCATATTTTTCACCTACTACAAAGTGTAAAATATCTCCATTTAGTTCTCCATATTCTTTGCTATTATCATTTTCTTCTATTAAATCAATTATCTTTTTTGATTTATAATCTTGACATACTAAATATGGATAATAATTATCATTATCTTTATATACACCACTTAAAATATTACAATTTAATTTACTATCTACGTTAATATTTAAACTATTAAGGGATACATAATAATTACCACTAATATTATTGTTTTTAATATATTTTTGAGCATTTATTATCATTATTCTTTCAATGTCCTGATATTTATTACTACTACCTGATTTTATATTTATAACAACTATAATTGCTAATACTAAAATTACACAAACTGAAATAAGAATATAGCCATTATATTTATACCATATTCCTTTTATTCTATCTTTAATACTAGCAATGCTCCTTATATTATATTCATCCATACTTGTCTCCATTTTCATTATACCATTATTAAACAAAAAAAAGAATCATTAAACTGATTCTTTTTTTATTTATAATATTTATTTTGCTAAAAGCATATCGTACTATATGCTCATTAACTCTTGCTCTTTTTCTTTGACCATAGCATCAATATTCTTGTTATATTCATCAACTACAGTTTGTAAACGATCTATTATTGATTTTTCTGTATCTTCAGATTCAATATTAGCTTTTATTTCATCAATTATATCTCTTCTAATATTCCTAATTGATATTCTTCCTTCTTCTGCATATTCTTTTATTTGTTTTACTAATTCTTTTCTTCTTTCTTCTGTTAGTGGTGGAATTGTAATAAATATCATTTCCCCATTATTATTAGGAGTAACTCCTAAATTAGCCTCAAATATAGCCTTTTCTATACTTGGTAAAACTGTTCTATCAAATGGTTTAATATTAATTTGTCTAGCTTCTGGAACTGATATAGTTGCAAGTGATTTAATATCAGTATCAACTCCATAATAATTTACCATAACTCCATCTAACATCTTAGGATTGGCTCTACCTGCTCTTACAGACACAAATCTATCTGTTAATGCTAATATTGATTTATCCATCTTTTCTCTTGCACTTTTTATATAATCTTCATTCATAAACATCACCCTTTCATTTACATTTTACTACATTTTATTATTAAAACCAATATTTATTTTCCTCTAACACGCATTAAATTAGAATTTTTTACTGATTCACTTTTCCAAGCATTCCAATCATTAGAATAGTTTCTAGCATAATAAAGCGTGTTTGGATACTCTTTTGCTAAATAATAGTAATCATGATTAACTTTATCAACAGGCCAACCTCTTGTCCAACTTAAATCTTTTGATAAATAGCTGTCTTTATTTTCCACATATTTGATTATAGCATTTCTATTGTAATAATCGCCTGTTGTTAAAACTTTCATATATTTAGCATACTTAGAAATTAAATCAGAATCTGCAAATAAAACTTCTCCATAAATAAGTGGTAACCATCTAGACATAGAATATGTGATACTAGGAAAAAAATCGCAGCCTTCCTCTGGAAGCGCTATACTTTTAGCAGCATCAAAACGAAATCCAGTTACTCCTAATCTAATATATTCATTTAACATATCAATTACTTTTGATTGCACTAACTTATTATTAGGATTTAGTCCTGGCAAACCCATACAAAAATGTGTAACTTCATATCTACTACCCCAATTGTGAATCTGCCTTTGTTCTTTAAAGCAAGAAGGATTATTCTTTATTTCAGGGTCGCAATTAGGATGAGGTATTAAAAAGTTATAATCATCCAAATTGGCAAAATGATTAATAACAACATCTGCAATAATTAACAAATCATTTCTTTTTGCCTCATCGCATAAACTTCTTAAACTATCTTTACTTCCAATTCTATTACCCAAGTTAAAATTAATTGGTTGATACAACATCCACCATTCATGTGAGTTATCATCTTTAGTATTTTGTAAAGGACTTATTTGCACTGCATCAAAACCTTGGCTTTTAACAAGCCTCAAATTATCCTTAATATTATCCAGTGAACAATCAAACATGCTAAGTATTCTCATATACTACCTCTATGATAAAAGTTTATCATAAATAGAAAAAAGACACAATGTGTCTTTAATAATAACTTGGAAATGCTGAATTTGGAATGCGGCAACTCCCAGGATATGGTCTATATGATGCGGTATTACTACAATACATCCCGGTGTTGCTGAAAACTGCATCCATATTGTATACATAATACCCTGCTAGTCTTATATTATCAAAAGTATAATGCATCATTCTTACATACCCAACTCCATTTGATTCTGCAATTGTATATCCAGTTGCATCTTTAGAGATAATTAACATTATATGGGGATTAGCATCAATTAAATCTCCAGGTCTACCATCACTAAAGTTAGAATATCGATTATCAAATATTCGTTCTCTTGATCCTTCGTAACCAAAACCTCTTACTAAGGAAAGTCCAGCTTGTTTATATACCCAGTTAACAAAATTTCTACAGTCAAGTCCAACTCTAGGATACCTTGCATTAGATGGGTCATATTTACCCCAATTAGGATTAATACCCCAATCATTTCCTACAGAATATCTTCCACCCAATTGATAAGGAATTCTATAATTATAACTTTGAAGTGTATTAATTAAAGTAGTCGCAACATTAACTACCGCTCCTCTTGTATATAAACCACTTGATTTGGCAGCAGCAGCTATCTTTCTATTCATAAAATCAACACTATTTCCTGGCAAGTAATTAGTTATTAAATCGCTGCTACCAGCGCTGCCAGAAACTGCAGTTCCACCTGCAATCACACCAGATGAAGTAGTAGGATTAGGTGGCGGTGGCGTATCTGGTAAAACTTCTACCTGGCATTCAATGGTTGCAACATTGGTAGCTTTATCTCTAACCTCTACTTTTACATTAGTTTGCTTTGAATCAATTTTATAACTAGCATTTTCTTTAACACTCTTATCACCATATACATAAGTATAACTTTCAATACCACTACCTTCATCAGCAGCATCAACTGTTAAATTAGTAACATTATCTTTAGTACTTCCAATACAAGCCCCGGTTGGTTTATCAGAATCAATATTATTTACATCAACACTAAAAGATTCATTATTGCCATTGATATCATAAAGAAGGAAATCATAAGTACCATTTTTATATACCGTATATTTAATTTCTCGATCATCTTTTTCGCTATTATCAGGTAAAATTACTTTTTCAAAACCATTACCTTTAACGTTGAAATTAATATCTACGCCTTTGTTTGTAAGTTCAGTAGTACTCAAGCTAGAAGTTGCACTTAAATCAATAACATCGTTTTCTGTAACTATAATTGTTCTTTCTTTGGTAGTCGTTTTATTACTACTATTAGTAACACTATATTTTATCTTATATGTCCCTGGACTATCAGTATCAACCATCCCTGTTACTTCTACTTTATCTGTCAAATCACCATCTATTTCATCTTTCGCTTTATAACCGGTTTCAACATATTTATTTCCTTCTTTTATAGTTCTTGTTATACTACCGACAAGTTCTAAAGTAGGCGCCTCTCCTTTCAATCCGCTAACTATAACGATTCTCTTCAATTCCCCAACATTCTTATCATTTTCGTTAATATAATAGGTTATTTCATTCATACCATCTTTAAGATTAGATTTCTTAACATTAACTGTATATTTAGAATCAACTTCATATCCTGGCTCTACATATTTTGAATTAGTAACAATCATTGGATTACGGCCTTTTAACGTTCCCAAATAATCTTTTTCCTTATTAAAACTTTTTATGTTTTCTATAGCACTAGATTCATATCTGTCGCAAATAAGATACGGGTAATAATTATCATGATCTTTATATACTCCGCTTAATGATTCACAATTAAACTTATCATCTATTTTGACATTAAGACTATTTAGTGATATATATGCATTATCTGTTATATTATTATTTTCTACATATTTTTTCGAATTAATAATCATTATCCTTTCTATATCCTTATAACTGTGACTAATAACATTAACATTAGGCTCATCTTTACCGCTAAAACTTAGTATAATTAAAAAAAACATGACAGGTACTAAAAATATAAAAGCAACAATGATATGCTTTCTATATTTATACCAGATATTTTTTATTCTATCCATAGTACTTATTTGATTAAAGCTATCATTCATAATATCCACCTATTTTATTATATCATAACACACAAAAATATATATTTTTTTTATACTTATCAATTCTTTTTTTTTCTTTTGATTATTCGTTTTATAGTTCATGATAGAACAAAAGAAAAAAAGACTATTTCTAGTCTTATTCACCTAATTGTTTTTTTACTTCTTCTTCGAAATTATCTTGGCGTTTTTCCATACCTTCGCCAACTTCATAACGAACCATTTTCTTAATTACTAAGCCATTCTTCTTTGCTAATTCTCCAACTGTCATACTTGGATCTTTAACAAATGGTTGTTCAACTAATGATATTTCTTTAACATATTTTAATACACGTCCAGCAACCATTTTTTCAGCAATTGCCTCTGGTTTACCTTCGTTAATAGCTTGCTCTTTAGCAATTTTAGCTTCCTGTTCTTTTTCTTCTTCACTTACTTCATCTGAAGTAATATATTTAGGATTCATAGCTGCAACATGCATTGCTATATCTTTAGCAACCTCTTGATTGTCTCCATCTACTAAAACTAGTGAAGCAATCTTTCCACCCATATGGATATAAGTTCCAAATATTTCATTAGAACCTTTTACTAATTTAGTAAATCTTCTAAAACTAATCTTTTCACCAATTGTTGCAGTCATTGAAGTAATATAAGAATCTAACGTTTCAGTACCCATATTACCTTGTAATGCTTCTTCATATGTATTTACGTCACTATTTAATAAATAATTACGAATTTCTAAAATGTTATTTCTAAACTTTTCATTTTTAGATACGAAATCAGTTTCGCAGTTAACTTCAAAAATAACTGCCTTATCGTCTTGTGCTAATACGTCACAAAGGCCTTCTGCTGCTATTCTTTCTTGTTTCTTAGCAGCTTTCATAATTCCTTTTTCTCTTAACCAAACAACAGCTTGTTCTAAATCACCATTGCTTTCTTGTAAAGCTTTTTTGCAATCTAGCATTCCTGCTCCTGTTTGTTCTCTTAGTTTTTTAACGTCTTCTAACATAAAAACTCCTTATTTTAAAGCATCAATTAATTCTGCTTTTTTCATAGTTGAATATCCAGATATTTTCTTTTCTTTAGCTACAGCTTTTAATTCTGCTAAAGTCATAGAACTATAATCTTCTTTTACTGTCTTTTTAATTTCTTTAGCGGCTTTTTTTACAGTTTCCTTAACTTCCTTAGCAGCTTTCTTAACTTCTTTAGCTACTTTAGGAGCTTTTTCTTTAACTTCTTCTTTAGCTTTTGTTACTTTCTTAGTAACTTCTTTTTTAACTTCTTCTACCTTTTCTTTTATTTCTTCTTTTGTTTCTTCTAATTCTTCTTTTGCTAATTCTTTAACTTCTTCTACAGATTTTTCTAATCTTTCTTTCTTAGTATCTAACTTATCATCTTCAGATACATAATTGATCATTTCTAAACCATTAACTTCTGCTATAGCATTAGCTAAAACACCAATTACTAATTTAACTGATCTAACAGCATCATCATTAGCAGGTATTACATAATCTACCATATCTGGATCACAGTTAGTATCTACAATTCCAAATACTGGAATATTTAATTTTCTAGCTTCTTTAATTGCAGTTTCTTCTGTTTTTGGATCAACAATAATTAAGGCACTAGGTAATTTTTTCATTTCTCTAATTCCACCTAATGATTTAATTAACTTGTCATATTCTTTTCTAATACCAATTACTTCTTTCTTTGGTAATAAATCGAATGTCCCATTCTTTTCCATTTCTTCTATTTCATCAATACGTCTAATTCTATTTTTAATAGTTTTGAAGTTAGTTAAAGTTCCACCTAACCATCTTTCTGTTACATAGAATTGATTAGTTCTTGTTGCTGATTCAACCATAGCTTCTTGAGCTTGTTTCTTTGTTCCTACAAATAAGAATGTTCCTTCATTTGCTGCTAATTCTTTTAATGCTTCATAAGCTTCTTCAATTAAAGCTTGTGTCTTTTGTAAATCGATGATATAAATATCATCTCTTGATGTATAGATGTATTCCTTCATTTTTGGATTCCATCTTCTTTTTTGGTGTCCGAAATGAACACCAGCTTCTAATAAATAATTCATTGAGACTACTGTCATATTTTTTCTTCCTTTCGTTTTTCTTCTACTAATTTAAATAATATCACCATTTGGCACTAGATATTAAAATCCATTAGTATGTTTATTTTAAAGCAGCTAGTAAATCTGCTTTTTTCATATTTGTGTATCCTTCGATACCTTTTTCTTTAGCCATAGCTTTTAATTCAGTAACTGTTAAACTAGATAAATCATCTTTCTTTTCTTCTTTCTTAACAATTTCTTTCTTAACTTCAGCTTTAACTACTGGTGCTTTTCCTTTTTTAGCAATTTCAACTAATTTAGCAAAAGCTTTTGGATCATTAATAGCTAATTCAGATAACATTTTTCTATTAATTGTTACATTAGCATTATTAAGTCCATTGATAAACTTAGAATAACTGATATCATTTTCACGACATCCAGCGTTAATTCTAACTATCCATAATTTTCTAAAATCTCTCTTTTTCTGTCTTCTATCACGGAATGCATATTTTTTAGAATGCATTAATTGTTCTTTAGCACTTTTATATAATCTATGTTTACTACCAAAGTAACCTTTTGCATCTTTTAATACATCTTTATGATTCTGTTTTGTTACAACAGCATTTTTAACTCTTGGCATTTTACTTTCCTCCTTCTAAATTACATTACTTCTTTTAGTCTTCTTCTATCTCCACGACTAAGAGCAACTTGTTTTCTTTTCTTGCGGTTTGTACCACTAGTTTTTTTACCTAAGTTGTGACGACTTCCTGGATGACCAATAGTAACTGTACCACTTTTTCTTTTGTTAAATACTTTTTTTGTTCCTCTATGAGGTTTTAATTTTGGCATAATTCCACCTTCCTTATTTCTCTTTTTTTGGTGCAAGAAGTAAGAACATGTTCTTTCCTTCAAATTTAGCTTTTTGCTCAACTTCAGCAATATCACTTACACGTTCAACAAATTTATCTAGCATTTCTTTTCCTAGTTCTGGATGAGCAAGTTGTCTTCCTTTAAATCTAACAACAACTTTGACTTTATGCCCTTTAACAAGGTAATTTGATGCATTTCTTAGTTTGGTTTCAAAGTCACCAATATCAGTAACTGGAGTCATACGATATTCTTTAATTTCCATATTTGAAGCACGTTGACGTTTATTTGCCTCTTTTTGTTTTTTCCCTTTTTCGTATTTGTACTTGTTATAATCCATTATTTTACATACTGGATTATCACCACTGTTGATTAAAACTAAATCAAGTCCTGCATAACTTGCTATTGTTAGAGCATCATTTATGTTTTTAATTCCTAATTGCTCTCCATTTGGCCCTATTACCATAACTTGTGGGCACTTAATTTGTTCATTACGTAAAAGATCATTACTTTTTGCTATATGAAACACCTCCATAAAATATAAAAAGAGTACGAAATGTACCCTTATCCATGCATAAAAAACTAATAATGTTTTGGCATTTTACCTAAAGCTATTCGCAATCAGGTGGATATAATACATCTCTTTCCTTTTTTACGTTATTAATTATATGCATTTTTTATTAATTTGTCAACAATTATTTAACTCCCGTCAAATCAGTTATACAACCAACTTTAGCATCAGGATATTTTCTAGAATATTTTTTAATTAAATCATCCATTGTCGCTCCTTGCTGTGCTAATTTTAATGCAATATCGGGAAACATTGTGTCGTCCATATCATTGTAACATAAGGGCCCATCTGATGAACACAAATGATAACCCACCTTAACTAATTTATTATCCTCCGTCATTAAAACTAATCCTGCTGTTTCCTCAATTAAACCTTTAATAAATTCAAATTGTGCCTGACCAATTGGTTCATGCCATTTACTAGTATTACTAGTTCCAACTGCACTAGTAGAATATGAGGCTGGCCAAATAGGGCTTGATGTTACACTAGATGGCACATAATAAGTTTGTCTACTAACTGATTTTAAACCAGGAAAAGTCGTAACCCTATTAGCACAAGTTTCAGCAGTATAATAAGGTTTGCCACCATTATAATTTGCTTTATCCATTGAAAACTGCATACAACTATTAAACATTGCTTGAGTTTGTTCACGGTAGCATCCTTTTTCATAATCACACCAGTTTTGGTCAGATGAACAAGTTTTTATTTTTAAATGAGTAGGATTGCTTTTATATCCCCCTCTATAAAGAGTATATGTTCTCGCAAATATGATAAATGCCTTTAAAAATTCTGTATTCGTATCAGTAGCTGGGCATTCCTCACCATAAACAGTTCCAATCATATAATCTTCAAGGTCTATATTGCTCCTTATTATTTGATTTAAAAAGCATGTTGTTACATCAACGCTAATATCAGGATCTTTGCAATTTTTACCAACAATTATAGAATGTGATTGAACCTCACAAGTAGTACTACCGACATTTCCTGCAGCATCTTTAGCCTTTACTTCAACACTTTCAGCCTTGCCATTATAAGAATAAGTCTCCTTAGTGCTCTTATTAGATTTGCCATCAACCACATATTCATATTCGTTTATAGAATTGGTATCCTTAGCAATTATTTTAATATTTGTAGAACCTTTTTCATAATCCGCTGTACAAGTAACTGAAGGTGGTGTTGTATCAATATTTTTAACTGTAACACTATAAGCTTCACTATTATTATTAATATCATAAATAACAAAATCATAAGTGCCACTCTTTGATACGGTATAACTTGCTTCCCTAGTTGTTACTTCCGTACTATCTGGTAATTCTATACTCTTAAATCCATCTCCATTAACTTTGATATCAATCGTTACTTGCTTATTAGTAAGTTCTTTAGGACTAATAGAATGAGTAACTTTCAAATCTATTTCACTTCTATTAACTATTATCGTTCTTTCATCAGTTACGGTCTTACCCTTACTATTAGTAACACTATATGAAACTTTATATGTTCCAACTTTTGATGTGTCAACATTTCCTTCTACAATAACAGAACTAGTTATGTCGCCATCTTCTTCATCGTGTGCCTTATATCCTGCTTCTTTGTAAGTACTACCTTGAAGAATAGTTCTTGTTCTATTACCTAAAAGTTCTAATGTTGGATATTTGATTTGTTCATTTTCTACTATTACTATTCTTTTTAAAGACGTAACGTTCTTACCATTGCTATTAATATAGTATGTTACAAAATTTAATCCATTATCTATATCAACGTCTTTAATATTAACTTGGTACTTATCATCTTTTTTGACACCCTTTTCTTGGTAAGTAGTCTGATTTACTATATATGGATTTTTACCAAGTAAAATAGCATATTCTTTACTTTTTTCATTTTCATCAACTACATCTTGTACTGGCTTTGAAACATATTTATCGCAAATAAGATATGGATAATAACTATCTCCGTCTTTATAAACGCCACTTAGTGCTTCGCAATTCAAATTGTCATCAATCTTGATATTTAAATTATTTAATGATATATACTCTTGTTTCTCAACTTTATTATTTTTCGCATAATTTTGAGCATTTATTATCATTATTCTCTCTATATCTTTATACTTTCCTGATGACATTTTAGAATCTAGCGTTGGTAAAAGGGTTAATATTGCGACGATAAATCCAATAATAAATATTACTCCAAACAAAATTATGTGATTTTTATATTTGTAATAAAAGTCCATTATTTTATCTTTTCGAGTAAACCCATTAAAATCCTTGTATTCTTCTTTTTCGTTCATCTAATCACCGCTTTCTTAATTAGGCAGCCTTGTTAATGTTACATTTTTGCCATCAGATGTAACTAAAATACTTTTATTAGTATCACTACCAGTTGCATATACTTGCGCACCTATCTTATTAATTCTTGGTTTAGTCTCAGCATTTAATGCAGTTGCACTACTATTTGGTATAATTACATACTTCGGAGATGTTATATTTAAAAAGTTTTGACTAAGAGAATGTTGACCATGATGTGGATATTTAAGTACATCCACTTTTAACATACTAGGATCATAATTATTTAGAATATCTTTTTCTTGGATACCATCACCTGAAAAATAAAATCTTGTATTACCATATTTTAGTATCATATTCATCGAATTGACATTTGCAACATATACACTTTCTGATATGGTCTTTTTATTAATTGGGCTTAAAATATCAAAAGTTAAATTTCCTATTTTAACATTAGTAGTCCCAGGAGCAAGTATAGTAATTGGAATATTATGACTTTCAAGTGCTTGTACCACTGTTGTAGGATCAGAATCATCACTAGGTCCACAAGTTTTTCTTGAGATACAATTTCTTGGATCATCTCCATAATATGCATGCTTTACTTCAATATTATTAATCAAATACTTTTGTCCCCAAATATGATTATCATGTAAATGTGAACCAACTATAGCATCTATTTTTGTAACTCCAATAGACCTCATAAATTCTAAAGCTTTTTTAGCATTGCTTTCAAGGCCACTATCTATAAATATAACTGTGTTATTTCCCATAATTAAATGTCCATCATAACGTCCTAAGCCAAGATAATAAATTTTTAAAATTCCACTATCTGTAACATTGCAATTAAAAGTTGCCTTAATATCATTGTTACCTGTTGCTCGGACCTTTACATCATCATAATTTCCATCTATAAGTACTTCTGTATCTGTAGTTTTTAAAATTACATCGCTCTTATTTAAAATTTCATAGTTTTTAATCCCGGTGGTTGCAGATGCTTTAATACTAACTTTAAGCTTATCGTTGTCATAAGCTAAAGTACAGCTTCCTTTTGGAGGTGTGTTATCAATATTAGATACTTTAACACTATATACTTCACTATTATCGTTTGTATCATAAACAATAAAATCATAAGTACCATTTTTATAAACTGTATAATTAACTTCACTGCTTTTGCTCTCACTATTATCTGGTAAAACTGTATATTTATACCCATTACCACTTATACTAACAGTCATTGTAACACTCTTAGTTGCAATAGTAGATGGATTTAACTTATGTGTTATATCTAAGTCTATATTACTACTTTCATTTACAACTACAGTTCTTTCAACGCTAGCTGTTCTGCCCCTAGAATTAATAACAGAATAAGTAAGCTTATAAGTACCCGGCTCACTTGTATTTACACTCCCTGTTACCTTTACCTTATCTGTTATATTCCCATCTTTCTCATCTATTGCTTTATATCCTTGATCGCTATAAATACTTCCCTTTGGTATAGTTCTAGTTTTATCTCCTAAAAGAGTTAAAGCAGGCACTCCACCAACAATATCTTCGGCAATTACTATTCGCTTTAATTCACCAATGTTTTTACCATTATCGTTGATGTAATAAGTGACTATGTTTAGTCCATTATCAATATCATCACCCTTAATATTTACTTGATATTCACTCTTTTTTAACCCTTCTTCTAGATAAGAAGTTTCACTAACAAAATAAGGATTACTACCGTTTAATTCACCATAACTCTTATTATTTTTATTTTCTTCTAAAATATCTCTTATAGCTTTTGAGTTGTAATTTTGACACACCAAATATGGATAATAATCATCATTTTCTTTATATACTCCACTTAAAAAATTACATTTTAGTTTTTCATCGATTTTTACATTTAAATTATTAAGTGATACATAGTAATTATCTTTTATATTATTGTTTTTAATATAGTTTTGAGCATTTATTATCATTATTCTTTCTATATCACTATACTTAGTCAAATTAGATGATGGTTTTACAAAAATCACTACAAGTACTACAGCTAATGCTAGAATAAAACATCCCAAAATAATAAAATACTTTTTATATCTAAGTAATAAATCATTTAACTTATTAGTATTGTTTGAATTAAAATTATCATAATTTATATCATCATACATATCATTCACCTATTTTATTATAGCATCTTTATAAAAAAAAAGACATATTAATATATCTTTCTTTCAATCAAATCAATTGTTCTTTTAGGATCATCTGTTAATCTATCATGTAATTTTTTATGTTTTCTTAATTCTTGTATTAATCTTATCTCTTCATTAGCCATAGTTACCGGATAATTTTTATTATCATCGGCTATAACATATTGATCATTTCCAATTAAATAATCTATAGAAACGTTTAGGATTTTAGACATCTCTATTAAATTTTCAGTACTAGGAAATTTAATTCCTTTTTCCCAGTTACAGATACTTACTTTGGTAACACCTATCATTTCTCCTAATTGCTCTTGTGTTAAATCAAGTTCTAATCTTCTCAGTTTTATCTTCTTACCAATCATAAGATCACCTCTTATTTATTACATTATAAAGAAGCACTATCGGATTTTGTCTCAAATTAACCCACTGTTAACTTTTTTTAAATAAAAGCAGATTATCCATCTGCTTCAGGTTTTCTACTAGATAAAAATGTAACTTTTTCTGCAATAACTTCTGTCACATATTTAGTCTCGTCATCTTTTGTATAATTACTTACTTCTATTCTTCCTTTAACTCCAACAACATCGCCTTTCTTGCAATACTCTGTTGTATTTTCGGCAATTCCACTCCATAGTCTACAAGCAATAAAATCAGTGTCATATTCACCATTAATATTCTTATAACTTCTAGGAACTGCCAAAGTTATTCTTGTTGTTTTCTTCCCATTTTCGGTTTCTTTTAATTCTGGATCTTTAACAAGTCTTCCAACCAAAACCACCTGATTAAGCATATTTACCTCCTTTCAATTACCATAATAATCAAGAAAAAAAGATGAGTCAAAAAGTCAAAAATTAGTTTTAAAAAAGAATAACAAATCAAAAACAAAAATTAATTAAAAGAAAAAAGTCTTTAATTAAAGACTTTCTTTTTATTTTTTAAAATCACAAGTTTTTTATAAACTTTGTTTCAACAATTGATTCAATTCTACAGCATATTCCATTGGTAATTCTGCTTTAAACTTCTCAACAAATCCTAAAATAATTAATTCAATTGCCTTTTCTTCAGGTATTCCTCTATTCATAAGATAAAATAATACTTCATCACTAATCTTAGAAATCGTAGCCTCGTGTTCTATATTACTTGTATCATTATTACAAATATTAACTGGATAAGTATCACTTTTAGATATTTTATCAAGAATTAAACTGTCACACTTAATCATAGCTTCACTATTAGTAGCAGACTCGGATATCAACACTTTGCCACGATAAGTAGCATTTCCTCCTCTACTGCTAATACTTTTAGAAATAATATTACTTTTAGTATTTTTACCCATATGAATCATCTTAGCACCACTATCAATAATTTGTTTATCAGTAGCAACACCAATTGTAATACAAGTTCCTTTAGAATTATCACCTTTTAATATAGAACAAGGATATTTCATTGTAATACCAGATCCAATATTACCATCAATCCACTCCATCGTACCATTTTCTTCAACTAAGGCTCTTTTCGTAACTAAATTAAGAACATTATGTGCCCAATTTTGAATTGTTGAATAACGACAAATACTATTTTTACCAACATATATTTCTACAACTGCTGCATGTAAGTTTGACTCACTATATTCTTTGGCAGTACAACCTTCTATATAATGAAGACTACTATTATCATCAACAATTATCAAAGTTCTTTCAAATTGACCAAGTTCCTTACTACTTATCCTAAAATAACTTTGAAGTGGTCGATCAAGATGAGTATTCTTAGGAATATAGATAAAACTTCCTCCCGAAAAAACTGCCCCATTTAACGCGGTAAATTTATTCTCTCCAACAGCAACTATCTTTGAAAAATATTTTTTAACCAACTCTGGGTATTTATCCATAGCATCTTCAATTGAAGTAAATATGACGTTCTTTTCTTTTAATTCTTCAATCATATTATGATAGATTACTTCACTCTCATATTGAACACCAATACCATCCATCTTAGATTCACTTTCAATAACACCCAAATTATTAAATTCATCTCTTACGGCGCATCCAATATTACCCCAAGAATTATTAATCTTATTGATATCTGATTTATAGTAAACAACCTTATCAAAATCAAGATTAATCTCTGGTCCAAACTTTGGCATTCCTAACTTCTCAAAAGCCTTAAATGACTGCAGTCTAAAATCACGAATCCAATCTGATTCATGTTTTAGATTTGATATTTCCTTAACTTTTTCTTCATTTAGACCTTTAATTGTCATTTCCTACCTCATATATTTCAATTGCTCTTTTAATAGCATTAGAAGGAAGCAAAGCACAATTCTTACGATTTGGTTTTAAATATATTTCATCATAAGCATTAAGTTCTTCCAATAAATCACTATTATATTCTTTTTCGTTAATCATATTATCATAATTAATCAACAATTCTTTTACTTCATCAATTGTTTTACCAATTAATTTTCTTAACATTATTGATGTACTTGACGTTGATATAGCACATGCTTCACCATCAAATTTTATATCTTTTATTTTATTTCCATCAAACAACACATAAATATCAACATTATCAATACAAGATTCACTATTTGTATTTACTTTAATATATCCTTCTACATCAGTATGACTTTTATGAAAAGGATTATTATAGTTATCAATAATAATTTCCTGTTTTAATTCATGATCCACTATATCACCATCTTTAATATATCTTTTTCTTTTAAAGCTTCTATAAGTTTATCTATTTCTTCTTTTGTATTATAAAAATATAAACTAATACGACAAGTATTCTTAATACCAACTTCATCTTTTAAAAGCTTAGCACAGTGATTACCTGCTCTTATACAAATATGTTTAGTATTTAAATAAACCGCCGTATCCTGTGGAAAAATACCATTTACATTAAATACCACTGTATTTGTACCACTATCTTTATTATAAATGGTTACATTTTCATTTTTTTCCAGTTCCCTAACCAAATAATCTCTTAATTCTTTTTCATGATTCCTTATTTTATCATATCCTAAATTATTAAGATAATCGATAGCACTACCAAATCCTATTACTCCACTAATATTTTGGGTACCTGCTTCTAATCTTGTTGGCAAATTGTTATATTCAAAATCCCCATTAGCTTCAAAATAATTATTCATTCCTCCTCCAACTGTTAATGGATGCATTTTATCAAGATATTTATATTTTCCATATAAAACACCTACTCCAGTTGGACCTAACATCTTATGTGATGAGAAAGCAAGAAAATCAATATTTAAATCTTTAACATCAACTTTCATATGAGGAACACTTTGTGCCCCATCAACTACTAAATAAATACTATTTTTACTAGTATATTCACCTATTTTTTTAATTGGCCTTTCATCACTAATAACATTACTTACTTGAGCCAAACAAATTACTTTAGTTTTATTAGTAACTTGTTTCATTACATTTTCATAGGTAACTTTGTACTTTTCATCTAAATCAATATATTTAATAATTATACCAAGTTCTTTCTCTAACTCTAACCAAGGTAAAACTAGTGAAGCATGCTCTGACTTTGTTAAAAGTACTTCATCACCACTTTTTAAAACATACTTCATATAGCATTTAACAATCATATTTAAAGATTCAGTTGCACCTTTAGTAAAAACTATTTCTTTTTCACTATCAGCATTTATTAAATCTTTAACCTTAGTTCTGACACCCTCATATAAAGTATCAACTTTAAGACTATTATCATAATCTCCTCGATGAGCATTCGCTGTATATAAAGTATAATACTTTGTTATTTCATCCACGACACTCTTTGGTTTTAAAGTAGTCGCAGCATTATCAAAATATATTATATTAGTATCTAATATTGGAAAGTCTTCTCTATTCACTTATATCACCTCCAAAAATCATCTAATATCATTAAAACTTTATTAATATCTTCATACTCTAAATTCATATTTCCTAATAAGAATGCTTTTGCTAACATCTTATAACATGTTTTTTCTTCTATTCCTCTTGCTTCTAAATAAAACAATTCTTTTTCTCTAAACTCTCCTAAATATGAAGAATGATTTGCAACAACATCATTATTATCAATAATAAAGTTAGGTAGTATTTTACCTTTACTATTATCAAATAAAATTATTGAACTATTTTGATTAGATATAACATTAGTATCATTTTTACCAATAATACCGTTAACTATGAATTCTAACTTATCTTTTAAATTAATACCATGATTCGTAATATTAGAAATAGAATTCCTTTTATTCTTAACATCTATTTGATAAGTATTATCATTTAAACTAATGCATGAATAGTTATTATTTAAAATACTATTTTCTTTTTGAATAATAGTAGTTTTAATATTAGAGTTTAGGTAAAATCTATTTAATTCTAAACTACTATTTTTCCCTATATTGTAAGAAATATCTAAATCAGCAGATAGACCATATTCAAAGATTTGAACACTAACATTATCTTTAATAGTTATATTAAGTTTAACATTACTATTTTTTAAATCAATATTTAGTTTCATATCTTTATCAATAACTATCTTTTTATTTTTTATCAAAATAGAACTATTAATAATTTTATCATTAACTATTTCTATTTTATTCATTTACTTTTTCCTCACTTACTTCATCTTTACTATTTAAAATAAAATTATATCCATTTTCTTCTATTTCTTTAGCAAGAGACTTATCTTTAGTCATCTTAATCTTACCATCTAGTAAAATATGAACATATTTTGGTTTTAAATATTCTAAAATTCTAGGATAATGAGTAATTATAAGAACACTAGTATCTTTATGTTCTTTTAAATAATTATTAATATTTAAGCAAACTATTTTTAAACTATCTACATCAAGCCCAGAATCAAGTTCATCAAGAATAATAAATTTAGGTTCTAGTGTAAGAAGTTGAAATATTTCATTCTTCTTAGCCTCTCCCCCAGAGAAGTTTTGATTAACAGAACGATGAAGCATAGATTTTTCGACATTTAAACTCTCAGTGTTTTTCTCTAATTTTTTTAAGAACTCATATAGTCCAATAGGTTCTTCACTTCTTGCATTTAAAGCACTTCGTAAAAGTTCTGAATTAGTTACTCCTTCAATAGAAATAGGATTTTGAAAAGATAAAAATATTCCTTTTCTTGCCCTTTCATCAGTTGTAAGTGAAAGAATAGATGAACCATCTACTAAAATATCACCATCTTTTACTTTATAATGCTTATCTCCCATAATGACTTTTGATAAAGTACTTTTACCAACACCATTAGGTCCCATTAAAGCGTGAATTTCACCTTTTTTTATATTTAAATCAAGTCCTTTTAAAACTAATTTATTATCAGTTTCTACAACTAGATTAGTTATATTTATATCCATAAAACTTCACCACAAATATTGTACCACGTATAAAACAATAAAAAAAGAACATTTTAGTCTATGTTCTTCTTAATAATACAATTGTAGAACCCGGATTATTAATTTCTAACTTATAATCTATAACGTCTTTACTTTTTTCTAAAGTATCATGCACTTCTTCCTTTAAAATACCTTCTCCTATACCATGAACAATACGAATATATTTATACTTTAACTTAACATTATCTTTAATAAATTCAATTAAGTTACTACGTGCTATATCTCTTGATAATCCGTGTAAATCTAAAGTAGGTATTACTCTTTCTAAATAATAATCATTTATCATAATTTAATACTTCTTCTAAAGTAGGTATTGAGTTTCTACTTCCAAGTTTAGTTACTGATAATCCACCAGTTATATTAGATAATCTCATTGTCTCTTTAAGACTATATCCATGTGCTATAAAATAAGTAAATGCTCCATGATAGATATCACCTGCACCAGTTGAATCAACAACAGGAACTTTTATTGATGGAACAAGTTCGTATTTATCATCTATTTTAGCAAAACTACCAAGAGCTTCTAAAGTAATTACAACAGTTCCTTTAAAATCTGCTTCTAATTTTTTATAAGCTTTTTTTACAGTATTTAAATCCTTATAATCAATAATTATTTTGGCATAGTCTTCTGCAAAGTTCTTAGAACAAACAACATAATCAGCCTTATGAGCAAGTTTTACCATATCTTCTGTATATTTACCAGCATCAATAACCTTAATTGCTTTCTTATTTTTATTTATAACATTAACTGAAAGATCATATTCATTACCATCTAAAAAGATAACATCAGGTTTTGTCCTAACTGACTTTAAACTACTCTTTAATTCTTGATCAACATAAGTAATAATAGTTCTTGTTCCTTTATCTAAAGCTGTAATAATATGACTAATAGAAGTATTAATTCCTTTAGTAACCATTAAATAACGAGTATCAACATTATTATTAGTAAAATCTTTTCTAAGCCTTTTACCATATAAATCGTCCCCCACAGTTCCTAAAAAATATGTCTTTTCACCCCAACGTGCTAACAAAACAGCTGCATTAGAAGATGAACCACCAGCACATTCCATTCTATCAGTTACTCTTTTTTTAGTATTTTCTTTAGGAAACTTATCAACAGGTAACGTTATATCATAAACGGCATGACCTATACAAAATATCTTCATACTATCACCTAGTATAATAATATCACATTTTTAAAATAAATTTAAATATTTGTGTTATAATAAAATTGAAAATATGTGAAGTAAGGTGTAAAGAATGAAAAAGAAATTATTATTATCATTAATCCCAATACTTTTATTAGTAGTTGGGATTATTTCGTATTACTACTTTGTCCCAATCACAACCTTAGAATTAGAAAATAAAGAAAAAGCAACTATGGGTCTTGAAAAAGATTATCAAGATCAAGGAGTTAATCTATGTCACCAAAATAGACTAACTAAAAAGAAAACTTGTAATAAATTAACTGAAACCAAAAAAGAATCTAATATTGATAATACAAAACCCGGAACATATCAAGTAACTTACACTTATAAAGATTTAAAAATAACTAAAGAAGTAGAAGTAATTGATGATATCCCACCAGTTATAACATTAAAAGAAGGAACTGAATCAGCATGTCCCCTATCTAATTTTAAAGAACCAGGTTATACTGCTACCGATAATTATGATGGTGATATAACATCAAGTGTTAAATCAGTTATAGAAGATGGAAAAGTTATCTATGAAGTTACTGATCAAGCAGGTAATAAAACTACCATTAATAGAGAATTTAAAAAACAAGATACTACAAAACCAACTATATCACTTGTAGGTTTCCCTACTGAATATATTTTAGTTGGTAAAAAATATACTGAAAAAGGATATACTGTTAAAGATAATTGTGATAAAGATTTAAAAAGTAAAGTTAAAGTAACAGGTTCTGTTAATACCAACACCAAAGGAACATATACCCTAACTTATAAAGTAACAGATAAATCAGGCAATACTGCAACAGCAACAAGAGAAGTTAAAGTTTATGAACAAGGTGAAAAAATACCAACAGTTGTTCCAAGTTCTAAAACTATTTATTTAACTTTTGACGATGGACCTGGTCCTTATACCGACCATTTATTAGATGTTTTAGCAAGTTACAATGTTAAAGCAACATTCTTTATTACTTATAAACCAAAATATAAAAATGTCATCAAAAGAGCCTATAACGAAGGGCATACCATTGCTTTACATACAGCATCCCATAAATATTCATATGTTTATAAAAGTACAAGTAACTACTTCGCAGACTTAAAAAAAGTTAGTGATTTTGCCCAAAGTATCACTGGTGAAAAATCTATGTTAATAAGATTCCCTGGTGGTAGTAGTAACACAGTAAGTAGAAGTTATAAAAAAGGAATTATGTCTAACTTAGCAATCGAAGTTACTAATAGAGGATATAAATATTTCGATTGGAATGTATCAAGTGGTGATACAGGTACTAGTGATACTAATAAAATATATAATAATGTCACAAAAAGATTAAAAGGTGGTAAATACTATATTGTCCTACAACATGATATTAAAAAGCCATCTGTTAATGCAGTAGCAAGAATTATTGAATATGGCAAAAAGAATGGTTATACTTTCTTACCATTAGATAGAACAAGTCCAACTGCTCACCATGGTATTAATAATTAAAAATACTATACATATTATTTAATTCTATTAAAGTATTCTTTTGATACTTGGATTCATTAAAAAGATAGTCATAACGAAACAAACTAAAAGATGCATTAGTAGTTCTTAAGTATTCTATTTGTCTTTTTAAAATATCAGTAGAATTAATCCATTCATCCTTACCAGAACCTGCATATTTATCAGTTTTACCTATTTTGTAAGGAGCTAATGCCACATAAAACTTTATATTAGGATTCTTAATTAACTCTTTCCATTCATTAACCGTTTTAATATATGGTTTATTGCTATTATTAAAACCGAAATATATTTGTGGCATAACATAATCTAAATAAGAACTTTCTAACAAATAATCTATATTTAAATATAGATTATTTTTATTATTCTCTATATTACCAGCAGGACTAATTCCAAATAAAACATCTTTATTAATCTTTTTTATTGCTAAATAAGTCTCCTTTATTAAATTATTAATATTTTGATAACGATACTCTTTTAAAGTTAATTTACCACCTTCTTTTTGATATATTTTATAATTTTCTAAATCAATCGTCTTATTAGGATAAAAATAATCATCATATAACAACCCATCTATATCATAATTATTAACTAATTCACTGACACCTTTGATAATCAAATTTAATACTTCAGTACTAGCAGGATTATAATATATTCCACTTTTTATTTGAACATTATTAGAGCCATCTTTTATCCATTTATATGCAGGATTTAGTTTACTAATACTACTAGCATTAGTATCACTTCTTATTCGATAAGGATTAATCCAAGCATGTATTTTTATTTTATTACGATGTGCTACATCAATAAAATAAGATAATAAATCATATCCCATCTCTTTTCCTTCTTTTCCACTTATAGTAGCACTAAGAGGAAATATCTTAGAGTTATAAATTGCATCACTAAAAGGACGAACTTGTAACAAGATTAAATTAAATTTCTTCTCTTTTAAGTTATTAATCATCTCAATAATTTTTATTTTTTGTTCCGTTTCACTCTTTCCTCTTAAATTACTATTAAACTCAAGATAAGATATAAATACTCCTCTATCCTCTACTATCTTATTTTCAGGAATAATACTATCTTTCTCTTCTTTTTTATTAAAAATAAAAATAGCAGTTACTAACACAATAACTGCTATTAAAAATACCTTTTTCATAATTATCACCATGATAATTATAAATTAACTAATTGTCTAAACTTGTTTCAAATTGACTATTATATAACTCATAATAGAAACCTTTTTTATCTAATAATTCTTGATGTTTACCCTGTTCTATTATCTTACCATCTTTCATAACTAAAATTAAATCAGCTTCTCTTATTGTTGATAAACGATGGGCTATTATAAAACTAGTTTTATTTTTAATAAGATTATTCATTCCTTTTTGAATTAAAAGCTCTGTTCTAGTATCAACATTACTAGTTGCCTCATCTAAAATTAAGATGTTAGGATTAGCAAGAAGCGCACGAGCAATTGTCAATAATTGTTTCTCTCCTTCAGCAATATTATCAGAATCTTCATTTAAAACTAAGTTATATGTATCTGGCAATGTATCAATAAAATGATCAGCCTGTGCAATACGACAAGCTTTTTTAATATCTTCTAAACTAGCGTTAAGATTACCAAATCTAAGATTTTCTTTAATAGTATCATTAAATAACCAAGTATCTTGTAAAACCATTCCAAACATCTTGCGAAGTTCGTCTTTAGGAATCCTATAGGCATCTTTACCATCTATTAAAATCTTACCACTATCAATATCATAAAAACGAAGTAATAGATTAACAATAGTTGTTTTACCAGCTCCAGTAGGTCCTACAATTGCTACCTTTGATCCTGGTGTAATATCAAGATTTAAATTCTTAATAATTTGTTTTTTCTTATCATATGAGAAACATACATTTTCAAATACAACATGTCCTTTAGGATTATCTAATTTAATTGGATCAACTACCTTAGAATCCTCTTCTTCATCTAGAAAATCAAATATCCTTTCGGAAGCTGCTAAAGTTGATTGGAAAATAGTAACTACTTGCGCAGCACTTCCTATTGGTTGCAAAAACTGTCTAGAATATTGTAAAAAGGCTTGAGCATCACCAATAGTTATCTTACCATTAACAACAAAGTATCCCCCTAAAATAGCGGATGCTACATAACAAATATTTCCTAAAAATCTTACAATTGGAAAAGTAATTCTTCCTAAGAATTGACTCTTTTTACCATAGTTATATAAATCATCACTAATATTTTTAAACTTTTTAATCTGATTGTCTTCTTGATTAAATGCTTTTATAACTAAATGTCCACCATATGACTCTTCAATATGTGAATTTAATTTACCAATAGTCTCTTGATTTTTATCAAAATACTTTTGTGATCTTTTAACTATAAATGATGTAATATAAGTTGTTATTGGTAATAATATAAATACCGTAATAGTCATAACAACATTAATAGTTAACATCATAATGATAAAACCAAGTAACATTGTAATAGATGATACTATTTGTATTAAACCATTACACAAATTATCATTAATAACATCTACATCATTAACTACCCTACTTAAAACATCACCATAATTGTTTTTATCGTAATATGACATTGGTACTCTATTGATTTTTTCACCTATTTGTTTTCTTAAATTAAAGGAAATCTTAGCAGATATACCAGACATAATATAATACTCAATATATTGGAACAAAGCACTAATTAAATATAATGATGCTAAAATAATTAATATCTTCATAATATAATCAAAATCAATTGTACCAAGTCCTTTAGCTTTTAAAGTAATACCTTCAAATAACTTAGTAGTTGCTTTACCTAAAATCTTAGGTCCAACAATACTAAATACTGTGGAAAATATAGCCATTAAGATAATTACTATAAAACTTACTTTATATTCTTTTAAATAAGTAATTAATCTTTTAACAGACTTCTTAAAATCTTTAACTTTATTATCAGTTACATGATTATGATCCATAGTTAAGTCCCTCCTCTCCTAATTGAGAAAGAACAATTTCACGATAAATATCACAAGTATTAACAAGTTCTTCATGACGTCCTATACCAACTATCTTTCCTTTATCTAAAACAACAATTTGATCTGCATCTTTAATTGTATTTATTCTTTGAGCTACTATTAATGTAGTTACATCTTTAGTAACTTTCTTTAACTCTTTACGAAGTCTAGCATCAGTCTTAAAATCAAGGGCTGAGAAACTATCATCAAAAACATAAATCTTAGGTTTTCGATATATAGCACGAGCTATTGATAATCTTTGGCGTTGTCCCCCAGATACATTAGATCCCTTTTGTGCAATATGAAATAAGAATTTATTTTCTTTTTCTTTAATAAAGTCATAGCTTTGAGATATCTTAGAAGCAGAAATCATCTCTTTCTCATCATACTTTTTGCCAAAGATAATATTACTTTTTATACTCCCACTAAATAATATCCCCTTTTGTGGAACATAACCTATTAAATTACGTAAATCTTTTAATTTAATATCCTTTATATTAACACCATCTAATAATACTTCACCTTCAGTTGTATCAAAGAATCTTGGTATTAAATTAATTAAAGTACTCTTTCCACTACCAGTTGAGCCAATAAACGCAGTTGTTTTACCAGGTAATGCTTTTAAATTAATATTTTCTAACACATAACTATCAGCATCTGGATATTTAAAACTAGCATTTTTAAACTCAATTTCACCCTTTACCTTCTTAGGATTCAAACTTATTGTCTTATCTTTATCAGTTATATCTAGTTTTTCAGTTAACACTTCATTTATTCTTTTAATAGACACACTAGCACGTGGCGCATTAATAAATATCATAATTATCATTAAGAATGAAATCATAATTTGTGTAGCATACTGCATAAATGCAATCATTTCCCCTATTTGAAGTGTACCCATATCAATATAATGACTTCCAAACCAAACAATAACCAAACTACTAGCACTCATAAAGAAACTAAGAGTTGGATCAAGAATACTCATTACCCTATCTATCCAAAGATGAGTTTTAGTAAAGTTTGTATTAGCAACATCAAATTTATTGCCAATATATTTTTCGTTAGAGAAAGCTTTTATAACTCTTAAACCAGTTAAATGTTCTCTTGTTACTAAATTTAATTTATCAAGTAACTTTTGAATAATTTTAAACTTTGGTAAAGCAATTAAGAAAACTATTGTTAACAAAACAATTGCAATTCCTAAAACAGCAGCAATTATCCACATCATACTAAGATTAGTTTTAGATACTCTTATAATAGCTCCCATACCCATAATTGGTGCCATAGCAATCATTGTTAAAAAAGTATAAAAAAACATCTGTAATTGAGATACGTCATTAGTAGTTCTAGTAATTAGTGAACTAGTACCAAACTTATTAACTTCTCTTAAAGAAAATTTCTCTATTTTTTCAAAAATACTATTTCTTAAATCACGTGAAAATGAACAAGCAACTTTTGATCCTAAGTAACTAGCACTAAGCATAGCACAAATACCAATAAGTGTTACTCCCATCATTTCTAAACCAGTATAAAGGATATATTTAGTATCTTTATATACTATTCCCTTATCAATAATATTAGCCATATAATCAGGAAGTGCCAAATCAACTTCTGCCTGAATAAAAACTAATACTAAAACTAATAGTATTAGAATTATATAAGGTCTAATATATTTAAGTATGTTTTTCATACCATCACCTCAAACTATACTAATTATATGCTAATAAAATAAAATAATCAATTCAATTATTGCCAAATCTCTTCTTCAAATACTCTTTTTCAGTAACATATCTATCTTGGTAATGAATAATATGTTTATGATCTTTATAAATATTATCTTTATCTTTAATTGTCTTAGTCTTTTTAAAATCATAATTATTTAAATATCTATCTAGTAAAAACATATTATAAGAATAATCAATATTTCTATTCTCAATTATAACTTTACTAGTTAAAAAAATAACTAATAACAACATATTAAAATTATGATGATTAACAACAATCAAAATTAAAAATATAAAATAAGAAAAATATATACTATACTTTAAACTCTTTTTATATGGTCTTAAGTAACACATTAAAATATTTAAAAGCCTACCACCATCTAGTGGTAAAGCTGGTAATAGATTAAAAAACAAAATTGAATAATGATAATTTTTAAATAAAAAATATAACTTGGAAGAAACTATCCCCATTCTCATGAAAAAATATATTAAAAAGAACAATAGCATCTGCACAAATGGACCTGCTAACATAATAACAAGTTCTTGATATAGTGGCTTGTTAGGACTTTCACTAAAATTAATACATCCACCAAAAGGATAAATATTAATACTTTTGACTTTCCAATTATATATTAAAGCTGCACTAAAATGACCCAATTCATGAATAATTATAATAAAAAAGATAATTAAAAACTCTTTATATAATCCTGCTAATGCTACTATAATCATTAACAAATAATTAAGTGGATGTATTTTAAATTTATTGTAGATATTCTTTATAGTCAAGTGCCTCTCCTTTTTTATAAAAATTTAAATATAATGTTTTGTTTTTTACTTCTCCTAAATATTCTCCTTTATTGACATAATCATATAAATTATGATCTATATTATCTAAATTAGAATACCAGTACTCTACTTCGTTACTACTTTGGATAACTATGGTATTTCCAAGATCATCTTTTTTACCAATAAATATTATTATTCCATCATTTAAATTAGGAACTAAGTATTTATCCTTAGTAGTTAATTTTACCCCATTTTTATATTCTTCTAATTTTGAATACTCTATTTTTTCTTCAAACACTTCTTTAACTTCTTCATTTTTAAATGGCAAAATATTGCCCAAATTATTTTTATACCACTTATTTATCTTAGCAAAACTAATATTATTAACTGATAACAAATTACTAATTTTATTCTTAGTATTACCATCAGTCTTCAAATAAATTAAAGCCACTAAAATTATAATTACTAAAAACAAAAAGTGATTAACCTTCTTCATTCCCCCATTATCATTTTTATTTCTCATCATATACTTTTCTACACTTTTATAATTCATTTCTATCACCATTAAACAATATGAATATTTTATCTAAAATAATACAAACAAAAAAAGACATTATTGTCTTCTTAAAATATATTTAGTATTAATAATTTCAAATGCTATTAAATTATATAAAACATTAATCAAAATAGTGAGGGCCATAAATATAAAAGAAATACTATCTAAATTTATTCTTGATGATAATAAAAGAACTATATATATAACTAATAAATAAACAATTAAACTTATAGCAGTTGAAATAGCAACAGTAAAATTATTAATTTCCAACTTAGAAAATATATTTTTCAAACAAAATATAATTATAATATTCAAATAAATATTTATGAATCCTATATCAGTATATAAAAGATCATAAATAATTCCAAAAATAATAGCAAACAAATAAGTCTTTTTTATAGGATATATCATATATATTAAAACTAAACTACTGGTTAAAAATAAAATGCCTAGCGAAGGATATAAATACTTTAATATTATATCTAGTAATAATGTTATTATTATAAAAATAATCATTCTTCCATCACTACACTAACATATCTAATATCATCAAAATTTTGTTTTGATTCTACGTATATTTTTTTACTTATATCATAAATTTCATCTTCCATTTTTTTAACATAACCAATTAAATACCCAGAAGATAAATTATTTATTCCAGTTGTAACCACTTTAGAATTAGTATAAATATAATCATACGACGTTAAACCAGATATAACCAACAACCCATCTTTATAACTTGTTACTAATCCATGATGATATCCATTTTTACCTTTAACACCAACTGAAATATTGCTATTAGCACTAGTTATTAAAGACACTCTAGAATAATTCTTACTAACGTTATCTATGCTCCCAATTAATCCATTATAAGTTATAACTATCATATTTTCTTTAATACCAAAGTCTTCTCCTTTATCTATTACAATATATTTATACCAATCATTATGATTTCTAACAATAACATTAGCACTTATTAAATGAGTATTTGTTTTGCTTAATTCAAGTTCTTCTTTTAAAGAATTTATTTCTTCTTCTAAATCTGTTATTTTAGTTTGTAAAAGTTCAAGATTATCATTATCTTTTCTTCTAAAAGGACTAACTATAAAACTTTCCAACTTCAAAACAATATCTCTTGGATAACTTAAATAGCTAAAATTACTATATCTGATCAATAATATTAAAAAAAGAAATGGTAATAAAATAAAAAATATTCTCTTTAAAATATTAGTATTTATTTTTCTCTTTATTCTATAAATAGTATCACTACCTTCTAATCATTCCATTATCATTAAAACTATAATAATTATCATTTCCAAATATAAGATGATCTATTACATTAATACCATTCATTTTCCCTATTTCAACTAAATTATTAGTTAAAAAAATATCTTCTTTACTAGGCCTTATATCACCACTAGGATGATTATGCATACATACTATACTAGTAGCCGATAAAAGATAAGCATTTTTGAATATTTCTCTAGGATGAACAATACTTTTATTAATAGTTCCCATAAATAATAATTTCCTTTCAATAAGTCTATTTTTATTATTCAAATATAAAACATAAAATTGTTCTTGTTTAAGAGTAGAAAAAAGATATCTATTATAATTAAAAATATCTAATGAACATGAAAAAACAGGTTCATTCTTTTCTATTCTTTTTTCACAAATTCTTTTACCAAGTTCAATACTAGCTAAAATTTCTAGTGCTTTAACCTCTTTTATTCCCTTAATTTGCATCAATTTTTCCTTATTAATACTCTCTAAATCTTTAATATCACTAATTGTATTTAAAACATTTTGAGCTAAAACTTTGACATTTTCTTGTTTAGTACCAGTTTTTAAAATAATTGCTAATAGTTCTTCATTGGATAAACTGGAAACTCCATAATGGAGTAATCTTTCTCTTGGTCGCTCTTCTTTAGGCAAACTTTTTATTCCAACATTCATTCTTTTAACACCATCTCTTTATAACTTTCAATAATCACTTTCTCTACAACTCCTATATCAGCGTCATTAGATGTTAAATCAAGTACTTTGTCATATTCTCCCAATAAAGTTGTAAACTCAGGATTATTAACAAATTTTTCCTTTATATAAATATTATTCCCTTTTTTCTTGTAATAACCTTCTATTCTTGATGCATTTTTTTCACTTTTTGTTATACCTAAATATAAATGATAGGCATTATTCTCATAAATATATAGATAATCTTTATAATTCTTAGGCATACTTTCTAAATTAGCATAAATACCAGACTGAATAAAATATAATTTTTCACCATCACCAAAAGTAGTGGCAACTTCATCATATTGTCTAAAAATTATTTTCCCAAAAACAAAACCAACTAAAACTGAAAAAAATATTGGTATTAAAAATCTATATTTCATAGTATCACCAATATTATCTTAAAATATCAAACTCAATTATTTTGTCGATTTTACATTTCAACTAAAATAACATCTTGTCCAATTTTTTTAATTTTTGTCCAACTAACTTCTATTTCCTCTCCAGAAGTTTTTCTTGACTTAAAAATATTTTTAAATCCTTCCACAATAAGGCCTTCTATTTGTCCAGAATTATTAACTTTAACATCAATAATACTTCCTATTCTTCTTCCATCTAGATTAACAATATCTTTATGTTGTAATTCTGATAAACGCATACTATCACCTATTTTATTATATGTTATAATTGCTTTCTAATTCTAATTAATGCATTCTTTTCCAATCTCGATATTTGAGCTTGTGATATTCCTATTTCATCTGCTATTTCCATTTGAGTTCTGCCTACAAAATAACGTTGATCAAGAATATATTGCTCTCTACCAGATAATCTATCAATTGCCTTTTCTACTGCCAGTCTTACATCCAAATCTTTCTTAGTCTTTTTATCTTCAATTTGATCTAAAAGATATATAGTATCACCACCATCATTATATATAGGTTCAAAGATGCTGATTGGACTCTTTAATGAATCAAGAGCATTAATAATCTCACATTCTGGAACCTTTAAAATATCTGCAATTTCTTTAATTGTAGGCTCAACATTATTTTTATTTGTTAATTCTTCTTTTAATTTAAGGCTATGATACGCAATATCTTTAACGCTCCTAGACACTCTAATACTGATATTATCTCTTAAATATCTTTTTATTTCTCCTAAAATCATTGGTACTGCATAAGTAGAGAATTTAACTTCATGTGACAAATCAAAATTATCAATAGCTTTCATCAATCCTACACAGCCTATCTGAAATAAATCATCCATATTTTCACTTCTTCTATTAAACTTCTTTAAGATTGATAAAACTAATTTTAAATTTCCTTCTGCTATTCTATCTCGTGCCATTCTATCCCCATTTTTCATCTTAATAAATAATTCTTTCATTTCTTCACTAGATATAACCTCTAAACTAGAGGTATTAATACCACTTATTTCAACCTTATGTTTTGCCATATTTATTCCTTTCACATCTATAATGAGTAAAGAAACAAAAAAATATACAAAAAGAGAGCCTAAAGCTCTCATCTATATAAACGCTATCCTTAAGCGATTAGCGTCTATAATATATTATGGTTTTAAATTTTATTTGTTACAAAAAAAAGTAAATAGCTTTCGCTATTTACTTTAATTATTATTGAATTTCTTTCTCTTCAGTAACTTCAACATCAGTATTTTTTACTTCAGTAGTTTCAGTTTTTTTAACTACTGGTTCTTCTACTACAGGAGCCTTTTCTACAACCTCTTCAGCTGCAGGAGTTTCTTCAACAACTGGTTTCTCTACTACTGGTGTAGCAGGTGGAAGAAGTTCTTCTTTTGGTTCCTCAGTAGTTGGAATTTCTGAAGAAGTTTCATCTGTAAATAATACTGAATCGTCTGTTACTACAGGCTCTATTACATTATCAGTAGAAGGTATAACTACCTCTCCATCATCGTTAGGATTATCTCCACCAACTTCAGGTGTATCTACTACTATATTTTCGCCTGTTTCAATTCCAATTGTATCATTTAATACTTTTTCCTCTTCCTTGATTACTGTAGCATCATCTAATAATGCTTCTTCAGTATCAAGAGGAGCAAGCTCTACTTCAGGATTAACAAACTTCATAACGTTAGCTCTACTTCTTCCGTTAGAAACTTGTTCTTCACTGATTGCTACGAAATCTGGATCTTCACCTGGTCTATATTCAAATGTTAATTTAAATGTACCGATTAAATCTGTATAATTTCCGTTACCATCAGAGTTTCTGTATTTACTATATGTGATAATTACTTCATCAATTTTCTTATCAGAATTATTTGCAACATCACTAGAAGTATCAATCTTTACATTATGTGTTCTATTACTCCAGTCATCCAATTGAGGAGCTCTTTCCCAACTATTAGTTGTTTCAGTTAAGTATCCTGCTAATGTTACAGGATGCGCAATAATACCTGTACTACGATCATATTTACTATAACTTACATATTTAGTTACAGTTAAGTCATGAATTGTGTCTGAGCCTTCATATTTTACTTTAGTACCAGTTACTACTATGAATTCATCATAATGTTCTGTAATACTCAATACACTATGTTTTAAATTAGATTGTTTGTAACTACAATCGTTACTTGTATTACTATCAGTAGAATCACAAGTCTTGTTGTTTGTTACATAATCGAATTTTTTAGTTGTATTTAAATGAACTTCAAATTTAGTCTCATAAGCTTCATGGCCTTCTTCTAGAATAGTGTATTTTAAATCACTATTAGTTAGTTTAGGGCTTAAAGCAGGATTGTCTAAAGTAACTGTTAATGTTGCTTTATATTTTGACTCAGTATCACTAAAGTCAGTTGAATAGTCAGCAGCTGCTACTGATTTCTTAAGTTCATCATGTCCTTCAACTCCATCTGAGTATACTTTATAAACATTTATCTTTTCTTTGATATTAGTATTTCCATTAATTGGGAATTCTAATTGAACACCAGGTTTTTCTACAGCATCTAATCTAATTAATGTATATTCAGTAAATGTTGCTGTATAAACAAGATCAGTAGTTACTACTGTATCAGTAGATAATTCATTATTAGAACTATCAACCCATTTATCAAATTCATAAAGTTTAGTTGGATCAGTTGATTCTTTTGTTGGATCTGCTGGTACTGTTACTTCACTCATAGATGTTCCATAATCAACTTCTACATTACTAACAACCTCACTGCCATTCTTGAATGTTACATTTAATTTTGTTGTTTCCCAAGTTGCTGTTATTGTCATGTCTTCTGCTGGCATTGTTGAAGGTATTTCTTTATCCCATCCAGCGAATGTATATCCTTCTTTTGTTGGATCAGCTGGTGCTGTTACTGCTGTACCATAATCTTGTGTTATTGCAGCAATCTCAGTTCCACCATCTGTATCAAATGTAATTGTATATTGATTAATTGTCCATGTTGCTGTTATTGTTACATTCTCTGCTGGCATTGTTGAAGGTATTTCCTTATCCCATCCAGCGAATGTATAACCAGTCTTTGTTGGATTTGCTGGTGCTGTTACTGTTGTACCATAATCTTGTGTAATTGGAGCAATTGTACTTCCACCATCTGTATCAAATGTTATTGTGTACTTATTAATTGTCCAACTTGCTGTTATTGTTACATTCTCTGCTGGCATTGTTGTTGGAATTGTTTTATCCCATCCAGCAAATGTATAACCAGTCTTTGTTGGATCTGCTGGTGCTGTTACTGCTGTATTGTAATCTTGTGTGATTGCAGCTATCTCAGTTCCACCATCTGTATCAAATGTAATTGTGTACTTATTAATTGTCCAACTTGCTGTTATTGTTACATTCTCTGCTGGCATTGTTGTTGGAATTGTTTTATCCCATCCAGCGAATGTATATCCTTCTTTTGTTGGGTCAGCTGGTGCTGTTACTGCTGTATTGTAATCTTGTGTTATTGCAGCTATCTCAGTTCCACCATCTGTATCAAATGTTATTGTGTACTTATTAATTGTCCAACTTGCTGTTATTGTCATATCTTCTGCTGGCATTGTTGAAGGTATTTCCTTATCCCATCCAGCGAATGTATAACCAGTATTTGTTGGATTTGCTGG
>Ga0247611_10001974_pt1 | contig 34884 bp, 31 predicted proteins | sample 177DNAGHGhighgp2_FD_192422 | JGI IMG/M metagenome (GOLD analysis project Ga0247611, IMG submission 192422) | Sheep rumen microbial communities from Palmerston North, Manawatu-Wanganui, New Zealand - 1770 DNA GHGhigh gp2 | ecosystem: Host-associated > Mammals > Digestive system > Stomach > Rumen... | reverse complement strand
TCCGTCCTCTCTCGTTCGGCCGTTTCAGGCGTCCCGTTCGAGGGTGACGCCAATGATAGAATTTTCGGGGAGAATGTCAAGGGTTTTTCTCAAAAAAATTCAACTTTTTTTCATTTTTTTTGAAAAAGCCGCCAAAACCCCACTTCTTGCCAGTCTGTCAACAGTATATTCACTATTTCCCGTTCCAGGGAGACAAATGCCCGGCAAAATTTACGATTAAAAAGCGTCATGCGAGGCAGAAACGTCCTTCGTCGACCATATTCTGCCAATCAGTTTGCGTGCAAACTCGCGAAGAGCACTGCGGCCATGCTTATCACGGAAGAGCGATCCATCCGATTCGATGATTGCATACAAAATAACATCACCGCGTTTCGAGTCTACAACCGAAACCCTGCCACGGTAAAGCGCTTTCATCGATATGTCACGATTTAACGTACGGACGCTCAGCGGCATGATATAGATCTCAATGCCGTTACTCTCGCCTTCAACCCTTTCACGGGAAAGAGGGACGTCATCAACCTGGACCTCGGATATGTAGTGCGGTCGCAACTGTTCCATTTTACGCGACGAGAGCACCCAGAAAGAATCGGCCTTCATCTGCACCTGGATTCTCATGGAATCGACACGGAGCGAATCTGCATCATACTCTAACTTCAGCAGGAGAGCGATTTCTTCTCTGAGCACTTCTCCAAAATGCTCTCCAAACCAAGTTCCAAAATCACCCTTGTAGGCTTTCCACTCCGTTCCGAACACTTCGTAATTATCAAGGAAGGGCTCCGAATAGTACACCTTCACATTCTTTATGTCGGCCCAGGTCTCTATCCACTCGTGTTCACGAAATACGCTGGAGGCATTCTTCGAATTTTCCGCCACGTAGACATCTGCAAGGGATTTTTTCTGGGCATAATCTTCCAGAACGCACCCAGCAAGGGCTACTGCAATAAGAGCCGGAACTACCTTGTTGCAGATTGCAGACAAATTCATTATCGCATACCCTCTGTCAGCATCGACTTGGAGAACCCGGCACTATAGCCGATAATGATGGCAATGCTATGCCGTATACCATCGACAGGACCATAGTCAGGGAAGTCCCGTGTTTCCGGCCTTTTTTCAAGGACTGTATCGGGCACATAGAGTTCTGCTGTTTCCAAGGTGATAAAGTAGCGGATGCGGAAAAACAAATCCACGAACGAAGTAAGGGGCAGCTTAAAGTCGACTTGCGCACCAAACTGCGGCCCAAACGCCTGAATGGTATAATCGGGGTCATCGGTCATCGTATAGTCGGCAACTCCAATCCCCGCTAAAACATCGAAGGTGACAAACTTAGATTCATAGACAGCCATACCGAGAAAGATCTCGAGTTGCCCCATCAGGAATCCGAAACCATCTCCCTCCATTTCATGATCCGAGCCTTCCCACAGGGTCTTCTTCGGCCCTAGCCCTCCGGCAAAACCGAACCCGAACAGGACTCGCCATATCTGGATTTCTCCGTTGAAAAGAAATTCGAACGAAGCATCTACCGTTTCACCGTTTTCTCCGCCAAAGAAGGGAACTCCCCCACCAAGACCCATCGAGAACATAAACCACTTCTTTTCGGCCCTGTGCGCATCCATGTTTGCCTGAGCATATCCCTCGGGAACGTATTCGCGAATCAACTCACCGTACGCACTTTGTGGATAACGTGCAAAAAACCTGTCGCAAGCCTTTTCCATAAAGTCATAGGACAAGCCAAATTCAGATTTTCCATGAGAATCTCTTTGTATATCGACAAGTCTCGACCTGGAATGCTTGACAATAATAGCCTCAAACACAATCCGGAATGCATCCTTAAGTTCTCGAGGCACATCGAGTTCAACGAAGCCATCTTCGACACCCGTGTAGTTGGCAAGCAGGGCAAGCGATTGTGCAAATGCGGAATCCTGAGCAAACGGATTATTCCGACGCGAAAGGGAATCCTTTATAGAGAGCGCATTTTCCATAAGCCCGACAAGACCGGCCCAAGCAGCCGACTTGTCGCCATAGAACTGTGCGCTTACCGCATACATCAAGAAAAGTTCATCGTAGGAGAAAAGCGTCGCATTGGAATCCTTAGACAACAGTTCAGATTCGAAAGAACTGAAAAAGTCACGGAGCGAGCCGGACGCGAACTGACCATAACATCCGATTTCGGAGAAACAGTTTATGGACTTTTCCAATATGGCGGCTCGGCTTTTCACCAAATTCCCTTCGCGGGAAGCCTCCTCCTCAGCATGGTCCCATTTGTAGGCGAAGCAGGGCGCAAGGGCCATAGACACCGTAAAAACAAACAATGCAAGCGCCTTAGGCATTCCCCACTTCCTTTGCAATTGCCGCTACGGGATCTTCCGTCCGGTCAAGCTCGACAGAGACCGACTCAACCTGCCAGCGGAACCATGTCAGTTGCCTTTTTGCGTAATTGCGCGTCTTCTTCTTGACATCATCGACGACCGCCGCGATTTGCCCCGCCGTATCGGCCTGCAAGAGTTCCCGGTAACCCAGGCTTTGCCATGCGGGAGCACTCAACGGGACATTCTTTGCCAGTTCGCGAACTTCATCCTGCCAGCCGTCGGCAAGCATCTTGTCGACACGGGCATCGATACGCGCATAGAGATTCTCGCGAGAACGGTTCAGCCAGAAGACAGGGAGCTTGCCGATGCCGCCTTCGCGTTGCTTTTGCCATTCCGAAAGTTTGCGACCAGTCGCATGGAACACCTCGAGGACACGGACAATGCGCTGCAGGTTATGCTCGTCGACATTTACCATCGCCTCGGGGTCTACTTCTTGCGCCATTTTGAACAAACTATCAGTCCCCACCAAGAGCCCCCGGTTTTCGATTTCCGAGCGTACTTCCGGAGCGATTTTCGGAATCTGCGGGAGTCCAAGCATGAGCGACTGGAGATAGAGCCCTGTACCGCCGACCGCGATAAACTTGCGCTCGGGATTTGCGGCAAGCAGGCCCTTTACATTGGCGCAGAAGTCTCCCGCCGAAAACACCTTCTCGGGTTCGAGAAAGTTCACCATATGGTGCCTGACCCTCCCCATATCCGTCGCGGACGGCTGTGCGGTACCAATCGTGAACCCCTTATACACCTGGCGGGAATCGACACCGATAATATCGGCCCCATAACGCGCAGCCAGCTCCACAGCCACGCTCGACTTCCCTATTCCCGTAGCTCCTACGATGGCGAAAAGAATCGGCATGAAACGCAATATAATTATATTTGAATCCGATGAACAAAATCAAGCACATTCTAGCCATATTTATCGTACTCGCGGCAATCGCCACGCTGGCCTACGTGCTCCCGAAAACCGGTCTCGAGAATCTGCTACCCAAGCAGGATGCACCAGAAGAAGCCGTCGCCGACACGACAGCGGCACAGGATACCCTGCCATTTATAGACCGTATGAAATCTGAACTCGAAGTTCTGCAGACACAGTATTCCAAGAGGAAGAATCGCGACGTGTGGACGCTCGGTAAGGGCCGCACCATCATCAACTACCTGCTGCAAGCGCAAAGAATCCTCGAAAAGAACGGCGGCAAGGTCCTGTACATGGAAGAAGTATTCAACGACAACAATGCTTTCCAGTCCGCACTGCTCGATGCGCTCGACCCGAACGGCGACACGCTACACCTGAACTTGCAGGTATCCACGAACATATTCCGCGACAACGCATCGTACCTTTCCATCTCGTTCCAGGTGACAAAGCTCAATCCCGAAATCATCGTAGAACTCAACAAGCTCGACTTCCCCTACGACCTCCTCGTAACGCCGTTCGGGATGCCCGAAGGATTCTACCCCGACCTTGACAGGATAAAGGACAAGGAAATTGTACTTTGGCTCGTAATGGAATCGCAGAACCTGGATTCGAGGTATTCCAGAATGCGGCCAATTCGCAGCCACCACACGGAAGAACAGATCCGGAGCACCATTTCAGATGCCAAGGCGCTCATTCCGTCGACAAGCGGCATCGCCACACGATTTGCAGAACAGGCCGTCGAACACAAGCCCCTGCTGCAGGCCGTTCTCAATGCGGCAAAGGAAAACGGCCTGTGGTTTGCCGACCTCTCGCTCAACAAGAAATCAAAACTGCTGGAACTCTGCCCCGAGCTCAACATGAACTGCAAGATTCTTTCGCCCTACAATCCTTCGAACAGCAGCCTGGACGACTACATACACCAGAAACTGCGCGGTGCCGCCAGAAGCGGCATGGGAGCGATGATACTCCCGCTTACGCTCGAAAGTATCGCCAAGGTAAGGACTATGAAGGAAAAAACTGCGGCGCAGGGCACCACGCTAATAAATTTATCTACCTTTATGAACACCAACAAGGAGCTTCCATGACCGTAAAACTAGGTGTCAACATAGACCATATCGCCACAATCCGCGAAGCACGCAAGATTCGCGAACCGGATCCGGTTGCTGCAGCCATCATCGCAGAACTCGCCGGGGCGCACGGGATCGTCGCCCACCTGCGTGAGGACAAGCGCCATATCCAGGACCGCGACCTGAAGCTCCTCCGCGGTACCATCGCCACCAAGCTTGACCTGCAGATTTCGACAAACCCCGAGATGGTCCAGTTTGCCATCAACGTGCAGCCCGACATGGTAACGCTCGTGCCCGAGAATAGCCAGGAAATCACCACCGAGGCTGGCCTGAATGTCGCCGCAAAAATTGACGAGATTGCAAAGATTGTCATGACACTCAAGAACAACGACATCGCGACGTGCATCTTCATCGATCCCGAGACCGAACAGGTGAAAGCGGCCAAGAAGGTCGGTGCGGACTTTGTCGAATTCAACACCATGCGCTACGCCACTGCCTGCGACCTTGGAAGCATCCAGGAAGTGAACCGTGAAATTTCGGCCATCCAGGACATGACCGTCCTCGCCAAGAAATACGGACTGCGTATTCTCGCCGGCCATGGGCTGAACTACAGGAACGTCGAACCGATTGCCGCCATCGAGGGAATCGAGGAACTGAACATCGGTCACAGCATCGTCGCACGCGCCGCACTCATGGGGCTCGAACGGGCCGTGAAGGAAATGGTCGACATCATCCGCCGCGCAAGCACCTAGCCGCATTTACATACAAGATAAAGGCAAACCGACCTCGCCGGTCGGTTTTTTATTAGTAATCAGCGTATTCCACGTCTTGCAGCACAAGTCCCTGTGGAGGGGCCCAGGTGCGTTCGCCCTTGAAATTCTTCTCGAATATAGTCTTGACCGTACCTTCGGGATAGCGGCCGCGGCCCACATCAAAGAGAGTCCCGACCATCGCACGCACCTGACGGTGCAAAAAGCGGTTGCCGCGGATATGGAACATGCATGTCCAGTCGTTCACGCGCTCGAGCCTAAACTCGGTCAGCGTGCAGAGCGTAGACTTGCCGTCGTTACGCGGGATACAGAAATCGATAAAGTCGTGTTCGCCAAGGAACGCCTGCGCCTCGCGCTCCATCGCACCGAGATCTAGCGACAGGGAGCCGCATTCCCAGCCGAAATCACGCATGAGAGCCACAGGGCGGGTAAATATCGTGTACTGGTAATAGCGAGAGACCGCATCGTAACGGGCATGGAAATCAAGCGCGCACGCCTGCAGGTCACGGATGCGGATAAGACGCTTGGTAAGTCCGTTTATCGAACGTTCCGTCTTGAACGGGTCCAGTTCACCATCGAAATCAAAGTGGACACACTGCCCGCGGGCATGGACTCCGGTATCGGTACGGCCCGAGCCCACAATGCGGATTGGGGCACGGAGTGCAACCGAGAAAGCCTCCTCGAGGGCGGACTGCACCGTCACGAACTTGGTCTTACCGGCTTCGTTCTGTTCTTGCCAGCCGTAAAACGCGCTTCCCAGATATTCGCAGCGGAACCGGTAGCGCATCAAGCCCCCGATTCGAGGGATTCCTTGATGACAGCCTCAACCTGTTCCTGCGGGATTTTCAACTGCGAGGCGATTGCCGACGCGGGGAAACCGCGGCGGGACATCTGCATAATCTTGGTTTTCTCGGTAAGTTCACGGTCGAAACGGCTTGTCTTGAGCGGGGATTTCGCCTGCAGGCTCGGATCGCCGGTAGAATTGTGGCTCTGGGCGCGCAGTTTCATGGTGCGTTCGCGGGTAACGCCGCGCGGGGAGCGCAGGACATCGGAAAGCGACTGCATCGCAGAGGTAATGCGCTCCTTTGCCGTGGGCCGCAGTTGCGGGCGCGGGGCATCGAGGTCAGTCGTCAGAATCTTGTTCTCGGGCACGCCATGCTCGTTCTCGAACGCCATCTTGGGCAGTTCCTGCTCCTGGCTGGCAGCCGCATTTTCGACCTCGTCGATGATGGAGCGCTTTTTGGGGCGCGGGCGCGTAACGACAGTCGCATCGTCAAGCCCTTCCTTCGGCTCCTTGAAACGCTGTTCCGCCTTCACGGCCTCCATCTTGAGGGTCAGGACCTTCTTGCGGTGCGCGAGGAAGGCCAGCAAGATGATACAGAGGATAACGGCACAAACGCCGCAGGCTATCCAGATTACGGCCTCGTTGGACAGGCCAAACGGGTTATTCGAAGGCGCAGGAGCGGGTTCCTTGCGCATATCGCCGAGGGCTTCCCATGAGGATTCCAGTTCACTGCGGATAGAAAGTTGCAAGTCGGGGTTACCCTGGGCTTCAAAAAGCGCCACCTGCAGGGAATCAATACGGCTACGAGCCTCTAGATAGGCTTCCGCATCAAAGGACGACCTCACTGCAGGAAAATCAAGCAACAGATAGATACCAAGCCCTGCTGCCAGCACAAACAAGACAATAGGAGCAATAAACTTCTTCATACGCATGTAAATGTAGAAAAACGGAGAAACACAGGCGTGCGCCCCTCCGCCGAAACGGGCCATTTCAAAAAACGGGAACAATATTCTCGATTATTGCGAGGTGATGAGAACTTCTCTACACTTTATTGGCTTTTATTCAAAAAAAACGTGCCGAAGCCCGTTCAAGTGGGTATCTTTATGTTCAAGAACTCTTTGTTCTCCTCCTAACCCCCAAAAAAAACATCCTGGCTTCTGGTCAGGATGTTTTTTTATGCTCTTGTAGGCAGGGCTAGCGCAGCGCGTCGACGGAAACGACCCTGTTGCCGCCATTGTTGATGGACAGCTGCAATGCCATCTGGGCGCTGTAGATGAGCCCGCCCTCGTCCTGGGCATGGTCCGGCATCACGGAAACTCCCATACTCAGGTTTGTCGCCAGGATACCGTCGCCGTATGCTATCTGAAGCTGGGAAATCTCCCTGCGGATGCGTTCGGCGCGTTCAAGGGTAATCTTGCTATCTGCGCCGGGCAGAATGACGCAGAGGATGTTCCCGTCAAAACGGCACGGGATATCTTCGGTACGGATAAACCCGGGCAGGCGCTGGCCCAGTTCCCACAGGAGCTGTTCGACCGCGTGATGGCCCTTTTCCTTGTTGACGGTCTCGATGGCATCGGGATACATCATGATAATGCCGATAGGAGTATTGTGACGGCGGGCGGCAGAGACCTCGCGGCGCAGGGATTCTTCCATATAGCGCCTGTTGAACAGCCCGGTAAGGCTGTCGCGGATACTGTGCTGCTGGAACCGGAGATTCAGGTTCTGGTTTGCGACATATAGGCCGAAAGTTGCAGCCACGATGCTCACCTTCGCCTTCCAGAACTCGAGACTTTCGCCCTCGGGGAACTTGTCCACCTGGATACAGAGAATGCCAAAGTGCTCCTCGAGGCCCTCGATAGGCGCACAGAACGAGACTCCCTGCGGGTGATGGTGCAGGTGCGTACAGCCCCCGGTAAATTCTCCCGTGGTGAAGTTCGTGACCACGATATCGCCCACATTGAAGCTCGCGCATTCCGCCGGCATAATCGTATCGTCGCTGATGACGTAATCGCCAAAGGAAAGGATCTTGTGGAGTTCCGTCTGAACCCCGCCATACATGTAGAGGATGCCGGCAGCCTTCGGGAACAGTTCCGGAAGCGACTTTTCGAGCGCCTCGACCACCTCGGAGAACGGGCGATTCTTGAGGATATGCTTGCAGAAGGCGTTCCAGGCATCGAGAGGGAACACCTGCGGGGCTTCCTTGACCTGCTGCTTGAGGGCTTCGGCCGCAGGGACGGCGCCCGGCGGGAGAATGCTGTCGAAGGGGCTCTTCTTTTGCTGCTGGGCAGGGTGTTCAAAAGGCTGTACTTCGTCGCCGATAGAGGGCACGACAGGCACATATTCAGTTTTCGGGGCGGTATTCTGCGTATTGAGGAGTTCGGTGTAGTTTTCTTCGGCTTCGCGCAGCTTACGGCAGCAGAGGCTGTGGTAGACCAGCCCGAGAACGGCGCCCCAGGCGCCAACAAGAACGAATTTCAGGTGCAAAGCCAAGGTCTTGTCGGGAATAAAGTACGCCGCAACGACGCCACCCGCAAAGAACACAAGGCAAAAGAAATAAGAAAGGAAACTCATACCATAAATTTATCAAAAGAAACGCATTTTGTTCACAAGTAAATGAAAATTTCATGAAAAAGAGGCTTTTTAGGGCTCCCAAAACCGCGAAGGAGAATTTTTCCTAAATTTGAAAATAATGACCATCCTTGAAAAAATAGCCCTCGCCCTCCCCGCTGTCGAATCCCCCGCTCGTTACATGGGTGGCGAAGCGAACAGCATCGTAAAGGACCACAGCCAGATGCTCGCCCGGATGGCGTTCCTGTTCCCGGACACCTACGAGATAGGCATGAGCAATAACGGCATGCGCATCTTGTACCACGTGGTGAACCGCGAGCCCGACATGCTCTGCGAGGTGGCTTTTGCGCCATGGGACGACATGGCCCGCGAGATGAAGAAATACGATATCCCGCTGTACACGCACGCAAGCTACACGCCGGTACGCGACTTCGACGTCATCGGGATTACGCTCCAGACAGAACTGAACTTCACCAACGTGCCCTACGTGCTCGAACTAGCGCGCATTCCGGCATGGCAGAAAGACCGCGGGGAAAAAGACCCGATTGTCGTCTCCGGAGGGCCCGCGATGGCGAACCCCGAACCCGTGGCGGACTTTTTTGACGCCTTCATGATAGGCGACGGCGAGAAGGTGATGATCGAGCTCTTGCGCTGTGTTGGCGAAGGGCGCAAGGCAGGACTCAAGCGTGCCGAGATTCTTGCTAACTTATCCAAAATAGACGGCGTATATGTGCCGACGCTCCGCCCCGTAGTAAAGAACGAATTCGGCATGCTCGTTCCGGCAGAACCCGCAAAGGGCAGCTACGAGAACACGAACGGGGTTCGCCGCCTGTTCATTCCGGTAATGGACCCGAAGGACTACCCCGTCAAGAACCTGATTGCCAACATGCAGCTCGTACACAACCGTTTCAGCGTGGAAGTCATGCGCGGTTGCGCACAGGGTTGCCGTTTCTGCCAGGCAGGCATCTGGTACCGCCCGTGCCGCGAACTCGACCCGGACGATGTCCTTGACATCGCGAAAGCGGGAATCCGCGCCACCGGCGAACGCGAACTCGGGCTCCTTTCGCTTTCTACCGCCGACTACAAGCCAGTGGAGGCCCTCACCGACTCCATCATCGACGACCCGTTTTTTGACACCGTCGACGTGAGCCTGCCGAGCATCCGCGTGAACAGTTTCGGCCAGACACTTGCCGGCAAGATTGCCGCCCTCAAGGGAGGCCGCAGCGCCACCTTCGCACCCGAAACCGGGTCCGAGCGCATCCGCAAGATGATCAACAAGACCATCAGCGACCAGGACATGTACGACGCGGCCGAGCACGCCTTCAGCAGCGGGTTCAACAAGATCAAGCTCTACACGATGATCGGATTCCCGACCGAGAACGAGGCCGACATGCAGGCTTTCTGCGACCTCATCTTCAACCTCGTGAAAATCGGGCGCAAATACAACCGCGGAATCCAAATAGCAGTTTCCATCGGTATCCTCATCCCGAAATCATTTACCGGGCTACAGTGGGCGCCCTTCATGGACAAGGAAACCGCCCTCAGGCACATCCGCTACGTGCGCGAAAAGTTCTTCAAGCACCCGAACGTGAAAATCAACTGGGCCAGCTGGGAAACAAGTTTCCTCGAAGCCGTGTACAGCCGCGCCGACAGGAGCCTCGCCCCCGTAATATACGAGGCATACAAACAGGGCATAATCTTCGAGAGCGACGCCTACCGCTTTGACTACAACAAGTGGCTGGGCGTGTGGGAAAAGTGCGGCTACGACACAAGCTGGGTGTACCGCGAACGCGAGAAGGACGAAGTATTCCCGTGGGACTTTATCCACGCAGGCACCTCCAAGCAGTACCTGCGCCGCGAATGGGAAAAGGCCTTTGACCCGAATTCCGCACCTGTTCCGAACTGCAAGTGGGGCGACTGCCAAAAGTGCGGCATTCCCGGATTCGGAGCCGAAATCAAGCTTGCCGACGACCCCGTGCGCCACAAGGCGCCGAGCCGCACTCCTGAAGAAATCAAGCAGCTCGTCGCGGAGCGACGCCCGAAAAAGGCAGAAAGCTTCAGTTACAAGATCACCTTCAAGAAGGCTGGCCTAAGCCGGTTCCTACCGCACCAGAACATGCTCAGCTTCTTTGAGCGTACGTTCCTGTGTGCAGGGATTCCCGTCAAGTTCAGCGAAGGGTTTAGCCCCAAGCCTCGCATCTCGAACATGGGAGCACTCCCGTTAGGGCTCGAGACCTACTGCGAGATCATCAGCGTGGATTTGCTGCAGAAACTCGACATTTCACCCGAAAATCTCCCGAACCTCATGGCGCAGCTGAGCGAACCGTTCCCGCGCGGCATGGAAATCGTGAACATCGAGCCCCTCAAGGAAAAGCTCAGCAAGCATTTCCCGAAGGCGATGGTGTACCGCCACACGCCCGAAAGCATCCCCGCCGACCTGATGGAGCGGTTCAACGCGAAGGACCTCCCCATAGTCAAGAACCACCGCGGGCAGGAAATCAACCTGAACGAGCATGTACAGGGTATCGAAATTGCCGGAAAGACGATGCTCGTGAAGGTAAAATGCAATGACCAGGGCTGTACGGCGAGCCCGTTCGTGATTTTCGCAGGGCTGCTCGGCATAGAAATCGACCCGGCGAAGCTCGACGAGGCGTCCAGGCGCTTCCTAATCGCGAAAATCAGCATGGAATGGTGAAAAACGTAACCAAAAATTGCATAGACAGAAGCCTACGGATAGTTTATATTTCCTGAAGCAACTCAACAATATACACATAAGGAGTATGGTAAATGAAAAAGATTTTCCTCGCGGCCCTCACCGCAATGGCTCTCTGCAGCTACAGCTACGCTCAGGACGACGACGACGATGAATACGAAGACGAAGCCCCGGCAGCCTCCAGCGCCCCTGCGCAGAGCAGCTCCCCGGCAGCCCAGCCGGCAGCGGCCCCTGCCCAGTCCGGTGCAGGTTTCCTGGGTCTCGGCGTTGACCTGGCCAACGCAATTACCAACGGTGGCTTCGAGAGGTTCTACGTGACCATCAGGTTCGCCCCGAACATGGAACTCTCCGTGATTCTCGGCCTCTACCACCATGGTGAAACGACTACGGAAAACAAGGCTTCTGGTGGCGAAACCGATCAAGGCGACGACTACACCCAGCTCAGCCTCGGCGTTGGCTTTGACATGGTTGTAGCCCAGATGCTCCTGCCTGTCACGGCCGGTGGCGAACTCATCTACACCCACTGGGGTGAAGACAATATGCAGTTGACCCTCAACGCTCTGGTCGGTTTCCGCGCCAACCTGGTCGCCAACTTCTACCTCACCGGTAAGGTCGGTCTCGGCTTCGACTACTATGATCATGAACACGACGGCGTAGACGATTCCCGCCTGGATGTGGGCTTCAAGACCGAAGTCCTCCTCCACTGGTTCTTCATGTAATCGAGTCCCGATAAAAAACTTAAAGCCACCTCGTCGAGGTGGCTTTTTTTGTATAGTTGCGGCCGCAAGCCGCATGTGACGAACTAGGCGTTCTTTACGCAGCGCACAGAAAGCGCATCCGACCTGTAGACGCCCTCGATATCCATGGATTCATTAGTGAGGCTCATACGGTAGGCGTTCGTAAGCCCGTATTCGTCCTTGCACCAAAAGCGGGCGCGCTTGCCGAACTGGCAGAAACTGCCGTTATCGAAGCGGTAGCCGGCGGGCAGGGCGAAAAAGCCGAGCGTATCCGTGCCGGGCTCCTGCCAGACGCACTTGCTGCGGAGTTCACAACCGTTGGACTTGGAATCCAGGTTATTCATCAGCTGTTCCCATTCCTTGCTACTCGGGATATGCCAGCCCTCGGGCGCAATTCCCTGGTAGTTGTCGGACTTGATCTTGTGGTACATTTCCAAGTCATTCGCAGGGGACTGCTCGGTAAATATCGCAGGGATGCCCAGCGCCGTGGTCCAGGTATAGAGGCGCCCAAACTTCTTCACGTTGGATTCATCGTTGCCGGCAGGGTAACTGTCCTCGGCGTTGTAGCGCAGGTTTTCGGCCATCCAGACCTGTCCCCCAATCTTGACGGTGCGGTAAGTTTCACCGTCGCGGGCATCCGTGAAGGAGCCGTACTTGAACTTGTTCGCGTTCTTGGCCAGGCAATCCTCGTAGGGCGTGGTATTCTGCGCCTCGGGGGATTCCTTCTTTGTAGCCTTGCTGACCCAGGAACCCAGGCAGAAGGCGGCAACGGCCACGACAACGATCGCGACTACAATGAAAACGACAAACGATACACTCATGATGTCTCCTTTCCCTAAAAAGCCCCCTACTCGGCAGGCAAGATGATTTCGATATGGCTCGTACTCACGTTCAGGAAGTGGGTACGGAACAGGTCCTTGTCGTTCCTGTCGCTTACCTTGACCTGGGTAACCGCGATGAAGTCCTTGTTCTCGCGAATATAGTCGGTAAGGCGCTCGTCACGCAACGTGTCGATTTCGCCCGTAATGATAAAACTGTCGGTCCAGATTTTTACTAGCATAAGATAAATATAAAGTTTTTTTGGCTTTATAAGTAGAAAAAAACGTTTTTTTATTGCATTTTTCAAAATCTGAAGGTATTTTGTCATTGAAATAGATTTGCAAAGGAGACTATCATGGCTGCAAAAAAGAAACAAGCGATTTCAACTGATCCGGGCAAGATGATTTACCACAATATGGACTTTATCGACAGTGACAATGGCCGCCCCATCAGGATTATCGCCGAATTCATGGCTCCCAACCAGATTTTCCAGCAGGAAGGCGTTCAGAACACCATCATATTCTTCGGTTCGGCCCGTACACTCCCCATGAGCGAAATCAAGAAGCGCATGAAGGGATGCAAGGACAAAAAGGAACTCGCACGCCTCAAGAGGCTCGAAGCCGTAGCGGAATACTACGACGCCGCACACGAACTGGGCGCAAAACTGGGCCGCTGGGCCAACAAGCAGCACAAGGGATTTGCCATCATGACAGGCGGCGGCCCCGGCATCATGGAAGCGGGCAACCGCGGGGCAAACGACGTGGGGACCTCTTCTGTAGGCCTCAACATCAGGCTTCCGTTCGAGCAGCACCCGAACCCCTATATCGACGACAAACTGAACTTGCAGTTCCGCTATTTCTTTATCCGTAAGTACTGGTTCATGAAGCTGGCCAAGGCCATGGTCGTGTTCCCCGGCGGATTCGGCACACTGGACGAGATGTTCGAAATTCTCACACTCATCCAGACCAAGAAATACGGCGACCGCATGCCCGTGGTCATCTTCGGCAGCAAGTACTGGAACAAGGTTCTCAACTGGAACTACCTGGCCGAAACAGGTATGATCGACAAGGACGACCTCAAGCTGTTCCATTTCTGCGATACTGTCGACGAAGCTTACGACGTTGTTACGAAAGCACTCGAAAAGACTATGGAATAATTTGTCCCTCGACAAGTTGAGGGACCTTATCTAAATTTGGGCCATGTTGCGAAATCTCTTGGCAGAATCATTGGATCGGTTGTCGCGAAACCTCGCGCTGCGCCCACACTATACAAAAGAAGAATACCAGCGCTGGTTCGACCAGAACCCCGAATTCCTACACAACGGGGCTATGGAAAAAATCGAACTCCTGGAGCCACTCACCCTCGAAGGTACGAACAACCTATACAGGGCGAACTTCTGGATAAAGCACCCGGGCGACAACCAGCATTATGGCGAACGCGAAATCGTCGTCAAGATCTGTAAGTTCTGGGCAGCACCGGGCAAGAACCGCCTGCACAGGCTGAACATGCTCCTGAGCGCGTTCCAGGACGAAATCCGCATCAACAACCTGATCCGCGCCACCAACATCGAAGGCGTGGTGCAGAGCTTGGGCGGAGGCATTGCCGGCCGGCACCCTTACCTGAAGATGGAATTCATCAAGGGCTGCGCGCTTGACCGCGTTTTCAAGACAAACTTGACCGATGACGAAATACTGCAACGCATCGCACAAATCGCATACCTCGCCAACACGATTAGCCAGTTGCACTACTACCAGGTCATCCACAAGGACTTGAAGCCGAAGAACCTGCTGCTGTGCCAAAACCCGCTACACCGGAACAACCACAAGATATTGATCTGCGACTTCGGCTACGCGCAAGCGAAACTCCGCGAGACGGTGAACGAATACGGTGGTCAGCTCACACCGTGCTACAGCGCACCCGAGCAAGCCATCATGGGCGAAAACCTCTCTTCGTCGGTAGACTATTTCAGTTTCGGAATCATCGTGCACGAGTTCCTGACCGGCTACAAGCTATTCCCGAAGGCGATGGACATATTCATCGAGGACGGACACAAGATTACCGACCGCTACCTGGAATACCTGAAGACAGGCCGTGAGAACCGCTTTAACGACAAACGGTTCCCCGAACTTGCGGAATGGATAGACAGGCTCACGATTTTCGACAGTTTCGAGCGCATGCAGAACTGTCCGAACCTTTTCGATATCGCCCACAAGCTGCGTGAACGCGTCAACGCGCAAGGGTACCGCGACGTGAATACGGACTTCCTGTGGAACCAGCTAGGCGAATACGGCAAACGTTAAACGACGAGGGTAACACGATGCTTGGAATAAAGAAATACACGAAACGTCTGAAGGTACACCACTATATCGTATTTGCCGTCGTTATCGCCATTGGCATATTCAATGCCGTCACAGCGCTTACGCCCGTTATCCAGCAGAGGGAACTCGAGAAGAATATCGCCCTTTCGTTCGAGAAATGGTGGCAAGAAGAAGGCATGCCGCAATTCAAGGTCATCGGACTGCCCGTAAACGACTCCGCAAGAGCAATCGAGTTCGAACAGTACCGCGAACGCGTGCTTTCGGCAGGCAAGTCCTTCGATACCGAAGAGAGGATTAAGTCGAAGCGGAAGGAGTTCCGCGAATGGTGGGAAATTGGCGGCGGCAAGGAGCAGTACACCAAGGAACACGGCGTATACCCCAAGGAAGCTCAGTTCGAACGGGAACTGAACAAGTTCATCAAGAAATACACGGACCAGTTCCCGCGATATGCGATGGCTTTTGTCCCGAAGGACAGCGAGTACGAAAGGCTTTTCACCTGCTGGCTCCTTTTCCCGAGCTGGCCAAGCTTTGCGCTGTTCGCACTCCTCTTCCTGTTTGCGTATGCAAGGCTTAGCGACAGATGGGGCGTCATCGCCTCGCTGGGAATGTTCCTCGCGCTTGCCATATTTGGCGGATGCGTCATAGACTTTTTCACGGCGACAAGTTTCTTCAGCCCACACGTAGCCGAACGCTACATGGGCGCAAGCATCGCCATCGCATTCATGCTCGGTGCCACCGCTTTCGGGAATAGCCCCGGTAACGTGTCGCCCATCATCCGCGGAATCGCGATACTCGGAGTCATCCTCGATGTCACCGTCAACTGGATTGTCAATTCAGGAATCTTCGGGGCGGTAGGCTTTGCATCAATCCTGTTCTTCGGGCTCGGCGTACTTGCCGGCATCAAGATTCCCGCACGCCGCAAGAGCCTTGCCGAGCAGCGCAAGGATGCCCTAGAAATGCGCATGCAGCGGACCGCACAAAGGAACATTACCGCAGAGCGGCATGTAAAGACGCGCGAAAAGATTGACGAAGGATTCAGCGAGGCACAGAAGGGGCACTACGATGCCGCAAAGATATGCCTATGCCAGGCGATGACCGCGCTCCTGCAGGAACAGCCGCTGGATCACGAGACCCTGAAAAAGTTTGCCGAACGCATCGTAAGCCCGAGCCTGTTTATCGACGTGACGAGCACGCAGTGGATTGAATGGGGCGGGACGGCAAAGTCCCGAGGCTGCATGGATGCCGCGCTCTCGCTGCTAGAGAAAGGGCTCGCCCTCGAAAAGGACCCGAAGATTGCGCGTCGCGCACTCTACTCCGTAGGCGAAATACGAATCCGTTACGGAATCGAGCCCGACGAAGGCAAGCAACGTCTCGAAAAGGTCATCGAGCTTGGCGACGGCGACCTGCTCGCCACACAGGCGAAGCGGATGCTGGAAAAGGCTGGCGTTTAAAAAAAAGATCCCCGGTCAAGCCGGGGATGACAAGTTAATTTCGCGGAGATGACAAAAGAGCTTATTTCTCGTTGGCGAGGTAGGCCTTCCAGGTAGTCGCAAGCAGCGTTTCCAAGTCGCTGTACTGCGCCTTCCAGCCGAGAACTTCGTGGGCCTTGCTGGGATTAGCCACAAGCGTCGCGGGGTCGCCCGGACGGCGCTCCACAATGCGGTACGGGCACTTGCGACCGCTCACCTTCTCTGCCATGTGGATAACGTCGAGTACGGAACTCCCCTGCTGCACGCCGAGATTCACAATCAGGCTCTTGTTGTTCTTCTGCAGGTAATCGAACGCCATCCCGTGACCAATCGCGAGGTCATTCACGTGGATGTAGTCGCGCACGCCCGTGCCATCAGGAGTATCGTAGTCGTTGCCGAACACGAGCAATTCCTTGCGCTTGCCGAGCAGAGCTTCCATCACCACCGGGATAAGGTTCGCCGGATTCTTCTCGAGCCCGTTGATGCGTCCCTTCACGTCGTAGCCCGCGGCGTTAAAGTAGCGGAGAGCCGCAAACTTGATTCCGCGCAGCTTATCGTACCACTTGAGGAACCCCTCGATGGCGAGTTTCGTGTAGCCGTAGTAGTTTTCCGGATCGGTCGGGTGTTCCTCGTCGACAGGCTGGTACTTCGGGGCACCGTAGGTTGCCGCGGAACTCGAGAACACGAAGTACTTCACGCCGGCAGCGGTCGCAGCATTCAGGATGTTGATGGAGCCCGTAATGTTGTTCACGCTATATTTTTCGGGATTGATCATCGACTCGCCGGCGGCCTTGAAGGCGGCCAGGTGCACGAGGCCTTCGGGCTTGAAATCGTTCAGGAACTTTCCAATTTCATCGGGGTTCAGGATATCGCCCTTCACGAAGCCCGCCTCGGGGAACAGGTTCTGCTCGAGACCGCTACTGAGGTTATCAAAAACGCAGACCTCGTGCCCGCGGTCGAGAAGTTCCCTTGTCGTGTGCGAACCGATGTATCCGGCACCGCCGATAACTGCAATCTTCATGTCTTTTCCTTTTTCAAACGACCGCTCACGCGGACTCGGTTATAAAATTAACATCCCGTCGCCATAGCTGAACAGCTTCATCTTGTTCTCGACCGCCATCCTGTAGGCGGCCAGCGTGTTTTCTCGCCCGTAGAAGGCAGAAACCAGCAAGATGAGAGAACTCTTGGGCCAGTGGAAATTCGTCAGGAGCCCATCCACAATCTTATAGCGGTAGCCGGGATAGAAGAACGCATGCGTCACTCCCGTCTGCGCCTTCACGATTCCGTTATCGTCGGCAATCGTTTCCACAACGCGGGTACTTGTCGTACCGACAGTCACGACGCGGCCACCCGCAGCCTTCGCCTTGTTGATGATGTCGGCATTCTCCTGCGTGAGTTCGTAATGTTCGCCGTGCATCTTGTGCTGGGTAAAGTCCTCGACCGAAATGTTCTGGAACGTGCCCGGCCCTACGTGCAAGGTGACTTCGGCAACGTACACGCCTTTCGCCTTCAAATCGGCCAGCATCTGTTCGCTAAAGTGCAGGCTTGCCGTAGGGGCGGCAACGGCACCCGAGTACTTCGCGAAAATAGTTTGGTAGGCCTTCTTGTCGTCCTCATCGTCAGGGCGGTTTATGTACGGAGGGAGCGGCACGTGGCCCTCGCGGTTCATCACCGCCTCGAGTTCCACGGGCGTCACCGCAAAACGCAAGATACGCGCGCCATCTTCGTGAATATCTTCCACCACAGCCTTCACGCCGGCAATCTCAAGTTCGCGCCCAATCTTGAAGGCCTTGCCCGGGCGGACCTGCGCCTCGTAGCGGGCGCAGCCGTCTTCTGCCGGAATGAGCGACTGCACAAGGAGGGTTTCCACCTCTCCGCCGTGCAGCGTGTGACCGTAAAGGCGCGCGGGAATCACCTTCGTGTTGTTTACCACCAGGCAGTCGCCGGGGCGGAACAGTTCCACGATTTCCGGCGCCTTCATGATGCGGCGCTCGCCGCCATCCTTGGGGCAATGCAATATACGCGTCTTGCCCTTGCCCGCCGTGCGGCTCGCAATCAGTTCCTTCGGGAATTCAAAAGTGTAGTCGGAAAGTCTATGGTCTTTCTCGATATTTTCCATCTTTACAAGCCTTCCTAGCCGTCCATTTCGGCCAAAGCCATCTTCATCTTCTGCTTAATCTTTTCGCGGAGCGACGCGGGTTTCAGTATGCGGATATCGGACGAGGATCCCATGAGCCAGTTCAAGAAATCCGGCGTAATGCGGAGTTTCATATCGACAATCATGTTCTTGTTGCGGTCAAGGCGCTTCGATATCGCCGGGTAGAAATGAGCGCGTTCGAACTGCGTCTGCAGCCACTTGCTCCTAATCTCGAGCGTGATATCCTCAGGTTTACTCGTATCCGTGTATTTTCCGAACGTATAGATGTAGTGGGTCCGCGCATCAAAATTGAACCTTGGCGAGGAATGGTTCGTCTCCGACATGCTCTCGATGTTTTCGAACAGGTAGTTCTTGAAGACTTCCTCACCCTTCTCGTCAACTTCACCCGCAACGAGGTAGAGCGTATCCATGCGCAAGATAACCTTGACCGGGAAAATCTCGCAGGTCTTGATTTCCTCTTCTGATGTCGACGGACGGTAACGGATCTTGAGCGCAAAACCTTCGTGAATGGCCTTGAGAGCGCGGTTCACCATGGCATCCTGAATCTTGTCGTCGCAGAACGGGCCGTAGTCCAGCACGTAATCCGGGTCCGTCGTGACTGCCTCCGGCTTGAATTCTTCAGGATCGGTCGTTTGCAACACGCCGATTACCTTGTCAAGAAGTTTCATGGTCTTGATATCCGGAGCAGATGTCGCCGGCAGGTTCTTCTTGATTTTCTCGAGCTGTTTGACCACGCTCTGATTGAAATTCGCCTGTTCCTCGACCTGGATAACATAGCGCGTTTCACCTTCGCGCTTGATCTTGCGAAGTCCGCAGTTTTCCTGCTCGATGACTTCGAGGTGGCGGAAAACCGTTCGCGGGCTACACCCGAGCGCATCGGCAAGCATCGTGACCGTCATCGGAGTTTTCAACTTCGACTTTATAAGGTTGATTTTCTCATATCCAGTTGCCATAAGCTCTCCTTTTATCCCTCGACTACCCTGAGCCGGTTTTCAACCGAAGTGGAAAGCGACATCCTGACCGCATTGACAAACGCCATCTGCTTCTGCCACGCGGAATGGACTCGCCCTTCCAGCAAATACTTGTTCTCGACATACGAGACCTTGATTTTAGCACCCTGGAAGCGGGAATTCAGCGAATAGCTTTCTTCCATTTCCAGGCACTCGTTCCTATTCTGCATTTCCCGTTCGGGAATGGTGACCATGGAATAGGCCAGGTCCACAACGCCAGGGATCTCGGCGATGCGGTTTTCCAGATCCCTCGGGAAGGAATCCTCGAAACAGCATACCGACACCGAGACCTTGCCCCCCACGACACTCACCTTGTAGTCGAACACATTACGCTCGAACGACTCGAGCAGCGTGTAGACACGGTTCTCTATGAGGGAATCCGTCATTCCCGGTTCCGGAATAATCTTCGTAAAATCGACACATCCGCGAATACGCGGCATGCTGTTCACGCACGCACGCAGCGAACGCTTAATCGAGAAGTTTTTCACAAGGCCATTGAGATAGACAATGCCCTGCCCGACAGTCACCGATATACGGCCCGCATCTTCGGCAAAAAGCTGCTGCAGTTTGTTCTGCACCACCTCGCAAAGGCGCTCGTTCGGTAGATTCTGCGCTGTCTGCGGAAGCGTAATGAACAGCACAGACGCATCCTCGAGCAGCACGGCAAGTTTGTCCTTGTCTCCATCCTTCACAAGCCCCACCGCCACTCCGAACTGATCACGAATGGCGTGGTACACGCAATCTCCAAGGAGTGTCTGCGCGCTCTGAGCCGGCAACAGGCGGTACCCTTCGGGCGACTTCTCGTCGATATGTGCAAGGCGGTCGAGTTCGATTTTCTTGTCGGACCCGCCATCGTAACTCATGACGATGATTTCCTTGTCGCTCGTCTGGAAATAACTCCTGACCATTCCGGGCTTCACGGAGCCCCTAAAGTAGAGCCAGCTCCCCGCAGCAATGCGGCTATTCCCGTACACGCGGGTATATTCGCCGGCATCTTCCGGTTGCGAAAATGCAAACTCGTTCGAGAACGCGACGAAGGCGGATTCGCACTTCTCGCACACGCACAGGAGCGGCACATGCGATTTCATCCCGCCGTACGTAGAATACGGTTCACGCGCATACAATCCATGAGCGGTGACCTTGCGGCACCGGCAGCAGAACAACTGCTGGGAATGAATCCTATGCGGGAACTGGGAACGCATTTCTCTAGCGCGCTATTTCATGAGAGGCATAGCCACGTCGATGCGACGGAGCACTTCTTCCTTGCCAATCAGTTCGAACATTTCCCAAAGGCCAGGACCAGCGGTAACGCCAGACACGGCGAGACGCGGGGCACCCACGAGTTCACCGACCTTGTGACCGCAACGTTCTGCGAGGTCATAGAAACCCTTTTCGATGACCGGAGTCTTGAAATCTTCGATAGAGGCGAGCATGTCGCGCACGAGTGTCGCCACTTCCTTGGAGCCTTCGCCGAAGTGTTTCTTGGCACCCTTTTCGTCATAAGCGGTCGGAGCGACAAAGAAGTACACGGCCATGTCGGCCAGATCCTGCACAAAATGGGCACGCGGCTTGAGCTGCTTCACGATTTCGTCGAGGCGAGATTCCGGTTCGTTGGAAAGGTCAATTCCCTTTGCAGCAAGGCCTTCCTTCATGATGCCCTTGAGGAACGCATCGTCGCACATGTGGATGTGCTGGCCGTTCATCCACTGCAGTTTCTTTTCGTCGAAGCTCGCGGACTTCGGGTTGATGCGTTCGAGCGTGAAGCTTTCGACCATTTCCTTGATGGTCATGACTTCGCGGTCGTCGCCCGGGTTCCAGCCGAGGAGAGCGAGGTAGTTCACAAGCGTTTCGGGCAGGTAGCCGAGGTCGCGGAAGTCACCCACGGAGGCTGCACCCTTGCGCTTACTGAGCTTACCGCCGTTCTTATCGAGAATCACCGGCAGGTGGCACCATACAGGCGGCTGCCAGCCAAAGGCCTTGTAAAGGAGTTCATGCTTCGGCGTGGAGCTAATCCATTCGTCGCCGCGGAGCACGTGGGTCGTACCCATCAGGTGGTCATCCACGACGCTTGCAAAGTGGTAAGTCGGGTAACCGTCGCGCTTGATGAGCACGAGGTCGTCCAAGAGTTCGTTCTGGTAGCTGATGTGGCCACGAATCATGTCGTCGAATTCGGTGACGCCCGTCTCAGGGACCTTGAAGCGGATGACAGCCTTTTCGCCAGCGGCAATGCGGGCCTCGGCTTCTTCGCGAGTAATGTTACGGCAGTGGCGGGCGTGACCCGTGACCGGCACATGGGACTTTTCCTGCTCGGCACGGACTTCCTGCAGGCGTTCCTCGGAGCAGAAGCAGTAGTAGGCATAGCCGGCATCCAACAGCTTCTTGATTTCGCGGTGGTAAATGTCGAGGCGTTCACTCTGGAAGTACGGACCGCAGTCGCCCTCGCAACCCGGGCCTTCGTCCCACTGAAGGCCCAACCACTTGAGGTCGCGCATCAGGTCGTGCAGGGCAGTCTCGTTATAGCGCTTGCGGTCGGTATCCTCGATACGCAGGTAGAACGTGCCACCCATATGCTTTGCAAAGAAGTAGTTGTAGATGGCGGTACGCGCACCGCCCACATGCAGGTAGCCCGTAGGGCTAGGGGCAAAACGCACGCGGACAGGAGACTTTGAGCTGTTGCTGTTATCGGACATAATGTGTTTTTATCCTTGTTTAAATTTTTAGTCAATTTCCGTCAGTAAATATAGAAAAATGGTTTCCCCTACCCAGACATGAAACTTTTTTCATAAAAAAAACGGCTTTTTTAAAGAAAAGACCAAACTTTTGGCAAAATCATGATATATATTGAAGTCATGCAGCCCCAAGCACTCAGACTTTCAGAGATTACGATTTCGAACCTGCGCTCCATCCAGCGACAGACTTTCCCGCTGAGCGGTTTCACCGCACTCATAGGTTACAACAACGCAGGCAAAACCAACATTTTGATGGGCATCAGATGGTTATTGTCACGTTTTTCGCTAGACATTTCCTTTTTTGACGACCCGAACAACCCCGTCGAAGTCGAGGGTGTTTTCGAAGGCATTACCGAAACGGTCCTCAACCGCCTAGGCGAAGACAAGGCCGCCGAAATCAAGCCCTTCCTATGCGGAGACAGAGTCCGCATCAAGAAAATCCAGCGCGTCCCCGGCGAAGTACCAGAGAACGTAGAGATCTGGGCTTTCGTCCCTCCCAACCGCAAGACCGACAAGCGTAGGGACTGGGTGCGTACGGGCGATGCATTCAGGCACGCATTCAGCCGCATGTTCCCCTCCCCGATCGCCATCTGGGATTTCGAGGGCAACGAATCACTAACCAAGCTCCTGCACGAAATCTTCAAGCCTCTCGAAAGGCGCTTCGGCAACGAGTTCAACGATATCCTGAGCAAGTTCAGCGACATGCTCAGTCCCGGTGGCGAAAACCAAGCGGCAGAAATCCAGAGTTTCGACCACGACGTAAACGAGAAACTCAAGCCGCTATTCCCGAGCGTACGTGTGGAGCTGAGCATTCCCATCCCGACGCTGGAGACCTTCCTCAAAAAGGCCACCCTCAAGGTGATTGACGAAGACGACGGCTTCGAGCGCGATATCGACCGCATGGGAGCAGGAAGCCAGCGTGCCATCCAGATGGCGCTCGTGCGCTACCTCTCCGAAGTCAAGAAGCACCACAACAACCATTACCTGAGCCGCACCATGCTGCTCATCGACTCGCCGGAACTTTTCCTGCACCCGCAGGCCGTGGAACTCGTGCGCGTCGCGCTCAAGAACCTCTCGAACGAAGGTTACCAGGTGATTTTCGCGACACACTCCGCGCAGATGGTGACAAGCGAAGACGTAAGCACCTCGCTACTCATCCGCAAGAACAAGGAACGCGGAACATTCATGCGTAAGCGAATGGAAGACGCCGTCCACCAGGTCATCCAGGATGCGCCCAGCCAGTTGCAGATGCTGTTCAGCCTATCGAACAGCAACGAACTGCTTTTCGCCGACTACGTGCTCCTTACCGAAGGCAAGACGGAATGGCGCGTACTTCCTGCGCTCTTTGAGCGCATTACGGGGCAGAGTTTCGCCCTCATCAAGTGTGCGCTCGTGCGCCAGGGCGGCGTGAGCAACACCCGCAAGAGCATGCAGGTCCTCGATGCCATGGATATGCCCGTGCGTTCCATTGTCGACCTGGACTACGCCTTCACTACGGCCACCCGCGACGGGTTCCTCGAAGCGAACGATCCCGATATAAAGTTCTGCACGAACCTGTTCCGCGAACTCGCATTCCACAACCACATGCGACTCGTGAACGGGCGCCCCGTGAACAAGCACAGCAATATTTCTGCCGCGAAGGCCTACGCCATGATGGCCGCCATGCCCGAAGCGGAACGCCCCATCCGAAACATCCACATGAAACTCCGCCAACAGGGAATATGGGTGTGGACCAAGGGCGCCATCGAAGAGCATCTCGGGCTCGAAGCCAAGAACGAGGGCGCCTGGAGCACCTTCATCGAGCGCTGCAAGTCACAGAACTTTATACGCAACCTGCCCGACTACGACGGAATTCTCGCTCTCTGCCAGTGGATTATCGACGGCAGTCACGAGACATAAACATCAAGAAATCACGATGTAGCTGCTTGTCGCCGTACTTGTCTTCGGCGCCGGGTTTCAAGTCGTCGGCAGTATAGCCGCTCGCGATACTTTCCAGCATCACCCTGCGTTCCGATTCATCGTAACGGAAACGGATGCGAAACGTGCGGTAGGCCAGTACACCCGTTCTTGCATTCTCGTCGATGGTCAGGCGCCGGCGCGAGCTGTCGAACACATCCTTCGAGAAATTCCCGCGAGAAAGTTGCACCCGCGCAAAGCTTTCCAGGTCAAATTCGCTATGTTCCGCAATCCACCCGCCCTGCGCGGCAAATTCCGCGGTCGTATCGACGGTCCACAAGTCGCCTTCCTGTTCCTCGACCCAGCCAGCCTTCGCATTAGGGAAGGCGTCCGCCATCGGGATATACGGCTTGATATCGAGCACCGGAGTACCGTTCAGCAAGTCCGCCTCGTCTACATACAAAGTAAGGCCTTCGATTTTCAGGAGCCGCACGCAGCTGAGCCCGATAGGGTTCGGGCGGTAGGGGCTCCGGCTAGCGAAGGTGCCCACGCGGTCCTTGCCCTTCGGCGGGACGGGCGGCCGCGTCGTCGGGCGCCAACCCTCATTCTCGTGAAACTGGAATATGACCCAGATGCGCTCGAAACCTTCCAAGTCGCGGAGCGCCATCTCGTAGTTGTTCCCCGGAGCAAGTTCAATCCGGCCCGGATGCCCCGCAAACAGGCGCCCCTGCCGGGGAGCATCGTACTTGTACACGGCATCGCCGTAGAATGTGCCTATCGGGGTAAACTGCATGGCAGGAAAAGTAGAAAATTTCTAAATTTGCACGCGATGAAAGACAAGGCTCAAAAACTGATTGAAAAGTACGAGGAACTGGAATCGGAACTCGGGAACCCGGATGTTCTCGCCGACCAGGCCCGCTACAACAAGATACACAAGCAGTACAAGGGTATCGAGAAGGCAGTGCAGAAGGCGAAGGAATACCTCCAGATGGTAAACGACCTCGCCGAATACAAGGCCGCGCTCGGCGATCCCGACCCCGAGATGGTCGCCATGGCCAAGGCCGAAATTTCGGATATCGAAAAGAAGTTGCCGGGCGTGACCGACGAACTGCAGATTCTGATGGTACCGAAGGATCCGTGGGACTACCGCAATGCTACGCTCGAAATCCGCGGCGGTACCGGCGGCGACGAATCGGCTCTCTTTGCGGGCGACCTGTTCCGCATGTACCAGGGCTACTGCAGCCGCATGGGCTGGAAGATGACCATCCAGGATGCAAGCGAAGGCACCGTGGGCGGCTACAAGGAAATCCGCGTGTTTATCGAAGGTGACAGCGTGTACGGAACTCTCAAGTTCGAAAGCGGCGTGCACCGCGTGCAGCGCGTGCCCGAGACCGAGACGCAGGGCCGCGTGCATACGTCGGCGGCGACGGTCGCCATCCTCCCCGAGGCAGAAGAAGTCGACGTAGAAATCCGCGAAGCCGACATCCACATGGACACCTACCGTTCTTCGGGCGCTGGCGGCCAGTACATCAACAAGACGGACTCCGCCGTGCGACTCACCCATATTCCGACAGGCGTGGTGGTGAGCTGCCAGACCGAACGCAGCCAGCTGCAGAACCGCCTGCACGCCATGGAAATGCTGCGTTCCAAGATCCTTGACGCCGTCATCGCGAAGAAGGAACAGGAAGAGGCCGCAAGCCGCAAGGCCCTCGTGGGTACCGGTGACCGTAGCGCCAAGATCCGCACATACAACTTCCCGCAGAACCGCGTGACCGACCACCGTATCGGTCTTACGCTGTACAACCTGGACAAAGTCATCACTGGCGACCTCGACGAAATCATCAACGGACTCCAGATGGCGAACGCCCAGGAAAAGCTCGGTAAGTTCAACGCCTAGCCGCATTCATTTTATAGGTAGATAGATGCCCACAAAGCCGCAGATGACCGTCCTCGAAATCCTGAACAGGACAAAAGTATTCTTCGAGAAGAAAGGCGTGCCCGACGCGCGACTCGACGCGGAATACATCATCTGCTTCGGGCTCGGCATCAAGAAGCGCATGGACCTCTACCTGAATTTCGACAAGCCGCTTTCCGAAGCGGAACTTGACAAGCTCCGCCCGCTGGTAGCGCGCCGCGCAAGTCGCGAGCCGCTGCAACATATCGTGGGCGACACGAGTTTCCGCGGGCACACCATCAAGTGCGACACGCGTGCGCTGGTCCCGCGCCCGGAAACGGAAGAACTGATCGACATGGCGAAGGACCGCCTGAAAGATAACGCCAGCCCGTTCATCGTCGAAGTCGGCACCGGGACAGGAGCGATTGCAATCGCCTGCGCGAAGGAAATCGAAGGCGCCCGCGTTCTCGCCACCGACATTTCAGGCGACGCGCTCGCGCTCGCGAAGGAAAACGCGGAAGCCAACGGCCTCGGCGAAACGTTGAAGTTCGCACAGGGCGACCTGCTCGACGCCGTAACGGGCGATGCCGTGACAAAGGCTGCGGGCGCTACGGCGGCGAAAATCGACTGCCTTATCGCAAACCTCCCCTACATTCCCGACAGCGAGAAGGGCAAGCTCCAGCCCGAAGTGGACAAGTTCGACCCGGAACTCGCCCTGTACGGCGGACCTGACGGACTCACGCTCGTGCGCAAGATGCTCAAGCAGACCGAAGGCAAGCTAAATGCAGGCGCCCCGATCCTCCTTGAAATCGGGTCGGAACAGGCAGAAGTATTGCAGGCCGAAGCCATCAACTACCCCTGGCTCGAATTTGAGGGAGCGCACAAGGATTTCTGCGGGAACGTGCGCTTCGTAAGCTACAAGGCGAAATAAATCCTACATTCCGACTGCGCAGCCGAGGGCGCTGAGCACGTAAGTCTCGCTCTCCCCCATGCGGTAGAACGAAAGTAAATCGGAATCATCGACAATATCGTCCGTAAAACCGCCTAGCTGTAGTTGTTCGCCAATACGGCGCTTGAACGAGGAGAATCCCGAATCCCACGGGAAGCGTTCATTACGTATCATTTTTTACCTCTTTTTCGAAAAAAGTCACACAGACAAGAAAGTGACTTTCTGAGCACCAAATATAAAATCACCGAATGTCAAAATATGACATTTCGGCATTTTCCCCAATTTTTTGTTTATTCGATGACGGTTGCGACAACCTTGGCATGGCCAGCCTTGTCGAGACCGATTTCCTTACCTGCAGCGACGCTCAGGTCCAGAATGCGGCCATCCACATAGGGCCCGCGGTCGTTCACGCGCACGACGACACTCATGCCGTTATCGACACGCACCACCTTGAGCTTGGTACCGAAGGGCAGGCTCTTGTGCGCACAGGTAAAGTCGTCCTGATCAAAGATTTCCCCGCTCGCAGTCTTCTTCCCGTCGAAACCGGGGCCATAATAACTCGCCTCGCCGGTAATCTTCAGCCCGATTTCGGCCTTCTCGCCCGAGGCATACTGTTTTTCCGGAAACCGCACGTAACCCTTGCGCGAAGCAATCTTCGCGTTACCGGCGGCACAACCCGAAAGCAGGATAGACAGGGCGACGACACCCGCGATGCGGATGCACCCCTGAAAATGTCTATAAGAGAAAGCCACCGGATACTCCCGACTACTCGAAATCGTACATACTGTTGTACGTATTCTCGAGGACTTCGTCTTCCTTGCTCTTGACTTCGGTCTGCTTTTCTTCGGGCTTCTTGTTCAACGCCTCGTAATACTGCGCCGAAAGCTTGTCGATGTGTTCCAGGCTCTGCTTCACGCGCTTGCGCAGGCGCTCGATATCGGCATCCGAGGTAATGCTCCTGTTGTTCAGCACGGTGGCCGCATACTGGCCCCACGGGGTCCTGCCATGCTTGTCGCGGAGCACCTTGTAGGCCGCCGTCGCACTATCAAGCCTTTCCGGATTCATCTGGTAGTAAACAGCCTTCATGTAGAGCGCCTGTATGCCGGATTCCGTCTCGGGATACTGCTGGTACAGGCTATCGAAAACATAGAACGCGTTCGCGTATGCGCTGTCCACAAGTTCCATCTGGTCGAGAGGCATCTCCGAAGCCGTGGTCCACAGGCTCTCGGCACGCATATACATGTCCCGTGCCTCGTCGTCCGGCGTCTTCGCCGTAACCTTCATCCCGAGGTTCACCTGCGCCTGCTTAGCATACTCGGTATTCGGGTACTTCTCTATAACTTCCTTGTAGAGTTCCTCGGCCGTATCGGGATCGCCCTTGAATTCGTCGTAGATAAACGCCCGCGCATACGATGCCCGCAGCACCTTCGCCGAATCGTCAGCATTCTCGATAATGCCGGTAAGGCGCGCGATGGCGCTATCCACTTCGGAAAGTTTGAACAGGAATAGTTCGGCAATCTGGAATTCGGTTCCAAAGAACCGGTCCATATTCGGAATCGAATCCTTCTGTACGCTGTCGTTCTGCTTGCGCATCGAAATCAGCCTGCGCAGAGCATCCCTGCGCTCGCGGCTCTTCTGCGCCCACTCGCTTATGGATCTCGAGATATAGCTGCTGTCGTAATAGACAATCGCCTTCTCGTAGTCAAGCGTCTTGTTCTGTTCGTAGTCACCAAGATTAAAGTAACTGCGCGATGCAAACTGCGACTTGGGATATTCCGTGTTCACCTTCTGGAAAATCACGAACGCGTCCGGATAGCGGTTTCCCATCAGGGTCGCCTCGCCAATGCGCACCAGGTATTCCGCCTGCTTCTTCTCGTATTCGGGATTCTTGTAGAGAGCCTTGTACTCGTCGGCGCCCTTCAAGTATTCCTTCTTGTTGATAAGGCATTCCGCGGCCTGTTCGCCGGAAGTCTGCCTCTCGCGCACATTCAGCAGTTCAATCTCTTTCGCAGTGTAATGCTCGCGGGCCTTGTCCCAGTTTTCCTTCTTGTAGTAAAGGCCGGCAAGGCGGAAATGCGCCTTACCCTTCATGAACGGAGTGCCCGCAGTATCGGCAAGTACGGCCTCGAGCGCCTCGATGGCCTGATCCGGATGTTCGGACTGTTCGTCCAGAAGCGAAAGCAGGTTCAGTCCCTGGAAGTAGTACGGATGATTCTTGTCGGCAATGACCGGCTCGAGTGCGAAACGGCTAATGTTATATTCAAGGTTCTTGTAGAGGCAGTAGGCACGCTGGTATTCAACGGTCCGCATGGAATCGTGGTCGGCAAAGTAGCGCTCGAACTCGTCGTACTTGATAATCGCCTTGCCCCACTCGCCCTTGTGGCGGAACGATTCGCCGATAAGGAACACGGCCTCGGCAGTACGCTTCTTGTTCTTGGGGAAGCGTTCCAGCACGCGGGAGCCCTTCTCGATGACCTTGTCGTATTTCATCCGCTCTTCGGTAGAGGGCGTAGAAGATTCCGCATCGGGCACACTGTCGAGACGCGCGGTACGCATCTCGGTAGCCTCGTCGTAAATGCGTTCCGCATTGAACATGTGGTTCAGGTATGCACAGCACGTGCAGCCTTCGAACAGGAAGGCTGCAAAAGCAAGCAGGGCATACGCCATGTAGCGGGATAAACGCATCGGTATAAAGATACAAAAAAGTAGGGAGCGGGAAACAGGCCCGAGTCTAGAATTCCTTCAGGTACGGGATGTAGTCGCAGAGCTTGAGACCGGGCGGGAGCGCCGTCTTGTCAAAGCGCACCATGCGGATTTCAGAAGGCTTGCCTACAACACGTGCAAGGATTTCGAAGTTGTCCTGCGTCTCCCACACCGATGCGTCGAGCACGGTGCTGTCGCCGCAGTCCGTCTCGCCGGTGCTGCTGCCGATACCCGAGATGCGGGAATTCTGCTTCAAGAGACGCGTAAAGATTTCGGGAGCCATTCCCAAGTGGTTCGACTTGACCGACGAATCGGAAACGACCACGTGCACTTCGCGGAAATGGTTGAGCGAATCGAAGACCACCGTATAGGTATGCTTGTACGTGCCCTCATAGAAAGTTTCCTGCCACACGTTCGTCTTGATTGGCCTGAAGTTCCCGATGGCGTACTTCTTGAAGAATTCTCCCGGAGTCGCGCCATAGCGGACAAGGTAATGGCCAAGCATCGTCGTGAAGTCGTGTTCCTTCGAGGGAGCATTCGTCCCCTTGATGCTATCGAGCGCGCGGTTCAGGTTCGCCGCAAGCCCGTCAGCAGCCGAGACCGGAGCAGGCTTCGTGACGTTCGACTCCTGCAGGCGCAGGCGGATATCCGGATATTCCGGGTCGCGGTTCAGGATTTCCTGGAACTGCGCGCGGGCGCGGTCGAACTCGCGACCCTTCAGGTACGAAAGCCCGAGGGCCTCGCGAAGCGGCAAGTTCTCGGGATAGCGTTCCACGAGCGGGGCAAGGATATCCACCGCCATCTGCGCGCGGTCACGCGGAGTAAGGTTCACCGCGGTTCCCGTTCCCGGAGGGGACTTTTCGCCGAGAGTCGCCTCGGCTTCGGACGCCTTCTTGAAATTCGGGTCGAGTGCAAGGATCCTCTGGTAAATCCTGTCCGCCGCGTCAAAATGCCCGCGGTATTCGGCGAGGTAACCCTGAAGCAGGTGCAGTTCCATGTTCACCGGGAACTGCGTGAGCGCGTATTCCACCACGGCAGAGCAACTATCCAGCTGGCCCTGGTCATGATAAAGTTTCGCCATGATCTCGTAGGCGCGCGGGTCGGCGCCGGCAGAAAGGCTTATCGCCGTGCGGCTTTCCGCGGCGGCCTGGGCAAGCCTGCCATCGCGCAACAGGAGCTTGGCAAACCAAAGGCGCGCATCGTAAAGTGCAGGCGCCTTTTCGGCTGCAACCTGAGCCAACTGGATTGCAAGCGTAGTGTTTGAAGCGCGGGCAGCGAGGCGGCTCTCGATATACACGGCAACTCCACCCGGATAGCGCGCCTTGAGCATTTCGGCAAACTGCTTCATGCGGTAGTCTTCGCGTTCCGAAAGGGAGTCTTTTTCGAACAAAGTATTAAGTTCTTCCCACTGGACCTTAAGAATGTCCGGGTAGATCATCACGATGGATTCAAAAATCTCGATAGCCGCCTGGTAATTACCACCATGAGAAAGTTCTACCGCACGGCGGAGTTCGGCCTGCGTCTGCACCGGCAGCGAAGATACACCCGCATTCAAATCGGGAGTATCGCCACGGGCGACAGAGCCCGCGGAAGGCAGCCCGAACGGCACGGCCTCGACCGAGACCTTGGACGGTCCGAATTCCTCATATGCCTTGTAACCACCCAAAGCAAGCAGGGCTCCGCAGCACACAGCCAGAAACCAATATGCGGCCTTACGGGCCGAAGCCGACGAATGGGACATTAAAGCTCCAGGAAGTCCGCGAGTTTTTCTTTGTGTTCCTTGCTCTTCTGCAAACGGCGCAAGGTCTTGTTCTTGATCTGGCGGACGCGCTCGCGGGAGAGGCGCAGGTCTTCACCGATATCCTTGAGAGTCGTATCTTCCACGGTATCGAGGCCGTAGAACATGCGCAAGATTTCTTCTTCGCGACGCGGAAGCGAAGCAAGCGTCTCCTGGATGAGCTTCTTGCGTTCGTCCTTCTCCATGTCGTCGTCCTGGTTGCCATCGGACCCGAGAACGTCCATAAGCGTACTCACGGAATCCGAACTGCCACCACCGACATCGTCGCCGATAGGCGCATCGAGCGAAATATCGACAATCTTTTCCATGACTTCGACGATATCGCGTTCGAACGGAGCAAATTCTTCCATCGAAATGGTCTTGTCGTAGTCACCGCCGTTGAGCATGAGAGCCCTCTTGAAGCGGTTGACCAGGGCAAGCTTGTTGGGCGGAATGCGAACCGCACCGACCTGTTCAAACAGCGCCTTCTGAATAGACTGACGGATCCACCACACGGCGTAGCTAATGAACTTGACGTCCTTGTTCATGTCAAAGCGCTTGGCAGCCTTGAACAAGCCAAGGTTTCCTTCGTTGATGAGGTCGAGAAGGGCGAGCCCCCTCCCCTGGTATTTACGAGCAACGCTGACCACAAAGCGAAGATTGCCGCGAATGAGCCGCTGAAGGGCGGACTTGCGAATTTCCTCGCTCTCGTCGGACCGGATAATCGTCAACAAGGCCATCTCCTCTTGCGGAGAGAGCGTCGGATAACGATTCAGGTCGCGAAAATAAAGCGCTTCGTTAAAATCACTCATAACCTTTACACCTGTCAATCCACGTAGTAGAAAACTTCGGTCAAACAAATATGGCTTTTTACGCCTTTTCCGTCAATTCTTTCAATTTGTCGTAAGGGTAAATTCCCGAATTGTGACCATCACTGAAGGTAAGCCCTGCAGCATAGCGACCGATAGATTGCACCTTCTGTAGTTGAATATCACACGGAATTGTAGAATCGTCGAGCAACTTCTCGCCGGTATGTTCGTCGACACACAAAGCACAGGGGCAAGCCAACCGGAGTGCACGAATCGTGCATGCACCGCGGGAACCATCGTTCCACTCGAACCCGAGGCGTCCGTCCTTTGTTCTAAATATTTTCTTCGGCTGAATCATGCGTCCTCCACCGGAAGTTGTTCGAACTCGAAGTTGAAGTTCTTGAGCACACCGTCGCCTTCAGCCTCAAACATCGCTAAAGTGCGCACCGTGGCATCGGCAGCCTGCATAAAGGCCTTCGCCGACTCGGAGTTCGGGTAACGGAGCACCGCCGGCGTACCTTCGTCACCGCAACCCGCCACCGCGGGTTCGAGCGGCACCTTCGCGATGAGCGGCACGCCCCAGCTCTTGGCAATGCGCTCGCCGCCGCCTTCACGGAAGATATTGTGGTGCTTGCCGCACTGGTCGCAAATGAAGTAACTCATGTTCTCGACAACGCCCACCACAGGAACGCCCACGGAATCGAACATCGCAAGCCCCTTGCGGCAGTCGGCGAGAGCCACCTCCTGCGGGGTCGTCACCACCACGGCACCCGCCATCGGGCAGTTCTGCGTGAGCGTAAGCTGGATGTCGCCCGTTCCTGGAGGGAAATCCACCAGCAGGTAGTCGAGCTTGCCCCACCGCACGTGATGGATAAAGTGCTGGATCATCTGCGAAACCATCGGGCCACGCCAGATGGTCGCCTTGTCGCTATCGGCGAACATGCACATGCTGACGATGCTGATACCGCCCTTCGCCTCGACAGGGGCAATCGTATTGTCGTCGAAAACCTCGGGAGCGCGATCGATACCGAACATGAGACCCATGGAGGGGCCGTAGATGTCGGCATCGAGGATGCCGACGCGGGCACCGGAAAGACTCAGGGCCATGGCGAGGTTCGCCGTCACCGTGGACTTACCTACACCGCCCTTGCCGCTTGCCACGGCAACCACATGCGAGACCTCGCCGATATACGAAGTCTTCGGTGCCTGCGTAGCGGCGTTGCCGCCATCTACACGGCCCTGAGCGGTAAACGTCACCTCGACCTCACTCGCCCCGAGGCTCTTCACGATGGCTATACACTGGTCCTTGAACTTGTCGCGGATCGGGCATGCCGGCGTCGTGAGCCGGAGGTCGAAGTTCACCTTGTCGCCTTCTATTTTCAGGTTCTGGACAAAGCCGAGTTCCACGATGTTCTTGTGGAGGTCGGGGTCCTGCACGGCCTGCAAGGCCTTCAAGATAGTCTGTTCGTTCAATTGCATAATCACCCCGAGAATTTGGGCATGCGAAGGAGATGCGTCATGCAGGGGGGCCATTCCTCTTCGTAGTGGCTCACCAGGATGATGGTCGTCTCCTTCGAAAGCAGTTGCAACAAGTTAAAAATCTTTTCGCGGTACTCGCCCTTGAGGCCCTGCGTGGGTTCGTCGAGCAGCAGCACCTCGGGCGGGCGGATCGCGGCTCGTGCCATGAGCACCACGCGCTTGTCAATCGGCGAGAGGCTGCGGTAGCGGGCTTCCACATCTTCGAAGCCCAGGTAGTTGAGCCATTCCTTCGCCTTCGCGCGTTCTTCCCAGGTGGTATTCTCCGCCTTGCAGAGGTTCGCGGTAAAGCCCGTGCACAGGACTTCTTGCAGACTCAAGTCTTCACGGTACTGGAGCGCGAGCTCCGGCGAGAAGAACCCGAGTTTCGCCTTGTGGTCCCAGATGTTGAGGCCATGACCCGGGCGTTTCCCTAACAAAGTAATATCGTTCTTGTAGATTTGCGGGTGGTCTGCGGTAAGCATCCCGAGGAGCGTACTCTTGCCGGCACCGTTCTCGCCCATCACCGCCCAGTGTTCGCCCTTGCGCACCGTCCAGTTGAGGTTCTTGAGTACCGTCGTATCACCGAACTGCACGTTGACGTTTTTCAGGTCAAAGAGAACTTTATCGTCATCCCCGCGGTCAACAGGCTCGTCATCCCCGCGGTTCTCGCAACGATCGTCATCCCCGCGGAGGCGGGGATCTTGCGTAGCGCCGCGCAGTTCCACAATCTCGTAATCCTTCAACTCGGCCTTCGTAAACTTGGGCTTCGCAACTTCGGAAGGCAACTCGCCCGCATACTGCGTGAAGGTCTTGTTCGCATACACGAACGCGGGAATTTCCGGGAGCAGTTCATCTTCGCGGGCAAGGCGCACCGCAACTTTCAGGCCCGGGCGCCTGCAGAGTTCCACCACGCTTGCGGC
>Ga0247611_10001973_pt1 | contig 34887 bp, 33 predicted proteins | sample 177DNAGHGhighgp2_FD_192422 | JGI IMG/M metagenome (GOLD analysis project Ga0247611, IMG submission 192422) | Sheep rumen microbial communities from Palmerston North, Manawatu-Wanganui, New Zealand - 1770 DNA GHGhigh gp2 | ecosystem: Host-associated > Mammals > Digestive system > Stomach > Rumen... | reverse complement strand
AGAAAAAAAAAACCTGAAAAACTAGAAGAAAAAAAAACAGGAGAACTAGAAAAGAAACCAAAAAAAAATTTATACCCACCACTCAAAAAACATCAAATAATTGAAATACTACAAGGTCCTAAAACCTATGAGGAGAAAAAAGAATTCATATATAATTTTACAGGAGGGAAAGGTCCTAGATCATATTATTATTTAATTTATCCTCCTCCTGAAGAAGAAACAAAACCAGAACAACCAATTCAAGTTGAATCCCAAAAAAGTCGAATAACCAGTAAAGAAAGAAAAAGAAAGAAAGAAAGGAAAAAAAAGAAGAATATGAAGACAAAAACAATAAAAAAGATGGAAAGAAAAAAAAAGGAAAGAAAAAGAAGAAAGGAAGAAAAAGAAGAATAAACAAAAAGAAAAAAGGAAAGAATAAGAATAAAAAACAAATTTATTTCACCAAAATTAATTTTATTTACAAAAAAATAAATATTATTTAAATTTAGATTATTATTTATATAACATAATAAATATTTATTTAAATTTTTTCCTCAATTCTTCAATATCAACATTTATTGGTTCAACTCAGCTTTTACCTAGCCCTTGTTGGCTATAATTTAAAAGCACTCCTCCCGATTCTTTTTTTTTCAAATCCCCAATCATCCCCCATTCCCCATCCCACATTAACATAAAAAAAAATAAATAATATTAAAAATATTTGTTTTTTAAAAGTAAAAATAAATAATTTTATTTTTATATTAAAATTTTCTAAATTTATTATCTTTGAATCTTTAATTATTTAATCATATCCAAATTTTTTTAAATGCTCACGTTGATGCTCTAAAACTTTTTTTTTTATCTCCTTAGAAAGTAAATGATATTCAGGCATCGATATTAAATATGAAAATTCTGTATATTTGTTAAAATTTTTATCATTTAATGTTTCTAAAACCAATTGTGTATACTTCTCTAAATTTTCTTCAAAATTTTGATGATTTTCTGGCTTAATTTCAATATTTTTTTGTGACATTTATTTTTTGAATAATATAATTTTTAAAAAAATATTTTTATTTTAAAAATCAAAATTAAATAATTTTTTCATTAAAACCCAATCCCCAATCCCAATCCCCAAATCGCCCTCCAAATCCCGAATATTAATTAAATTTTATAATTGATTATTTAATTATTAAAAAAAAAATAAAAATAAAAAAAAAAAAAAAAAAAAAAAAAAAAAAGGAAAAAATGACTAAAAGTTTTTAAATTTATTTAAATATTTTATTCTTTGAATATTATTCAATATATTTTATATACGAAGGAAATTTGATTTTAGAAAAATCTACTTTGGAAAACCTTAAATGCTCTAATAAAAAATTCACAATGGCTGGGTCAGTTATAATTTTTTTAGGTCTTTTCTTATTTTTTTTTGGATTTCTTTTCGGCATTTGAATTTTGAATGAAATTATTTAATCCAAATTATAAATAATTAAGGTTTTAATATTTTTGATCAGGAAAAATAGCCTAAAAGCATCAATATAATAATCATAAATCTCTAATCAGTATTCACTCTCAATCTTTGAAATCCTCAATCCCCAATCCCCAACCATCCCCCATTCCCAAGAAAATAAACAAAAAAATTACCTGCCACTTACAAGAAATCAAATCGTGGAAAAGCTAAGTGGACCCGAATCTTTCGCGGAGAAAAAATTCATAGAAAATATTACAGGAGAGAAAGACCCTAGATCATATTTTTATTTAATCTCCAGCTACTGAAGAGCCAAAACCCATGAAAGAAAAAATGATGATAAAAAAAAGATAAAAGATGGAAAGAACAAAAAAGAGAAAAAAGAAAAAAGTAGAAAAAATTACGAAACGATGATAAAATATAAGAACAAAGATGAAAAGAAAAAAGGGGGAAGAAGAAAGGAAGAAAAATAAAAAATCCACTCTTCCAAAATTAATTTTATTTATAAAAAATAAATATTATATAATTTATCTTTAATATTTATAAAGCATAATAAATATATTTAACTTATTCGTTTTTTTATTAAACCTCTTCAATATCATCAACAATTATTGGCTCCTTCCCGCTTTGACTTAACTCTTGTCGGCTTTAAGTTTAAAATATTTCTTCCAATCTCAATCTCATCTCATATTAAATAAAAATAAATGAAGTTATTATAAAAATAAATTTTTTTAAAAAAAATTATATTTTTCTTTTTTATTTCTTCGGGAACCATCTTACCCAAAGATGAATTTCAAGTAAATATAGTTACACTAATTTATACTATATGAGTATACTTTTCTTATGTAAATATTACTTGCTTTCGTTTTTAATACCCAACCAAAAATTTCAAAATTCTAACAAATAACAAACCCAAATTTAAAGTTTTCAACCAAATCCTCAAAATTCAGACACATGGTCTACTTGTTTTTAAATTTTCCAACCCCAATCCCAAATGAATAATTAATTTATTTATTTAATTTATTTTATTATCAATAATCTAAATATCTTAACTATTTAAATGCTTCATCTTTGATATTATACTTATCTTTAATTTTTATCTTTAATTCGTTTTTGCATTCACCAAACATACGGTCCATTTGAATGATATTTTGGTTACCAAAATTAGGCAAATCAATTGATTCTAATGCAACACAATCAAAAAATATAAAACTCATATTTGTAACGTTTTGAGTATTGAAAGATGATATATCAACTGATTTTAATGATTTACATCTATCAAACATGTGCTCCATATTAGTGACTTTTTGAGTATTAAAATTAATTTTTAATTCCTTTAAAGAAATACAGCCTGAAAACATATAACTCATATTAATAACTTTTAAAGTATTAAAATTTGAAAGAATCAATTCTTCCAAAGAGGAGCATCCATTGAACATATTATTCATATATTTAACCTTTGTAGTATCAAAATTAGAAATATTTAATTTTCTTAACGATTCACATCCTGAAAACATGCCCATCATATTCTCCACATTATTTGTATTAAAACCAGAAACATCTAATTTTTTTAAGGATAAGCATCCTAAAAACATATTGCTCATATTCTCTACATTAGCAGTATTAAAATTTGAAAGATTTAAATATTCCAAAGATGAACATTCATAAAATAAATTAGACATACTTTTGACATTGTCTGTATTGAAATTCTGAATACACAATTCTTTCATAGACCGGCATCCATAAAACATTTCCTCCATATTCATAACACTTTCTGTATTGAAATTAAGATCCAGTTTTTCTAAAGAAGTGCAGTTATAAAACATTTGATTCATATATTGGACACTTCTTGTGTCGAAATTCTTTAGATTTATTGTTTTTAATGATAAACATTCAGAAAACATATTATTCATACTATCCACATTTTCAGTATTAAAATTATAAAGATCTAAATCCTCTAAAGATTTGCATTCATTGAACATATAATCCATATCATACACATTTTTAGTGTTTAAACTAGAAAGATCTAATTTTTTTAATGAACAACATCCAGAAAACATGCCACTAGTATTTTGTATATTATCACCACAAAAAGATAATTTTAAATTTTCTAATAGAGAACAATTCTTAAACATACTGCCAGCCTGTTTTAAACTATAAGTTTTAAAATTTGAAATATCCAATTCTTTTAATAATGAGCAATTCTCAAACATAGAACTCATATTGACTATAAAATTAGTAGCAAAATGAGAAACATTTATTTTTCTTAAAGATGAACACCCAGAAAACATATTATTTAAGTGTGTTGCATTATATGTATTAAAAGTTTCAGGAATATTTATTTCTTTTAATGATGAACAACCATTTAAAAAAAAGCTCATATTAATCACTCTATTGGTATTAAATTTTGAAATGTTCAGATCAGTTAAAGATTTACAGTTATTAAACATAAAACTTATATCAAAAACATTATGAGTTTCAAAATTGGAAAGATTTAATTCTTTTATAGATGAGCATCCACTAAACATACGTTCCATATACATTACATTGTTCGTGTAAAAACTGGAAATATTCAATTCTTTTAATGATAAGCAACCATTAAACATATTTGCCATATTAGTTACTTTAAGGGTATTAAAATTAGATAGCTCTAATTTTTCTATAGACTTACATCCAGAAAACATATCATTCATAAAGTTTACATTTTCAGTATTGAAATTAGAAATATCTAATTTTTTAATTGATGAACATCCTGAAAACATAAAAGCCATACTAACAATATTATAAGTATTGAAATTGTGAATATTTAATTCTTCAAGTAAGCGACAGCCATGAAACATGGATTCCGTACATATCGGGTTACTGAAGCCTGAAAAATCTAGTTTTTTTAAAGATGTACATTCATAAAGTAAGAAAGACATTTCAACATAGTTATTATTATTAATTTTAGGAAGTTTTAGTATTTTTAATAATTTACATTTACAAAACATAGCATATATGTTATTTATTTGATTCATATTAAAATGGGAAAGATCTAATTCTTCTAAAGATTCACATCCTTGAAACATATAACTCATATCAGTGACATTACTTGTATTAAAATTAGAAATATTTAGTTCTTTTAAAAATTCGCACCCTTGAAACATACGACCCATATCAGTGACATTTCTTGTATTAAAATTAGAAATATTTAATTCTTTTAAAGATTCGCATCCTTGAAACATATGACCCATATTAATGACATTACTTGTATTAAAATTAGAAATATTTAATTCTTTTAAAGATTTACAGTTTTTGAACATATAAGCCATATCAATCACATTCCCTGATTCAAAACTAGAAAAAGCAATTTCTTCTAATGAAGAGCATCCATTAAACATTCCTTTCATATCTTTGATATCATTTCTATTAAATCGTATAAAATTTATCTTTTTAATATATTCACAATTTAGAAAGAAATCTTTAAAAGATTTTACATTCTTTTCTATTATGATTTTTATCTTTTCAAAATTTTTTTCATATTGTTCAAAATATTCAGAGAATTTTTTTTCTTCGTTTATTGTGTGATAATAAATGTAATTTTGATTTTTTTTATTCAATTTCTTTTGCCTTGTAAATATAATTTCTATTTTTATTGTTTGCTCAAATAATTCTTTATAATCTTTTATATTTAAACACAGTTTAAACTGAATTTCTTTGTTGTATCTTATAATATTTAATTTTTTTTCTTTCATCAAAAATTTGAATATTTGTTTTAAAATATATGCGCTTTTTATTATTTTTAAATTTCCAAATTTTGTTAGAGAGGGGTTTGACATTTTTATATGTATCAAAAAAATATTTTATACTATATAAAAATTAGTATATTTTAATTTTTTAATAATATATTAAATTTAATAAAATTAAAAAATTTTAATTTATTTAACGCAAAAAGATGAAATTCTTTTTATTTGTTCTTTTAAATCTGATTAAGGAATCGATTTACATCGAAATTAGAGTTTGTGTAGGATTTAGATTATTAAATAGTATTTTTTTTTAAAAGTTAAAATAGTTAACATGGTAAGGAATCAATTAATTATTTTTTAAAAAATAATTAATTAATTATTATAATTTTGGATTGCGAGTTAAAATAGTTAACATGGTAAGGAATCAATTAATTATTTTTTAAAAAATAATTAATTAATTATTATAATTTTGGATTGCGAGTTAAAATAGTTAACATGGTAAGGAATTAATTAATTATTTTTTAAAAAATAATTAATTAATTATTATAATTTTGGATTGCGAGTTAAAATAGTTAACATAATAAAATAACTAATCTGAAATCTAAATACATTCAAAATTATTAAATTAATAGTCAATACTTTAAATCTTCTATTTAAATCAATCTTAATTCTCAAATCTTCAAAATATTTGAAATTCTAAATTTAAACTATTAAACAATTCAATTGTCAATCAAAATCCTAATTTAACAGCTTTCTATCCCCAATCCAAAGTTTTTGTTTTAAACAATAATTTAATAAAATAATTAATTTAATTAATTTTTAAAGTTATATAGACTTCCAAATATTGTATCAGGCGAAAACTATTTCTGTTAATAAGGGACAACGATCGAACATTTTTCTTGTGAATATTATAGTTTCCATATTAAAATTAGAAATATCTAATTTTTTTAATGATGAGCATTCATAAAACATCTCAACCGTAGAAATTAAATTTTCGGAGCTAAAATTAGAAAGATTTAATTCTTTTAATGATAAACATCTCTGAAACATACCACCCATATTAACCACATTTTTAGTATTGAAATTAGAAATATTCAATTTTATCAAAGATGAACATCCACAAAACATATCATTCATATGACGTACCTTTTCAGTATTAAAATTAGATAGATTTAATTCTTTCAATGATGAACATTCCGAAAACATATCACTCATACATGTTACATTTTTGGTATTATAATTTAACAAATCTATTTTTTTTAAGGATGAGCATCCATAAAACATACCACTCATATCCACAATATTATCTCTGTAAAATTTTTTAAAAGCAATTCTGTCAATACACTCGCAACAAAAAAATAGTTTTGAAAACTCTACAATTTCAGGATCTATTACTATTTTTATTTTTTTAATATTACTGTTTTTATCTAAACAATATTTTTTAATTTCTTCTTTTTTATCATCAAAATATATATGAAAAAAACCTTCATTTTTTGTGATATTAATAATATTTCCATATGCATTTTCTTTAGGTATTATTTCTATTTATATTTTAGAATTTTGTATATAATCGTAAACATTTAAATTTAATCTTTTTTTAATTTTTTTATTATATTTATTAATTTTGAGTGTTTTCTTTTTTTTAAATTATCGAACAATTTCCTAAGGAAAAAATCACATTTTATTTTTAAAAGTAATGATATTTTATTAACTTGATTTGGATTTTCATTTTTTAAAAGCATGGCATCAACATTTATATTGGTTTTAATAGAAGGCTTTTTTGATTGAGGTTTGGCATTATTTTCCATATTTTTAATTAAAATAAAATAATTAGCAATTTATATTAAATCTGCCAAAGTTTCACAGCTATAAATAATAAAGGTTTTCTTTAAAATTTTAACGAAAATATATCCAAACTAATTTTTGAGGAAATATAATTATTAGTTTTCATTTTGTGAATTTTCAATTTAATAAGTTATTGTATTGAAATTATTAGCTTAGATTCCATTTTAAAATATCATTTTAATTTTAAGTTAAAATTTTGAAAAGTCACGTTGGTCGAAATTGTTGGAGGCTTTCTTCTAAGAAGATTGAGGGGTTTGGCGATCAATTCCCAGAAAGCACTTGACAACGGCAAACAATTGTGACAAATTCAATTATTAATTTAATTTAAATTTTTTTATTTAAATTAGATTAAATTAAATTAATTAACATCAATAAATGACTTTAAAAGAAATTGAATTGATAATACCAGCACAATATTTAAGCACGACAGTCCAGAAATATGAAGCTATTTATTTATTTGGAAAATTCACTGATGGCTCTTTTGACAACAAAGACTATTTTGGCAACAAATGTGAGATAAAAATCGGTAGCGGAAATCAATTTTATAAATATCCCATAAGAAAGTTAATAAATAAGAAAGTGAGGGGTTATATATGTGAAAATACTATCACAAAAATAATAGAAAATAAAAGAATAAAATATAGATGTAAAAAATGTCGCGCTTATTCGACTAATAAGAAGATTGTTCATTATTCAAATATTTGTCGCAAAAGACGGCACACAAATTGTATGTTTTATATTTTTAGAGAGGATGAATATGAAAAAATGAATGAAATTCAAAAATATAATAAAGCAATCCAAATGGAAGAAGCAAATAAAGAAATTCTTGATAATGAAGAAGAAATGGATGTGGAAGACGACGAAGAAGAAGAAGAAGAAGAGGAAGAAGAAAATAAAATATTTGATTCAAAAATAGAAAAAACAAAATACGTGGAAATTTGGCAAGAAAAAGGAAATTATTATATAAATAAAAAAGTTAATGAACTTGAATATGAAATAACGATTAAACTTCAGAAATATGACCATTTCCCAAAAATATTACATGAACAAAAAATACATAATGGACATATAATAACTATGCCTTATTATGAAGGAAAAAAAATTAAATTTAATGAAAATATGTGGTTTGTTAAAAATTATATAAAATCTTTATTAATATCTATAAAAAAATTAAATAGTATTGGTTATGTTCATGGAGATATTAAACCTGAAAATTTTATATATAATAATCCTAATTATTATTATTTAATTGATTTTAATGGTTCTGGAAAAATAGGTAAAAAAAATGAAAATAAAAAAATTGCCAGTTTTCCTTATATGCCTCCAGAAAAAAATATATTTACTGGTTTTTTTAACGATAATATTTCAAATAAAGAAAGCGATTTATGGAGTGTCGGAATAATATTATTACAATTTATAACTAAAAATAATATAAAATTTTTGAAAAAGGGAAATAATTGTGAAGAAAAATCATTGTTCCAATATTCTAAATTATATGGTTCTAACATAAGTAAAATTAAAATAGAAAAAAAAATACAATTTAATAAAGAACTAGATATATTTCGACCTAATGTTATTAATAAGAATTATAAAAGGGAAGAAATAGAAAAAAAAAATACAATAGATTTAATAAAGAAACTATTACAAATTGATGCGAATGAAAGAATAACTGTGGACGATGCCTTAAATAATGATTTTTTTATTAATGAAATAGATAAAGATTATTGCGAATTCTGTTTGAATATTGCTAAAGATAAAACATTACGTGATAACAAATACGAAATGATAGAGAAATTTAAAATTTGTGTAATTTGTAACAAAAAAAAAGAAAATAAAAAAATTATGAAATGTAAAAACTGTGATAATTTTTTTCATTTTGAATGCTCAAAAAATAATCAATGTTCTTGTAAAAAAAATTTAAACGATAGTGATTTTATAAAAAAAATCAATAACTGTATATTTATTAATGAGAACATTAATAAAAAATATTTTCGCAAAAAAAATTTAAACTTAAAATTACCAAATAACGGAGAAGAAAACAGCATTATTAGCATATTAAATGAAATTGGATTAAATTTCTCCAATGAATTAGTTTATGAGTGTGATGAAAATTTAAATTATTATTTAATGGAATATGGAATATTTGAATTATATGAGAAAGATATTGAAACATATAATCAAGTTAAAGAAATGAATAAAAAAGGGAAATATAATTATATAAAAATAGACAAAAATAATGAACAAGGATATTTAGTAAAAGCTAATACATTTATTAAAGAAAATACTTTAATTTGTGAATATGCAGGTGACGTATTAACATTCAAAGATTTTTGCAATAAAAAAATTGAAAACGATTCAAATATGGATTTAATTATTACTCCACAATCAGAAACAAGTTTGATTATTTGCCCATACAAGAATTCAAATATAGCCAGATTTATATCTGGTATAAACAACTTAATTAATTTTGAAAATATGGTAAATGTTTTTTCCGCTAAAGTTGCAATAAATGGTATTGTTCATATCTTACTAATTGCCTTAAAGGATATAAAAAAAGATGATATTTTATATTATGATTATAACGCCGTTACAAATAAATATCCAACAAATAATTTTGTTTATCAAAAAAAATAATAATTTATTAATATAAATTTAATTAAATTTTATGATTATTTATGTGCTTATGCCCTTCTTTGATTAACTTATTATATTTCAAATAATTTTCATTGATTTTTTCTAAATCATCATTCTGTTCTATCAATTCATTATTTAATTCTTCAATTTTTTTAAATTCTTCTTTTAGTATATCTCTAATTTCCATCAGCCTTGAAGTTCTATTTTTAAGCATATAAATTAAACATTTAAAAAATTTAGTTTAAATCAATTATATAATTTTTAAAAACAAAATAAAATTATTGTTTATGTAAAAATAATTATTTCACATTAATTTTAATATTTTTATTAAAATTTCCAAATATTTTATCGAAATTAATTAGATTCTTAAAATTAGAAATGTTCACTTCTTTCAGAGAATCACATCCTTCTAGCATATTTTTCACATCAAAACATATTTGCTTTGGTAAAGTTAAATTCAAAAATTTTATTGCTTGACAATATTCAAACATATTTTTCATATTTATTGATTTTTTTTGGTTTAAAAAATTAAGAGGCGTAAAATTCTCTAAAGAGTAACATTCTGAAAACATAGATTCCGTACTTGTCACAACATTGGTAAAGAAATTTGAAATATCTAAAGTTTTTAGAGATTCACAATTTTTAAACATAAACCCCATAAATTTTACATTTTTAATATTAAAGCTAGAAAGATCCACTTTTTTTAATGATGAGCATCTCATAAACATACCAACCATATTCTCAACTTTAGATGTATTAAAATTCGAAAGAATTAATTCTTCTATAGCATAACATTCACAAAACATATCATACATATTTATTACATTTTGGGTTTGAAAATTAGAAACATTTAATTTTTTCAACGAATTACAACCACAAAACATGCAATTCATATCAATTACATTATAAGTAGAAAAATTAGATAAATTTATATTTTTTAAAGATTGACAAAGGAAAAACATATTACTCATCGTTGTTACATTTTTAGTATTAAAATTAGATAAATTTATTTTTCTAATATTATAGCATTGTGAGAACATATGATTCATCTTTGTTACATTTTTTGTATTGAAGTTTGATAAATCTAACTCTAATAGATTGTTACATCCTATGAACATATAACCCATATCAGTCACATTATCTGTTTTCAAATTTGATAAAATTAATTCTTTTAGTGAATCGCACCAAGCAAACATGTTTTTCATATTATAAATATTATTTCTATGGAATTTTTTAAAATTTACCGATTCAATACAATAACATTTTTTAAATAAATCACTCAAAGAATAGATTTGATGATCGATTAGTATTGTAATTTTTTTCACTTCATCATCTTCTCTTGTTATATAATTTCTTTTGGTTTCTTTTTTATCATCATTAACAAATATATGATAATATTTTTTTTTATTTTCTTGTATATTAATAAATTTACTATATTTTTTTTTTGATAAAGTTAATTCAATTTCAATTTGGGAATATCTCATATAATTATTGATGTCTAAATTTAATTTATCTTGTATAATTTTATTATATTTAACAATTTGAAGCATTTTTTTTTCATTTAAATTTTCAAATAGTTTTTTTAAAATGTATTTACTTCTAATTTTTTCAAATAAGCTATTATCATTATTTTGACATGCACTATATATTTCTCTATAAATTTTCATAAAATAATATATTTTAATTACCTCATATTATTTTTTATTAAGTTTTAAATGAAAATAATGTCAACTATTAATATATATTTAAATTAGAACAAAATTTGAAGTATTATTGAATTAGATTTTAAAAGTAGTTTTAAAAATAGAGTAAAATTAGAATTATTTTTATTAAAATCCAAATCCCCAATCCCATTTACAATCAAGTCCCCAACAAACCGAATCCAATTAATATTTTCTTATATAATTAAATTAAAATTATTTATTTATTTATCTTTTTTAATTCATTTTTGAAGACTGAAATCCCTTTTGTCATATCATCAAACTTGTTAATCTTTATTAAAATGTTTTTTAATTTTAATAATACTCTATCATTTGATTTTCCATAAAAAGGTTTTATTTTTATTGCATTTTTTTTGTTTTCAAAATAATAATCATTATCGTCTATCAAAATTATTTTTTTATAATCATTTGAAATTTCATTTAATTTTTTTTTTCCTTCACTCAGATGGTCCCGATTTAATATTTTATAAAATTTATAATTTTTATTTTTGATTGTAGACAATATAAATTCACAATATTTTTTATCACCAGCAGTAAATATATTTAAACGATAGTATTTCTTTAGGTCATTTAAAAAATCAAACAAAAAAGGGCGCGTTATAATATTTCTAACTACTTTAGATGATCTTAGTATTTTCTTTTCGCAATAGATTATTGTATGATCTAGATCTAAAACTAAATCTTTACGACTCTTGTTTCTAATTTTGTGTTCTTTCATGAATAATGTTTAATTCAATTAATTTTTTTAAACATTGCAAAAATAATTTTATTATTTCACTATTCAAATTAATATGATGTTTTTACAAATTTTATAATTTTTTATATTTTATTTAAATTATTAAATTATAAAATTTATTGATGGAGGACGACATCGAAAATGAAGATATTCAAGAATTTTTTAAAATAATTATTATTGGGGATTCAAATGTAGGTAAGACGCAAATATTAAATTCGTATCTCAAAGAATTTAAAAAAGATGTGAAATCTACAGTAGGTACTGAATTTGAACACAAATATGTATATATTGAAAATAAAGTTATAAAATTTCAATTTTGGGATACAGCAGGAGAAGAAAGATATAAATCGATAATAAAAAATTATTATAAAAATGCTCGCGGGGTTTTTATTGTATATGATATCACCAATCAAGAATCTTTTAACTCTATTGAATACTGGTTTAATAGTATAAATGAAATAGACGCCGAAACATCTTTGATAGCCAATAAATGTGATTTACTCTCTGAAAGAAAAATAAAATGCGATGAAGGGAAAAAAAAAGCTTCTAAATATGGTAGTGCTTTTTATGAAGTTTCTGCCTTTAAAAAAATAAATATTGATACAATTTTTAATGATTTAATGAATCGTGTTTATCGAAAATATAAAGCAAATGATAAGTATATAGACTATCAAAAAAATCATATAAACTTAAATGATCAAAATGAAAAATATCAAAATTGTTGTTATTAAAAAATATTAATTTATTTAATTTATAGAACATAAAATATATTAACATTATATTATTTTTTTATAAAATTTAATAAAAAATCTTATTATGAAAGATAAAAATAGAGATATTGTTACTAAATTAGAGATTAGTGATAACGATTTATTAGCCATACATGCTTTAGAAGTAATAGACAATGAAATAACTGGAGTTTATTTTCATGCTTATTTAAAAGATAAATATAGATATAATGATATGTATTATTTAGCTCGTTATCAACATTTTGGAGGAAATTATATACAAAATTTTATAAATTTTGTTGGTGATTCAAAATTAATTACTTGTAATGATGAATTTGAATTGATTAAATCATATTTTAAGAATAAATTACAAGAAAGCGTTAAATTAAATAATGATCTATTTAAGTTAGCAAGAAAAAATGGAATAAATATTAATACCAAATCTCGTAGAGGTGGATTAATAGATTGTACAATTTTTGCTAGATTGTTATATGATAAAAAGTTAAATAAAAGCCTAATGACTAAAATGACTGGAATATTTTCTAAAAGAAAATATTATAAAAAAGAAAGAAAAAAAGAAGACGACGACGACGACGAAGAAGATTATGATGATAGTGATGATCAAGACAATGAAGATGATGAAGATATAATAAATCAAAATATTTTTTCTCATGGTCGTTTTATTGTCATTGATGTTGATACCACAAGTTTCAAAAGAAAAAATTGTAGATTGATTGCAATACATTCAGTAGAAGTTATAAATGGCCAATTGACTGGAAAATTTTTTCATACTTTCATAAATAAAAGGGATTATAATTATGATTTTATGTATTTTTTAGCCGAATATAATTATTGCCTGGAAAAATACGAAAAATTAAAAAAATTTTTATGTTTTGTAGGTAATTCACCTATAGTTGCACATAATGTGAAATATGATATAAGGCATATAAATAAAGAATTAATTAAAAATAATTTACCTAAAATTAATAAAAATAAATGTATTTGCACAATGAATTTTTTTAAAAAGCTTCAAAATCATACTCTAAAAGGATGTGCTGAATTTTTTGGTATAAAAGGCATTTATGATTATCATAAAGGAATTGTAGATGCTACTGTTTTATCAATTATTGTTTGTAAAATGGCTGAACACAATGATAAAAATTATAACATTGATAACGAGAAAATAAAAGAATATCATATAAATGATAGATTAAAAGTTTATATTTTTTCGGATAGGAAAAAATTTCATTTATATAGTTCTTGTGGTAATTTAATGTATTCTGAAAGAATCACTGCAGCAAGGGCTAAAAAAATTGGAAAAGAACTATGCGAGATTTGCAGGAGGAAATCAATAAAAGAAATTAAGTATTATTTTTAATGACTATAATTTAGAAATTTGATATTCAAATAAAATTAAAATTAAATTTAATAACATAAAATCAATATTTAGTGATAAATGGAAGCAGATAACCCTAAAAAAATTAGAGAAAACAATAAAAATGAAACTTTGAAATTAAAATTAATAGAAATTTATTTAATAGGATATAAAAACAAATCATGTCCACCCTCTTTTTATATAATTCTATTTATTTTAATTATATTAATTATTGTTATTATTATAATTTTAATTTTATAATATTATAATTAAATCAAAAATACTTTTAAAAGACTAAATATTTTTAGAATTCACAAACCAAACCAAATTTGAAATCATTTATATTTTTCATTTAATTATATTCTTTAATTTTTTTCAATGATAAACATCCATCAAATATTTTATTTATGTTGATATCATTTTTTATCTCTAAACTTGAAAAAACAATTTTTTTTAATAATGTGCATCCTTGAAACATGCTTGTCATAACAACATTATCCAATTCAATTTCTTTAAAAATTATTTCTTCTAAACACGAGCATTTAAAAAACATGTAACTAGTATCTTTAACATTGTTAAAGTTGAAACTTGAAAGATTTATTTCTTTCAAAGAAGAGCATTCTCCGAACATATATTTCATGTTTACTGTTTTATTTGTATTAAATTTAAAAAGATTTAATTCATTCAATGATAAGCAATTACTGAATAAATAACTCATGTCTATAACATTTTGTGTATTTAACTCGAAAAAATTAATCTTTTTTAAAGAAATACAATGGCCAAACATACTATTCATGAAAATAACATTTTTTGATTTAAAATTTAATATGCTTATTTCTTCTAATGATGAGCATCCATAAAACATAAAACTAATATCATTTACATTATTAAAAGTAAAGCTTGAAATATCAATTTTTTTTAATGAAGAGCATTGGCAAAACATACAGCTCATATTAGATACTTTATCTACATTAAAGTTGAGAAATTCAATTTTTTCTAATGATTTACATTCCTCAAATATATTATTCATATAAATTGCATTTTTTGTTTCAAAATTTCGAAATTGTATTTCTTTTAATGATGAGCAACCATAAAACATTTTACTCATATCAGTTATATTATTTGCTTTAAAATTAGAAAATAAAACTTTTTTTAATGTTTTACAACTATAAAACATACTATTCATACTTATACTATTAACAACAACATCAGAAATAAATACTTCGACTAATGCAACGCATTTTTGAAATAAATTATCAATACTCACATTTTCAAAATTTATTTTGGAAATATATACAAGCTGTAATGATTTACATTCATAAAATAAATTTTCCATTTTAAGAATAGATTTATTTCCCAAATTTTTCTCCATGCTCAATTATAAAAAATAATTAGAAATAATTTTTGGTTAAAACATATAAAATATTTAGTTATTAAAGTTATTTTTATTTATATAATAAAAAATATTTTAAACAAATTTTCTGAAATAGAAATAATTTATAATTAATTTTTGTTATTTAATTTAAACTTATTTTTCATTTTTTTGGGAATATCGAGCAAAACACAGTTATCAAACATTCCTTCAACTTCACAATCATCTTTGATATTCCATTTAGTAATGTCAGGTAATGATTTGAGTGATATACAATTATAAAATATATTATTTATATATTTTAGATTTTCTGTATCCCATCTTGAAATGTCTGGGATTAATTCTAAAGATCGACAATATGCGAACATATTTGACATATCCGTAATATTTTTTGTATTCCATTCAGATATATTAGGTAATTCCACTAATAATTTGCATTCATATAACATACCATCAATTTCTGTAACATTTGAGATATTCCAGATTGAAATATCAGGTAATTTTTTTAATGAGCAACATCTAGAAAACATAGCTGACATATCCATTGCATTAGATACATCCCATTTAGAAATATCTGGTATATATTCAAGCAATTCACAGCCTAAAAATATTCCTCTAAATTTTTTATTTTTGATTGTATTCCATTCATCTATACCATGGATAGATTTTAATGATACACATTCCCCAAACATACAAATCATATTTTTTGGATAAACATTTTTAAAGTACAATTTAATAGAAATTAATTTAGTGCAGAAATGAAACATTTGTTTGAAATTTTGAGGTACACAATTTCCATATCTAATTGTTATTTCTTTTAATATGTTTATGTTATAAAACATCCTTTTAAAAGTTTTTATTATATTATTTACATTATTTATTATTATTTTTAATTTTTGAACATCATTTTGAACTAAATAATTTTTATCAATAAAAAATTTATTGTTATTATTAAAGCAGTATATATCTAATTCACCAGATCTTATTAAATTCTTTAAATTCATATCCTTATCAAAATTGATAAAATTCATTTTTGATGAAGAAATGTTTTGAAGTTCATCTATTAGATTTAAATCAATGATTATTAAATTCATATAATTATGTTTAGTGATATTTAATTTTTGTTTTAAATCATTATTATATTTAACCATATTTAGTTTTTTATTACCCCTGACAAATGAAAAAATTGTATGCAATATATATATTGATTTTATTTTTTTTAAAATATTTGGGGAATTTCCCATTAAAAATAATAATTTTTGAAAAAAAATAATTTAACAAAAAATTATGTTCATTTTTTCATTGAATAAAATAATATTTCTTCCGTAATAAAATAAAAAAATATTTTCAATTTTAATTATATCTTAATTCACAAACTTTATATTTCCATTTTTTTTAAGAAATTGAGTAACTTAATTAAGTATAAAATAATTTTTGGCCATTAAAAAGCTCCAATAAAATTTTACAACATAGGATCATTTATAAATTTATAATAATTTTCAAATTAAATATGGATACTGAAAAATTAAAGCAAGAAGTATTAGAAATACAACGTGAATTAATTGAATGTATATATCCTTTAGATGAAAGAAAAAAAATGCTTGAAAATATTAATGATTTATCAGAATCAATTAAAGATAATTCTTTCGAATATAAAAGAGAGGCAGTGAAAACAAAGAATATTTTAATAAAAAAATATTATATATATATATTAATTATAATAATAGCTCTATTTATATTAAGTCTTAATATTTTAAAAAAATTAATAATGATAATATTTCTTATATGGCTTTTTATATTAATTTATAAACTATTAAATAAATAAGGTTTGTTAAATTATATATTATTTTGTTCAAATAAAAATAATAAATAGATTTTTAGAAAAAAGATTAATCAAAAGATTTAAGAAAGAAATAAAATAGAAAAAGAAATTATCAAAAATAATAAAAAATTTTACCATCAATTAAATATATTTAAGTTATTTAATATAAAATTTTAAATATCTTATAGCATTAATTTAATTTATTTTAAAGACTTCATTAAAAGCCTGCTCAAAAGTTTTTTGTTCTTTATTCTCATTTGTAGAGAATGATATGCTATCATAAATGCTATTTTCTTCGTCATTTGTTTTTTCATTTTTTACTTCATTTAATTTATTATCTAGTTCAATTAATTGCTTTGTTTTTAAAAATAATATTCTGTCAAAAAATTCTATGGAAATTTTCATTATATTTCTTTTATGTTTTTTTAAATACCCAATACCTTCTAATACATTTGTCAAATCATATAACCTTCTTTTTTTAATGTTCAGTTTAGTTGATATTGTTTCTAAATCTAATTCTGTTTCATCGAATCCTCTTTTAAATATAAAATCAATTAATTTTAATGTTGAAATTATTAAACTTTCCCTTTTTTTTATTTTAATTTTTTTAACCATTTATATATGGTTTATTTGAATTTATTTTAATTAAATAAATAATTATATAAATAGCTGAATATGGGATTTTTGTTCATTTCTTGTATTAACCCAATGACAGATTTTTTAGGAATCATTCCTTTATATTATTCAATGATAATTATTTCAATAATATCAATTTTAATAGGATTTCATAATTATATTGAATCAACTATTTGCTTCGATAATGTAAAGATTTTTGAATTATTTGATCATCTTACTAACTTGATAATGGAAATCATTGTATCAATATTTTTATTTTTAGCTTTTTTTATTAAAAAAAAATATTACATTTCTCCATTATATTTAATTACTTTATTTAGAGCTTGTTTTAGCTTAACAATTAATATATATAAATTGGCTTATTTCCATCCAAATATAGAAGAGCATTCAGAAAATTACTTTGTCAAATGGTTATATTTTATAAGAATTATGGATGAATTTTTTGTTGAAATCATAATCTGTTATACAGTTTATTCATTTAAAAAATCATTAGTTTAAATTTAAATAAAATTAAATAAAATTATATTATTTAATATTAATATACTTATTATTATTATTATATTATAATTAAAAGTCTGATTATAATTAATAGCAAATAAGTAAATTAGAAATAAAATAGCATTTATAATTTTTGAAAGAAAATCTAAAAATTTTTCAACCATTTTATATAATATATTTAAAATATAAATTAAATGGGAGAAAATAATTATATATTTTCATTTTTTACTTATTTTATATTTTATTTGATTGATTTGATTTTATTTTTATATAATTTGTATACTTCTTTAATTGATGAAATATGTATATCATTTTTTATGTTACTTTGGCTTCAATTATTAAAAAATTTTATATCATTATTTATTGAAAATATGGAAGAAAAACTCGAAAATATAAGTAAAATAAAAAATGAAGGAGACAATCAATTGCAAACTAAAAATAATATTCAAAATAAAATTGCAAAAGCAAAATATTTTTCTTATGGACTAATTTTAAGTGGTTTGTTTACATTTTTTATATCAGGAGGAATAAACAGTTTTTTATTTATTATATTATTCTGTTTAATAATAAATAATAATTTTTTTATTTTAAAAGAAAAAAATTTGGTAATACAGTATTTTTTTATAATATTTTGTTATTCAATATTGTCGTTAAGAGCAAATTTTATTGATCTAACATATACAATAATTTTTTTTGTTAATTATAGAAATATATTGTATAAAGAATATATTTATATAAATTTAATATTGAATGCATTTTTTTTCATAAATTTTAATTATTTTAACTTAATACTCTTTATATTTGGTATGCTATCATTTATATTCCATTTTAAAGACAAAACAATTAAAATCATAGAAAAACAAAAAAAAGAAAATGAAGAAAAGGAAAGTGAAAAAAATGAAGAAAAGAAAAATGAAGAAAATGAGGAAAAGGAAAGTGAAGAAAATGAAGAAAAAGAAAGTGAAGAAAAGGAAAAGGGAAAAAATGAAGAAAATGAAAAGGAAAATGAAGAAAAGGAAAATGAAGAAAAGAAAAATGAAGAAAAGGAAAAGAGGAAAAATGAAAAGAAAAAAAATGAAATAAATTTTTCAGTGGATGGAAAAATATATATATTAAATTTTTTGATATTATCTACTTTGTTCATTCAAACAAAAGGATATGAATGTCAGGAAACATTAATTATATTTAGTTCTCTTTTATTTCAAATGCTGATACTATTAGTTAAAAAAAAATTTTTTATGGAAACAATAATATATACATTACCGATTATATTTTGTATATCCATAGAAAACTATTTTATTGAAAATAAGTTTTATAACCAAAAAGGAGTTTGGATAAATATATTATATTATTTATATTTTTTAATATTTTAAATATGGAACTAAACTTAATAGTTGTTTTTTTATATTTATTAAACATTTCAAAATTCTCAAACTTAAAAAATAAAAATCTTTTTGAAAAATTAAATGATAAATTTTTTGAAAATATGAAATATATTTTCGAAATAAATATAGAAGAAATAAAATGTAATTATTTAAAAAATAGTAAATTCTTTTGCGAAATTGTTAACATAGAACAAAAATTATTGGACAATTATGACTGCAGTTTTGATTATATAATTAAAATAGATAAAAAAGAAACAAAAAATCAATACAGTAATTTAGATTTTTTGTATAAATCTATAAAATTTTATATAAATGTTTTTAATGGTATAATATCAAATATCGGTCATGCATATAAATTCATAATAAATATTTTTAATGGTATAATACCAAATGTATGTTATGCATATAAATTCATAAATAAGTTCTTTGAAAATTTGTCTTTTCATTTAAAAAATATGAATTATTTTTTAAGTCAATGTTTACCAATAAATTTTAAAATTGGTTTGAATATAATTAAAGTGATTTGCAAAAAAGAAAAATCAATGGTTTTATTTGAAAGCAATCCAAAACAAACAAATATTTTTGTTTTATATACTTTAAATTTTGGTTTGTTTTTTATAATTATAGTAAACAATTTATCTAATAAATTTTCTTCTTTACAACCACAAAAACAAAATAAGGATATCTCTCCCAAAAAAAAAATATTTCCATTTTTAAAGAAACATAAAAATAATGGTGAAAAATATCTACAAAATAATATATTTAAAAAAAAATATATTGAAGATTCTAACCAAGATATCAAAAAATATATAGATTTAACTGATTCGACTTAATTTTGATAATCATTATTAAAAAATTATATTAAAATTAAATATTTATAATTTATTAATGAAAATGTATTCAAAAGAAAATTCTTTATTTAATTCAGTTTGTTTTAAAACAATTATAACTAATATACATAAATATAATCAAAACAATAAAAAAACTACTTTGTCAAAAAATTATAATCCAACTTCAAAAAATTTTAATTGTTTTTTAAAGAATTACGATATTGAAAAATCATTTGATAATTTTGATTTAAAATCGAAAGTATATTTAATTATTTTATTTTATTTTTATGAAAGTATTTCTTTTAATAAATATAATGAAATATACAATTATTTTTGTATCATCCAAACATGTTTTTATAAAAAAATTAAAGAAGGAGACTCAGAATATGTAGAATTATACGAAAAAGAAAAAATACAGGATTTTATAAAAAAAATAAATTTGTTATTTTTTAAATACAAAGAAAGCAATTCCATTAATAAAAAGTTATACGAATCAACAACAAAGGAGTTTAAAAAATATATAAATAAATTAAATATAAAAATATATGACATTTCACAAGTTTCTTTATTTTTGGTCATTATGCTATTTTATTCTCAGTTGATCATCAAAAAAAATGAATGGTATTTGATTAATATTGATAAAAATAATAATGTGTTAGATTTTTTTTCAAAAAAACTTAACTTTCGTAAGTTTCAATATTCTGATTTTTTTGATATTTATATATATTTATCAGAAGAAAATGAACCAATTTTTGATAAAATAATAAAAATTTCAGATATTTGTTATACAAAAACCGATGTAAACAAGAAAACATTTTTGGAGTATTTAAATAATGTAATAAAATGTATATATAATTTTAATTTATCGAATAAAAAAGAAAGTAATGAAAAATATATTTTAAAAGGTCTTGATTCATTTTTAAAGATATATATTAAAAATTATGATGAAAGTCTGCTTTATGAATTTGACGACAAATGGAAATTATATTTAATCATTTTATATTATTTTAATATAAGTGATTCATACAGTAATTTTGATGATGTATACAAATATTTTTATTTTACCCAAATATTTTTTTATGAACAAAAAATGTTAAATGATGTGTGTTACGCAAAATTACGTCCGAAAGAAAAAGTAATTATATATATAAATGAAGTAATTCTTTTTCTTTCCAAAGTCGATAATAATAATAATAATACTCAGAATCATGTAATATGCAAAACTTCAACAAAAGAATTTACAGATTATATATATAAATCAAAGTTTAACATGCTTAAAATATCGTCTATGAATTTCATTTTGATTGCTATTTTATTTCATGCCCGCTTGATGATTGAGAATGATATTTATATTATAATTGATTTTAATAATATCAACTTGTTTTTTTCTTTTTTCCAGCAATCTCACCCAAATGAGTTTATATGTCCTCCTAATTTTTTTGATGATATGTATCATGATTACATTTTTGATAAAATTAAACAAATATCAAAAACTATTTTGAATAATAAGGACAATGACAAGGAAAAAACTTTCATTAAAAATTTAAATAACATTAAAAATAAAATTGAAAAAGAAGAAAATAATAATTATCATAAAATAGAAGAAAAAACAAAAAATAAAGATAATGAAAAGACTATAGTTCAAAATTTTGCAATTACTGAAATTAAACATAAAAATAAAATCAAAAACAATATTGATAATATCAATAATAACTTGAAAAAAAGTATAGTTAAAAATGATTCATCATTTGATTCAAACATACTTCGGGAGATAAAAACAAGCACAATCGATAATGCAATTAAAAAAAACGATGAAAAAAATGATGAAAATGTCAATTTTAGTTTAGAATATAGTTGGGAAAATAATCCAAAAAATAATATTATTTTTGATAATCAAAATTTTCTCGAAGAAATTAAAAATGTGATAAAAAAAATAATTTGTTATAACTCAAAACGCAATAACAATGAAAATAACTATTTTCTTCCTAAATTTGAAGAATTTAATAATTTCTTGAAGAGTTATAATATTGAAAATATTTGTAAATTTGAATTGATGTCACAATTTTATATAATTATTTTATTTTATATATATTTAAGCATCATATATGATTGTAATATATATAATGATTTAATTATTATTCAAAAAATTTTTATTTATCAACAAATAATTAAAGACGAAAAACGTTTTATAAAATTGTTTGAAAAAGATATATTATTTAAAAATATTGACGATATGACTGATTTCTTATATCAAAGAAAGGAAGAGCCTAATGAAAAATACTTAAAATTTTTTAATGCGATAAAAATAACAGAATTTAACGATTTTTTAAAAAAAAGAAAAATTGATATATATAATATAAACATAAAGCTTGGTTGTTTATTTGATATAATAGTTTTGTTTTATGTAAAATTAATAATATCCAATTTTGATCGTTGGCCTTATTTATGTATTCATGAAAGATTCAATCCTGAAGATTATTTGTCTGGAAAATATTGTTTAAAATATAATGAAATTAAACCACTTAAAGACCAAAATTTCTTTGTAATAACTCAAGAAAATAAAGATAATATAAATCAACTAAAAAATATGGTTAATAAAAACATTAAAAATCATGAAGTTAAAAAAAAAGTAAACAAAAATGAAAATAATGTACATAATTTAAAAGAAAATAAGAAAAAAAACGAAAGCATGACAAACAGTATAATAGATGAAAACAATGAAAAAAATAATAAACATGAAGTAGAACAGAATGGTAATAAAAACAATTTTAATGTGAATAGAAAATTAAATGTTTCATTTGATTCAAAAGAAAGGAAGAAAAAAACAGAAAGCCAAAATAATATAAATAACAATATTTCAAATATTGAAATTGGGGGACCAAAAACTATTTACAAAAAAAATCAAGAAATAAAGAGTGATTCTAATATTCTTAATGAAAAAGATAAAAATGAAATCAATGAAAATAAAAAATTAAATAATGAATCATCTAATATCGAAGAGTTTTTATACGGGGAAAGCATAATTAAAAATAATATCAAAATAAAAAATTTAAACAGTGAACAAACTAAATTAAAAGATAATTGTAAAAATATTGCGAATGATAAAAAAAATTTTTTTAATTCTAATATCAGCGAAATAATTGATAAAAACTCTGAACAAAATAATAATTTAAACGAAAATAAAAGTGAAAGCGAAATCATTAATATAATCAATACTGAGAAAAAAAATGGCGAGAATTATGAAGCAACACCAATTGAAAATAATGTTAATGGAAGAAACCAAAAGTTGAATGAAGTTGAAAGTGATAATTTCAATGAAATTAGTCAAATTAATATTAATAACAATATTTCTGATATCACCGAAAAACACAAAAACAATTTGGAAGAATTTTTTGGAGAAAATTTTAATTCAAGTCTAGAAAAACACAATAATGTAAAAAAAACAAAAAACTCTAAAACAACGGATTATACCAATGAAAATACCAAACAAACTTCGAAAAAGTTGACAGATAAAAAAATTAAATTTCGATTAATCAAAACCTATAATAATAAGTTTTTTCTCAAAAAAAAAATAATAATATTAGATTATTTCAATAATTTTGAAATCATTAACTACATATCTCAAAAAATATTATTTTTTTTTGAAGTTTATCAACAGCATGAAAAAAGCCTTGAATATTTTTTACTTGGAGTGTTTGTATATTTTTTATATTTTAATTATATGGAAAAAAATCTGGTTTACACAATAATCCTATTTTTGATGGGAGATATTTTTCTTTTTTTTTCTGAAATTGAAAAAGAATATTGTTTTTATTATATATCATTGTGCTTTCTGGCAATATCTCTTGTAATAGATTGTTTTCGTATTAAATATGTATTACCTTTTTTTGGGGCTGTTATAAATGAAAAAGCTAAAAAATATTTAATTTTCTTAAATTTGCTTTTGGTAGTTGATTTTAATTTATATAGCTTTATGTTCATTTTTATAAATATATTTTATTCACTAGAAAGTGTCATTCTCACGAAAAATTTTTATATTTATAATTTTATTTTATTAATTGCATTATTATTATTACATCTAAATCTTATTTTATTCAAAATCTTTTTATTCTCCTGTGCTATTTTTTCAATTTTTATTTACTTTTACAACAAATATATAGATATTTTAATATTTTGTATTGTTTTTGCTAGTTTTTACTACTGTCGTTTAATTTATAATAATATAAAGTATGAGTTTACAGAACCTGGTTTTATATTAACAATTTTGAATTATTCTATATTATTTTCAATATGTTTAATTACAGAATTATCAAAAAATAAAGCAGATAAAAATAAGCTAGATAATTTGCACGAAAAATTTAATGACAAAAAATGAACATTAAATAGATATTTATATTATTAATTAATTAATATTAATTTATCAACTTTCATAAATTTATACATAAAAATTTGAACAATAAACTATACTTTTTGAAATCATTTTAATTCAAATAAAGCATAAGTTAATATACAAATGCATTTTTATTTTTTCTTTATAAATAAATAGTTTCAAATATTTATTTGGTAATATAAATATTTCTAAATTTAAATTATTAATAAAATATAAATGAATACACATATATTCTTAGTTAGTGTATCTTTGGTTTTAATATTAATATTCATGCATGATCTTAAATCTGTTGAAATAAAAATAATGGGAAATGATTATCCAAATGTTGAAAATTTGCAAAAACAATACGATGAATGTTTACAAAACCAAAAAGAAGGACGTCTTTGCGATATAATATTAAAAGATTTAAATAAAATAAAAAATAATAAACCTTCAATATTAAGCTCTTTTTTTGTTTGGGTATGTGATGGATTTAATACAATATTTAAAACCTTAAGCATTCAAAATTTAGGGTTAGCTATAATTTTAATAATATTTTTTAAAATATTTTTTAAATATGCATAAATATTATCTATTTAATCATTTATAAAGCTTATACAAGTAAGAATTGCAGATGCAATTGCCTTGTTTTTATTCAAATAAAAATTGTACAAAGTCATCAATGAATGATAAATAATTTTTGTTTTTTTTAATGAAAGACAATCAAAAAGTTTGTTTATTAAGTTTGTTCCAGTATATTCCTCCAATAAGAAAGAAAAAATATTTTTTATATCAGCATTCCTGATTTTTTTTTTTAATTTTCTTATAAAATCTAAATTATTGTTTTCGTTTTTTTTTTGAATTTTTTCAATATTATTTTCTGAAGAATCTTCATTAAGGGAAGATTTATTTTTTCTTTTAATAATTTCATTTTCATCTTTTTTCAAAAGTTTTTCCGTATTATTTGCTTCATTATTTTCTATTTTATCTTTTTCAAGATTTTCATTAATTACAGTTTCTTTATCTTTTTTTTTATATTTTTTGTGATTATAATACATTTTATTTTTTATATATTCTTTAGCCATTTATATATATAAATATTTGTATAATGGCGTTAAAAGATAAAATGATATTAGTAATTATTTTTGCTTTTATAATATATATTTTCATTAAAAACAAGGATTTTATCATTTTTGCTATTAAATTTGATATAAAAAAATGCTATGATGAAAAAAGATGCAGAATTCCTTTATCAAGAATATATAAAAAGAATTAAATATTTTATTTTTGTTTATTTATATTAATATTAATTAAACAAATTATTTTAACAAATTGAAAAACAAATAAATTTAAGAATATTTAAATTTAAATTAAAATCATTATTTTATTTTATAAGTTATTAATCATTATTTAATTATTTTTTTTTTCATCGTCTAAATAAGTTGTCATATATAAGTTACGTTCATCAATAATATTGAATCTAGGAAATATTATCAAATTTAAATTGATCACAATTATTATCAGATAAAATTGCCAGCTGAATCCTTTGTTATATAATAAAGACTTGAAAACAATTAAAAAGAGCATGAAAAAATAAAAAAAATGTATAACATTATGAAAGGTGTATTTAACTCTATTCATGATATTCCAAGTTTCTATCACAATCAAACAAAAACATAAAAATATAGTGAGGCCTAATATTATAAGATTTACATTTGGAAAAAAAAGTTCAAAAAAAACTTTATTAAAAAATATACACAAATTTAAAAGAAAAGTCACCCATAGAAAAAATATAGCAGATATTTCTTTTACTGTTAAATCTTGGAAACTAAAATTTTCCATTTTATTTTTTTTAATGTAATTATTTATTTCATTAATTAATATTTTTAATTTTTTTAATATGTTAATTATATTATTTTTTTTTTCTATTTTCTTTTTTTCCTCTTCTTTTTCAATGCTTTCAAAATATTCATCCATTATTTCTGGTTGTTCTTGGCTCTCTTGATTTAAATTTATCAAACTCATAAAATTGCCCATATTTTTTATTATTTAATTTTAAAAGCAATAATTATGATAAAATTATTATGAATTTCTCCAATTTTTTTATTAAAAAATATAAAAGTATTTATTAAATTCCATTCAAAAGAAAGAAGTAAATCATATGAAATTTTTTTATAAAATGATTTTAATTTTTATAATAAATATTAAATTTAGGATATATAATTAAATTTAAATTAATTAAAATTATAACTAAATAAAATTCCCAACCCCATCCTTTAGCATCTAGTAGAGATATGAATAAAGTAAACAATACCAAAACAAAATAAATGAAAAATAGTATATAATCATAAAAGATTCTGTGATTTTTATTTCTTATAATATTCAAAGTCTCTAACAATACAAAACACAAGCATAATAATATTAAAAAAATTAGTATGCCTATGTTTATATCTGAGAAGAATAAAATATGCAAATCTCCGCTAGTATATATTATTATGTTTATAAGCAAAATAAACCATAAAAACGAGATTATAATTATGTTCTTTAATGATAAATTTGATATATCATTTTTCAATGTTGAAATATTTAAATCTTCTTCTATATTTTTGATTTCTTCCTTCAATTGATTTAAAAAATTACCAATTTTAAAATTTGATATTTCCTCAAGTATATTATATTCTCTAACCATCGGAATGTTTAATTTTTCATTTTCTTTTTTATTATTATTTATATTTTTAGTTTTTTTATTATCATCAATATCAAAATTTTCGTTATCAATGTTATCAGAATTTTTATCAATGTTATCAGAATTTTTGTTATTAATGTTATTAATATCAGAATTCTTGTTATAATTATATGTATCACTTATATAAGGTTGTGTATTGTCATCAATGCTATATGGTCCATCATTTTTTTTATTAGCCTGAGTGTTTTCTTTCATATTGTTTTTAATTAATTTTCTGAAATTTTTGTTTTAAAAAATATATATTTTTTATAAGTTAAATAAAATTGGTTATTTAAAAATTAAAAATTAGTTTATATTTTTAAAGAAATATTTTATTTTAAAATAAATAATATAATTTATTTTATCCTAAAAATGAGACCCTTTTTTATAATCCTCCTATTATTTATTTGTTTTTGTCTAAGTCTTTGGCACCACCGAATAAAGCATGTTTTTGTAATGATATCATAACATTTTTTTTCTATATTTCGGATTAAATTTAAATTTGAATTATCAGTTTTTTTGATTTCACTAATACAATCTAATATCTCTTGTATTTTATCCGATTTTACAATTAATTTTTCTTTTAAAACAGTTTTCATTATTTAAATTAATATAAAATAATTGTATTATTTTTAAAAGCGCCTTTTAAAATTGATTAAATATTTTTTAATAATTAAAATTAAATTAATTAATATTAATTAAATAAATATTGAATAATTAAAATTAATATTATTTATTTATCTTAACAATTTCATTTTTTTTGTTCTTCAAATAAATTTAATCGAACGATAACATAAATTTTTTAGAATATATCCAGTTTCTTCATATTCATTGATTATATTAAGACATGAAAAAAAAATATTTTATTTATTTTATAAATTTCTTTTTTGATTTCTGTCTTAGCCTTACTTACAATTATATTTGAAAGAGAATATTTATCGAAATGTTTAATTTAATATTAATATATTTATATTTAAAAATAAAATAAAATATGACATTTTATGATAAAACTAAGAGTGAAGAAAATTGGAAAGAAGAAAAATCTATAAAAACGATAAATTTAATTAAAAAAAGACGATTAATTAAAATAAGATATAATTTAAATAATAATTTATATAATTTATTAAGTAATTTATTGCATGAAAATTATAAATATAAATATATTGATTCTTTTCTTATATTTTCTATTATATATAAAATTGCGTTTGATTTAGGAATTTCGCAATACGTTTCGATATATAATTGTAAAAATATAATAAAAATTTGTAAAGTATATAATAAAATTTGGATTCAAGATGATAAAATAAATGAATTGATATGTAAAGATAAAATACAAGAACAAAATATGGAAAAAACAATAACCACAATAACTGTAAATAGTGAAGAACATTTAGAAAAAATTAAATTTGTATTTAATCATCTCTTTATCAAATTTAATCCAAAAATAAATAAAAATCGAATTCAAATATTGGATAAAAAATTATGTGATTCATTCCTAATAAACGGCCTTAAAAGTGATGATAAAAATTCTATTTTAGAAATTGAAAATAAGTATTTCGTTAACTTAAATACAAAAAAATCTGCTAATGATAATTCTGAGCAAAAACTCAAAACTTTTGATAAAATGAATTTTGAAATAAATGATAATTTATTTGAATTATTATGCAATTTAATAGAACAAAATAACTATGATTATGAAAGGAAAGATGTTAATTCATTCCTTATATTTGCTATTATATATAAATTCCTTGATGATTTAGGAATACCAGAATATATTTCCATATATTATTTTAAAGGGAGAATACAAATATGCAAAGAGATAATTAATAAAAAAATTGGAATTTTAGAAGATAAAAAAAATAAAATAAAATTATCTAATTTCCTAAGAAAACAAGATATTGCATTTAATGACACTAAAAAAGTAGAAATAAATACGGAATATCATTTTGATAATGTAATTTACACTATCAATAATATTACTTATGCATTTAAAATTGATCCAATCTTTGAAAATCCTAAATTTGTAAAAATGTTTTGTGATTCTTTCAAATTAAATAATTTTGCGGACGATGAAAATGCTTTAATCATCAAAAGTAAAAAAAATTATGAAATTAATAATTATAAAAAAATAAAAACGAATGAAAATAAAAGAGAAATTTTCTTAAAGACAGTTAAATTTTTCGAAGATGAAATAAATAAAAATAAAAATTCTAATAACAAACTAAATCTTTATAGAAAAAGAACATATAGTAAAAAGAAAATAAAAAATCATAATAAAGAAATAAATGATGATGAAGAATGAAAAATAAAATTTAAATATAAAATATATTTTATATGATCTCTTAACTAATAAATAATTTTTAATATTTTGTTTGATTTATTTTATAATTATGTTTAATCTGATTTGATGCTATAAATTCTAAATGTTTTCAATGTTTTAGTTGGAATATATTTTATATATTCACTACATAAATTTTTATTTAAATCTTTGACTTGTCCCATACAATAATGATAATTCAAATTTAACAATAAATATTCTTTTATTTTATCAATTTTTTCTTTGGATAACTTTTCATCATTCTCTATTTGAAATCTAATTTCATCTTTCATTTGCTTCATTTTATTGATTTTTCTTATTTTTAATTATGTTTGATTTTTAAAATAATCTTTTATTTTTATTAAATAGTTTTAAATATAATTAAATGGAAGAATTAGAAAAACATAAAGATGATGAAGGCTGGTTTTCTAGGCATCTTTTAAATGGTTTATTTTATGTTGCAAATTTTATTTTTAAACATTCTTTGACATTTGTTCAGTATTTAGCAAAAAAATGTTTCAATTATTTATTTAATTTGAATTTTATAAATAAATATTTATATATTAACGAAGAAATTTTATCACAGATTAAAAATATATTGAATTATGTTAAGAAAATTATACCATTTATTAAACCAAATTTTAAATTATTTTTAGTTTGCATAGTGTTATATTTTTTAATTTTTATTAGTATATTTTTTAATTTTATAACAGTATTACTAAGTCCTTATTGTGTTTATATTTTTGTTTTTCTAAATTTAATTTTGTTAATATCTATTTTCTTTTATAATGGAAGTGATAGTTTTTTTAATATGTTATTAATTTCTGATAATTTAAAAATTTTTATCATATATTTTACTGTCATAATAGCATCAATATTTATTCCAAAAAAAATCATATTATCTATATCTTTAAGTATAATTTTAATAATTTTAAATATGTATTTATTAATGAATCTAAATTTCACTGATTAATGAAATTAAATATAAAAGATTAATAGAAATTTTAAAGATGTTATATATTATTATTTTAATTTTTGATTATATATAATTCTTTTTTTACTTTAGTTATTTGATTTTTAATTTCTTTAATTATTATTTAATTACAAAATTAACATATAAAAATATGGATTTCAAGAAAAAAAAAGAAGAAAAAAAAGAAGAGAAGGAAAAAGAAGAAGACGAAGAAAAGGAAGAAGACGAAGAAAAGGAAGAAGAAGAAAAAGAAGAAGAAGAAGACGAAGAAGAAGAAGACGACGATGAATATTTTAATAAAACACCAAGTTTTATTTTAGCCCAAAAACATTCAAGTAAAATTAACACAAAAATAAATTTAAATATAATGAATTTATTAAAACATATAAAAAAAATTATCAATAAATCAAAAGAAAATTATATAAATCCTGTCGATTCTTTTCTTATATTTGCTATTACATATAAAATTTTTTATGATTTAGGTATAGCGGGATATATTTTTATATATCGTTGTGAAAATAAAATAAATATTTGTGAAAAAAAAGAAACTCATGAATTATTTATTGAAGAAGAAAAAAAAAATTCGGTAAAACTAAATCAATATATTAAAAATCAAATAAAAACGATCAGCTTAGAAGATACTGAAAAAAAGATAACGATAAATACACATCATCATAATGAAAACATACGTTCAGTGTTAAATAATTTAATTGATATATTTGATATGCAAAATAAATCCAAAATAGAAACTAGATTCGAATCAAATTTTAAATTAAAAAAACAGTCTTCCACTACAATTATGTATGATATTTTTTTAAAAAACGAAACATATTTTTTTAAAATAACAGATAATGGTTTTATTTTATCATCGACAAAAAAAGAAATTAACAATAATAAAAAATTAATATTAGAGAATAATAAATATTGCTCTGAAAAAAATGAAGATCATACTAGTTTGAAAAGTATGATAAATAACGATTTATTTAATTTATTATGTAATTTAATTGAACAAAGTAATAATGATGATCGTTATCCTATAAATTCATTTCTTATCTTTGCTATCATATATAAATTTCTTAGTGACCTAAAAATTCCAGAATATATTCGTATGTATAACTTAGGAACTAGAATTCAAATTTATAAAGAAAATTTAACCAATAAAATAGGAATTTTAGAGGACAAAAACAATAAATTAAAATTAGCAAATTTTATACGAAATCAGAGAATAGATTTTAAAAATTATAATGGAAGAGTAGAGATAAATACAAGAAATCATTTTTTTAGTGTTAAAAGTAAGATTGATTCGTTAATGAAAATACTAAAATTTCAACATAAATTTACTAAAAATTCAGAAATTATTAAAATATTTTGCGATTCTTTTTCTTTAGGCTCTCATGTTTTTAATGATAAAAATTCTTTTGAAATAATGAGTGAAATCAACCAAAGTTTCGAATATCAAAAGTATATTAATAATAGTGATAATGTTGATGAAAAATCCAATTACGGAAAAATAGAAACACATAAAAATATAAACAGGCAAAAATTCCTAAAGAAAATTGAAATGTTTGAAGAACGAATAAAGAAAGATTCAAAAAATTACGGAAAAAATATGAAAAAATTCGCAAAAAATATAAACAAAAAATCTGAGAAAAGTAAAAGAAGAAATAAAAAAAGATTAAAAAAAATAAATGAAAATGTTCCAACAGATAAAGAGAAACCTGAATAAATATTTTTCAAAGAAAACTACAAACAATATTAAAATAAATCATATAAAATATTTAATATAGGAAATAAACAAATAATATACAATTTTAATAAATTTTAGATAATTAAATGTAATAAATTTAATTTAACTTCATACGTTTTGTTATTTTACACTTTATTAAAAGCATCTTTTTGCTATTTTTTTAGCTTCTTTAATTTCATCATTGTCAGAAGATATAGTAAAAAATTTTAAGTTTATTGTAATATTATTATTATCTTTTATAAATTTACAAAAATCCTTTGAGCCATCACTATTTGCGTCCCAATTCCCATCACCAAAAAGTTTTATTCCTGTATAACTAGAATAAATATCAAGGCGCCCAATCCCTAAAATTTTAGCAGATTCAATAATTTGCTTACAGCCAAACATTTCTGCTCCAGGATTTCCCATTTTTAAATATTGTGTATTCTCCACAATTCCATTTATATATTTTTTTTCTTTTTCGCATAAAATAAAGCCGCCATAACTAAGCTTATATTTTCTTTTTCCCTCAGAATTATAAATATTATTATCAGAATCATCTTTTTTTTCTTTCGAATCGCTATCATTTTTTTCATTGAGATAATCTTTTATTTCATATTTTGAAGTACTAATGTATGCAACTGCTTTTTTTTTATTTTTACTTAAAGTTTTATCAATTGTTTTAGGAGGATATTGATCCTTTTTTTTCTCTTGTTCTCTTTTACTTACTATTAAATTTTCTTGAATATTTGTATTTCTTATATCATTCTTTTTATATGTTTTGTTGACAATAATATTATACTCTTTATATAGTCGAATAAATAATTTTGAAACCATTACACAATCAAATAAATTATTATAATATACTTCATTTGGATATTCTGATATATCATAATATTGGCAAAAATCTTCTAATTTTGAAAAATTTTTATTTACTTCATTTTCTAATTCAATTATCTTATTTCCAATTTCAAATGTACATCTAAATCTTTCCTTTTGAATCTCTGATAATCCCCAATATTTTAATTCATTCATTAAAAATGGATAATCAGATAAAACATTATGAGCTATTATATAAGCATTAGCTCCTATAAAATTGACTAGATTTTCAAGTTGTGTTTTTGTGTCTTGATTATAATATTCATGAAAATCTTTATAATCATAAAATCTTATATTGGTTGGATTTTGAATATTTTTTGAGATGGGAACTCTTGGTTTTATGTAAATGTGAAACATTCTGCCTGTCAATTTAAAATTTTCAATTTCAACTGCTGATAATTCTATTATATGATCTTTTTCATGATTAATACCAGTGGTTTTAATACTGCATGCAATGCACTTTATTTTTTTCAATGAATCTATTTTAGATAAGGATTTAATATCATTTAGGAAACTCCACTCAGTCTTTTGAGAATGCATTTTTAAATAAATTTTAATTTAAAAATAAATATTAAATGAATGTTAATAAATTAAAAATGATATTTAAAATTGCATTAGAAAAGCGAGTAATTTGAGAGATAAATAAAGTATATAAGTATAGTACTAAATAGTGTAAATAGATTTATAGATAATCCATCTTGGGGCAACGGACTTCCTGGATAAATAAAAAAAGGAAAATATAAAATTTTATTATATTTTTTAATTTTTAAATTTATTTGAAGAGGAGGATTAGAGATTGAGAAAGACTTTTTTTTGGGAGCGGTTAAAGCATTTCAAAGGTACCTCTCTCAATCTTAGTTATTTTATGTGTAAAACAAATTTATATAATCCCCATTAGAAAATAATTAGATTATCATGTGATGCCAGTTTCAGATTTGTTTTGGGTATATTATAATACTTGGAAAATATAAATTATTATATAAATATAGAAATATAAAAAATTGTAAGTATATTAGAAACGCGAGTAATTTGAGAGATAAATAAAGTATATAAGTATAGTACTAAATAGTGTAAATAGATTTATAGATAATCCATCTTGGGGCAACGGACTTCCTGGATAAATAAAAAAAGGAAAATATAAAATTTT
>Ga0247611_10001972_pt1 | contig 34905 bp, 26 predicted proteins | sample 177DNAGHGhighgp2_FD_192422 | JGI IMG/M metagenome (GOLD analysis project Ga0247611, IMG submission 192422) | Sheep rumen microbial communities from Palmerston North, Manawatu-Wanganui, New Zealand - 1770 DNA GHGhigh gp2 | ecosystem: Host-associated > Mammals > Digestive system > Stomach > Rumen... | reverse complement strand
GCTGCTGGAGTCGGAACCGCAAGCCACAAGGTTTCCTGGGCTTCGGGTACGGACGGGATTAAGGCGGGCGAATGGATGTACGTGGCGTTCAGCAGGCGTGCGTTTGAACAGACGGTGTTCTACGTGAACGATGCGAAGGTCTCGGCCTCGCTGGAAAAATCGGACTGGGATGATACGAAGGTCACCTTCTCGCTGGAACCCTCTGACAGGAGCGATTCTGTCGGCGTCCGCGCCTACTTTGAAGTGGGCGGTTTTACGGGCAAGCTCGACGAGTTCATGGTCGGCGGCTGTTTCCGCGACGATACCTGGACGCGCCTGACCTACTTGAATCAGAAGCCGGAAAATTATTGGCCTGTGCTTTCGAAGAATTAATTAGAATTTTTCTTTATCGTTGTCCATAGACAACCTGTTACCGTACAGATTTCATCTTACGGATTATTTGACTGCAACCAATCCATTCGTCATCAGCATGAGGTATCAGAACCATATACGTAGCATCATCAAGGCTCATGACATTTTTTATTTTTTTGTCGGTGACATACAAGCAAAGCTTGACAATACCACTTTAAGTTTCTGTAAAAAGACTTTATTTTTTTTTAATAAACTTAAGCATGATTAATTAATTTATTGTATACAGAAATGTGTGAATCAATTATTTTATCCCATGAAAATTCTTCTAAGATTTTCTTTTGTGTAACTTTATCTCGATCTGCAGAAAACGCCGCCAAAACCTTAGCTCGAATATCGTCAACACTATTAGCATCAAAAAGCCAGCAATTTTCCAAAGATTTAAAATCAGTAATGGGCAACCACTTTGTTAAAGCAAGATTACATCCTGCAGCACCAGCTTCAAGAGCAACCAGTCCAAATGTTTCTTGAAAAGACGAGAGAACAAGAACTTTCGCATTTGCATAGGCCGACTTAAGAAGATCAGATTCGCTATCAACCCACCCAAGAAAATGAATGTGTTCATCATCTGCTGCTTCTTTCAAGCAATCTTCATAATATTGGGAATTTCCAAAATTACCTCCTCCAATAACAACATAATCTATGCCAGAGCCTTTCAATGCTTTAATGACATTACGGACGTTTTTATTTTCATCAACTCTACCCACTTGCAAAACATAGTCTTTGCGGCCACCAATTTTATCAAAAATCTGATTTCCCTCAAAAACAAACGGATCTATTCCATTTGGGATAACCGCAATCTTTCCGTTTGAGACTTTAAAGTGTTTGTGGATAAAGCTCCGTTCTTGTTCTGTTTCAACGATAATGAAATCTACAAGATCCATTATTTCAAACATTATTTTATTCACACTTCGTATTGGCAACCGTTTAAAAAGAATTCTTCTCAAATCAACTTTCCATCCTTTAGACAATGGAACTATAGAAGAAAGCACAACTTTAACACCCTTTTCCTTTGCACATTTAATCAACCTAACATATTCAATTTCCAACTTAAACAAATGCAGGATGTCACAACCATCCAGTCTTGTGGTCATCGGGCAGAAATACTCAACACTGACATCTTTTTTTAATGCTAATCTACTATAAATCTGCCGAATTCTGCTTTGCACTCCTCCAGAAGTATTTTGACAACAAGTATTATATCCAGTAATAATGACTTTCATATTTATTAACTCCTAATAATTTGATCAAGCATGACCACCAAGACAATCAATGACTAGTAATACTCTAATAACAAGCATAGAACCTTTTTATTGGTGTTTAAACTTTTTTTCCAAAAAAACAAATATATTAAAAAGAACAAATGGTACTTGGCAATGTAGAACTTTCGTGTTGAAAGGACTCTCTTTGTTTAAATTTTAAAACGAAGTCCAATTTCGGTGGTCATTTCGCCATTCCTTATCGGGCGACTTATCCACAACATTAAAGTGCTACTTTGCTTTTGTTTTTTTATCCATATGTTCACTATTTTTAGACATTTGATGCCTCTTTTTCTATATTTGCGGTCATGACGAAATCTATTGACATCCGCGATGCTCATGAACACAACCTCCGCCATGTCGATTTGACGATTCCCCGCGACTCGATTGTCGTGGTCACAGGCGTTTCGGGCTCGGGCAAGTCGAGTTTGGCGTTTGATACGGTGTTCCAAGAAGGACAGCGTCGCTTTGTGGAGTCGCTTTCGGCGTATGCGCGCCAGTTCATCGGGCGCATGAAGCACCCGGATGTGGAGAGCGTTCGCGGGATTTCGCCGACGATTTCGATTGACCAGAAGACGGTGAACCGTAACCCGCGCAGTACGGTGGGGACGGTGGTCGAGATTTTGGACCATTACCGTTTGATGTTCGCGCGCCTCGGCGTTCCGCATTGCCCCAAGTGCGGCAAGGTGATTCAGGCGCAGTCCGTCGATCAGATTGTCGATAACTTGTACGCCAGCGACGAGAACAAAAAGATTTTGGTGATGGCGCCGATTGTGCAGGAGCGCAAGGGTGAATACCGCAAGGAACTCGCGGAGCTCAAGGAAAACGGATTTGTCCGCGTGCGCGTGGATGGGACGATTTACAGGCTTGAAGACGTGCCGCTGCTGGTGCGTTACGAGAAGCACACAATTGAAGTGGTGATTGACCGCTTGACGCTCGAACGCAAGAACATGAGCCGTTTGCGCGAGGCGATTGAAGGTGCCTTGAAGCTCACGGACGGAAAGCTTGTGTCGTTCTTGCTGACGGCGCCGGAGGCGGGCGCGGATGCGTCGCAGGGTGGGGCCGCGAAGGAAGAATACCGCTTGCAGGGTACGCAGCTCGCTTGCCCGAAGTGCGGAATTTCTATCCCGGAACTGGAACCGCGATTCTTTAGCTTTAACGACCCGAAGGGGCAATGCCCCGCCTGCAAGGGCCTTGGCGAAAGTTGCAAGTTCGATATCAATTTGATTGTGCCTGACCCGAGTTTGTCTATAAAACAGGGTTGCCTTGCTCCGCAAAAGAAGGATGACGGCTGCATCATCTTTAGCGATTTCGGTTGGCGCAATTTACGTACGATTGCAAACGAGATGCGTTTTACGTTGGATACGCCGTGGTGCAAACTCAAGAAGGCACAACAGGATGCCGTGCTGTACGGGACTCCCAGCGGGAGCGAACGCGGCGTGGTGACGATTATGCAGGAACTTTGGGACATGTGGCATATTTACCACTTCCGAAAGTACATGCAGATTGGCGTTTGTCCGGAATGTCACGGAACGCGAATCAACCGCATTGCGGCGGCAGTCGATTTCCACGGTCATAACATTTGCGAGATGACGGAATGGTCCGTCGAAAAGTCCGTCGAGTTTTTTGACAAGCTCAAGCTGAGCCCCAAGGAGCAGCGCATCGGTCGCGAAGTGCTTAAGGAAATTCGCGGGCGCCTAGGATTCTTGAAGGCGGTGGGGCTTGGCTATTTGGACATTAGCCGCAAGGCTTCGACGCTTTCGGGCGGCGAGGCGCAGCGTATCAGGCTCGCAAGTGCCGTGGGTGCGGGCTTACAGGGTGTGCTTTACGTGCTCGATGAACCGAGTATCGGGCTGCACCCACGCGACAACGATAAGTTGCTCGAAATGTTGGAGCGCTTGCGAGCCCAAGGCAACAGCCTTCTCATCGTGGAACACGACGAGGATACGATGCGTCATGCGGATTGCGTGATTGACGTGGGGCCGGGGGCTGGTGTCGAGGGCGGTCGCATTTTGGCGGCAGGCACGGTCGAAGAGCTGGAAAAGAACAAGTCTTCGCTCACGGGCGCGTACTTGAGCGGTCGCAAGGCGATTGAAATTCCAGCGCAGCGCATGAAGATTGACAAGAATACGCCGAAGCTCAAGGTTTGCGGTGCCTGCGAAAACAACCTCAAGAACATTGATGTGGAAATCCCGCTCGGCGGTGCGTTTACTGTTGTCACTGGCGTTTCGGGCTCGGGCAAGAGTACGCTTGTGAATCAGATTTTGCGCCGTGAACTCGCTCGCGTGTTCTACAATTCTGAAGAACCGGTCGGCAAGTTTGACCATTTGGAAGGTCTCGAAAACATTGACAAGGTCATTGAAATTGACCAGACGCCGATTGGACGCACCCCGCGCAGTAACCCGGCAACTTATACTAAAATTTGGGACGATATCCGCGACTTGTTTGCGGGTATGGAAGAAAGCAAGGTTCGCGGTTATACGAAGAGCCGCTTCAGCTTTAACGTGAAAGGTGGCCGTTGTGACGCTTGCGAAGGCGCTGGCGTGAAGGTCATCGACATGCACATTTTGCCGAGCGTGCAAGTCACTTGCGATGTGTGCGATGGCAAGCGCTTTAACGAAGCGACTCGAGAAGTTTATTTTAAAGGCAAGAATATTTCGGAAGTGCTCGACATGAGCATTGCCGATGCCGCTGAATTTTTCAAGGACATTCCGAAAATTGCTGAACCGCTCAAGCTCCTTTGCGAAGTGGGCCTTGGCTACTTGACGCTTGGGCAACCTTCCACAACTTTGAGCGGTGGCGAAGCGCAACGCGTGAAGATTGCATCGGAACTGCGTCGCCCCGGCACGGGCAAGACGCTTTACTTGCTCGACGAACCGACAACCGGTTTGCATTTTGAAGATATCCGCCGATTGCTCGAATGCTTGAACCGTTTGCGTAGTCTCGGCAACAGCGTCGTGGTGATTGAACACAACCTCGACGTGATCAAGTGCGCAGACTGGATTATCGATTTGGGCCCGGATGCGGGCGTGAACGGCGGCCGCATTATCGCGACGGGAACTCCCGAACAAATTGCCAAATGCAAAAAGTCGGAGACGGGGCGCTACTTGGCTCCGGTTTTGGCGAAAAAGCATGGCGAAAACAAGCATTTTGACCGCACGGACGAAAAGGGCGAAGATTACTCGCTCGATATCGAAGTTCATGGAGCGCGCAAGCACAACCTCAAGAATATCGATGTCACGATTCCGCGCCACAAGCTTACGGTGATTACGGGTGTTTCGGGCTCGGGCAAGTCGAGTCTCGCGTTCCATACGCTCTTTAGCGAAGGGCAGCGCCGCTTTGTCGAAACTTTAAGCACTTACGCTCGCCGATTTTTGGGACGCCCCGATCGCGGTAGCATTGATTCCATTTCGGGACTCGCGCCTGCGATTGCGATTGACCAGAAGAGCTCCAGCAAGAGCCCGCGCAGTACGGTCGCAACACTCACGGAAATTTACGACTACTTCCGCATTTTGTGGGCCCGCGTGGGAACCGCCCACTGCCTTCATTGCGGAAAGCCGGTCAGCTCCTACGCCGCTGGTGACTTGATGCAGCTTGCGTTTGACCGCGACCTCAACAAGATGGTGACGGTGCTTGCCCCGTTCGAAATCAAGGACGAAATTAAGTTGTCCAAGATTCTCACAGAAAAGGGTTATCGCAAGGCGTATCTTGGCAAAAAGCTCGTGGAACTCCCGCTGCCGAAAGTCCCGACACGCGAAAAGAAATTGCTTGCCGTGGTCGATTCCGTGGTGGTCAAAGAAGAAAATCGTGCTCGCCTCGTTGAAGCGTTTGAACGTGGCTACCGCGACGGTAACGGAATCCTCTATGTGGATTGCGATGGCGAAGAACGCCTTTCTGCCAGTGAAAAGCCGGGCTGCCCGGAATGCGGCTGGTACATGGATTCAGCGCTTAATCCGAAACATTTCAGTTTCAACACGCACTGGGGCGCCTGTGAAACGTGCCTCGGCCTTGGTCACTTCAAGGATGGCGAAGAATGCCCCGACTGCCACGGCGAACGCTTGAAGCCTGAATATCTTGCTGTGCGCATCTTGGGCAAGAACATCATGGACGTGCATCACATGAGCATTGCCGAAGCCCGCGACTGGTTTGCGAAAGTCGATTTCGCGAACGAAGAAAATGCGACGTCTGCATCCATCCAAAGCAAGACGACAATTGCCGCGCCGCTCCTCCGCGAAATCATCGGCCGTTTGGACTTTTTGATTAGTGTGGGGCTTGGCTACATTGGCCTTGACCGTGCGGGCGACACGCTCTCGGGTGGTGAATCCCAGCGCATTCGCTTGGCAAGCCAAATCGGTAGCGGCCTCGAAGGCGTGCTTTATGTGCTTGATGAACCGACGGTCGGCCTCCACGAAAGCGATACCGCGAAGCTCCTCGATACGCTTTACCGATTGCGCGACCTCGGCAACACGCTCGTCGTTGTGGAACATGATTTGAAGATGATGCAGGCGGCAGACCACATTATTGACATGGGCCCTGGCGCGGGTGATTTCGGTGGCGAAGTCGTCGCAGAAGGAACTCCGGCAGAACTGGCGAAGCCGTATGCGTTGCAGCGTTTCCCGCGTAGCGAGACGGTCAAGTTCCTCACGTATTCGACTCCTGTTGCAAATCAGTTGGAACCGGTGCGCATTACGGATGATACGGAGTTCTACGAGTTCAAGAACCTCAATGCGAATAATCTTAAAAACTTGTCTGTAAAATTCCCGAAGCGAGCGGTAAGCGTTGTCTGTGGCGTCTCGGGCTCGGGCAAGAGTTCCCTTGTCGTGGATGAAATTTTCCCGGCGCTCAAAAAGAAGTTCCAGGCGCGTGGTCGCAAAAAGCAGAGCGGCGAAGTGCTGCTTGTCGATCAGAGCCCGATTTCGGGTACGCCGCGCAGTACGCCGGCGAGCTTTACGGGCGTGTTTGACGATATCCGCAAGCTGTTCTCCAAACTCGAACAATCCAAGGTCAAGGGCTTTGACTATGGCCGTTTCAGCTACAACCTCGCGCGCGGCCGGTGCCCTGTATGCGAAGGCCGTGGCGCTATCGCTGTCGAAATGCACTTCCTCTCGGACATCTGGGAAACGTGCGAAGCTTGCGGTGGCAAACGCTACAATCAGGAAACGCTGACGGTCACGTTCAAGGGCAAGAACATTGCGGACGTGCTCGACATGCGCGTCGTGGAAGCCTGTGAGTTCTTCAAGGACCAGCCGAAGATTTTGCCGAAACTCGAATGCCTCCGCGATGTGGGTCTCCCGTACGTGAAACTCGGGCAGCCGGTTACCACGCTTAGCGGTGGTGAATCCCAACGCTTGAAGCTTGCTGCGGAACTCTGCCGCCGCCCGGCGACGGAAATGGTCTATCTGCTCGACGAACCGACAACGGGACTTCATCTCAAGGATATTCAAATCTTGTGGAACCTCTTGCGCAGGCTTTCGGCCCGTGGTGACACGGTCATAGTCATCGAACACCACCCCGATATCATCCGTTTGGCGGATTGGAAGGTCGAATTGGGGCCGGTTGGCGGTGCAAATGGGGGATACTTGCTTGAAATGGGTGTTAATTCGTTAAAATTTTAGAACTTATTTTCTAAGAAGAAATTATTTTTCTAGGCAAGAAGGTTCCTATAAAAGACAGGAGAGCTTATGACATTTTCCCGATTGCTTCCGCTTTTGTTGCTGGTCCCGGCACTCACGATGGCTGATGAAGATCAAAACTTCAAACTGCTGCCGGAGAATTTCAAGGTTGGCAGTCTCTTGGATCAGTCGTCTAGTACGGCCATTAAGCTGGATAGTGCCGTGGCGTTCTCTAAGGAACCTGTTTTCCCTTTGCAAGCGAACAAGCTCTACCTTCGTCAGAAAAAGTCGGTGAAGGAATATCTTTGGTTCTCGGGCGAAGCCAAGCCGGAAGAATATAAGAAACTCCATGCTTTTAACCTTAAGGAAAACCACCTGGGTGTTCGCGAGGTCGTTGGCCTTCGGCTGTATGCATCCCGTCAGCATAAGGCTTTCCAAGATGAAGCCGACATTTATTTCGATTCCGAGAACATTTATTCGTCTCGGGTTTCAAAGCTCCTGTTTGTGAAAAACGGGAAGTGGCAAACGATAAAGGAAAGCGCTCATCCGGGATTGGTGCAAATCCAGTCTGATGAAAAGGATTTGGAAATAGTCTCTTATAATACAAGCCTGAAGAACGGAACTAGGACCATTTATCCGGCGAAGGAAGGCGTTTATATGTTTGCTTTCAGCGCTCCAGACAAACTGCCTTACGTGGATATCGGGACGCTTAAGGCCGGCGAGGTCCTGGTGTTTAAGGTGAATTTCCCGTCTTTAGATTCCAGTGCGGCGGTGTTATCGGTGAATTTGAATGTATCGCTTGACCAGGTGGATTCTGTAAAGACTTTGGAAGATGCGGAAAAACTTTACGACAAGTATTCTGCTGAAGTTGATAAAAATGTGCAGCGTGTCGATACGACGGAGTTCTCTAAGGCCTATCCGGTAATGCTGGCGGCGGATTCTCTGGGCCTTACGGAAAAAGGAACGGATTACCGCAATTATGTTTCGCATTACAATCTCAAGCGTAACGAGGCAAAGAAAATATGGCGAAGCAAAAAGTTAAGCTCTGTCAATGCGATTTCCAAGGCGATTCATGTAAAGTTGGATAGTCTTCAGGCTCTTCCGGTGCAAGTGAACTTGATGCCGAGTGCTATCGAGACGATTTCGAAGGATGCGGTCGTGAAAGCGGCTGAACCGACCGACCAGAAAGTGAATGCTGTTGTGGCGGTTGATTCTACAGCGAAGATGACCGATTCTACGGCGACGGCTGTCGTCGATTCTGCTGTAAAGGCGCAAACTGTTGACACGACAGCGAAAGCCACCGACACTACCGCAAAAGCTGTAGCTCCGACGGCGAGTGTTGTTGCCCCGGCAGGCACGATTGATACCTTGAAATTGACGTTTGGTTCAGAACGCGATAGAATTCATGTCATCTGGAAGGGCGTTGTCGAGGATTATCCGATGGATTCGCTTGTTGCAAAACTTAAGATAAACGACCCGTCCCTAGTGACGACGTTGTTCCTTGTGAACAACAAACCCGTGTGGGTTTATAAGGAAGGCGATATTTTCGGTCGCTACCAATATCGTTTCGACAAGGTCGCTTTCCGTATCGGCTTGAACCTTTATGTCGGTAAGGGTGAATTTATTTTGCCCTCGTATGTGTCCTCGGAACCGGAAGTGCGTGATTGGCTTGCTACGAAGGACTTGCCTTCGTCTTCGGTCGCTAGTTCTTCTTCGACATCAAAGGAATCCTCAGGCTCCGATAAGATTATTGAACATGCCTCTCGCGGTGTGGTGGCCATTATTGATTCTGGTTCATTCCGCTTCCGTGGAAAGGTCGTTTCGATGTCCCCGTTTGCAATTCATACAACCGAAGTGACACAAGAGTTCTTCAAGAAAACGATGGAAACGATAGATTCCGCTTCGCGCTACGAAGACCGCTCTATGTTCAAGGGCCCCAAGAAACCGGTTCAGGGAATTACTTGGGAGAAGGCTCAGTATTTCTGCAAGATTCTCGGCGGCGAATTGCCGACAGAAGCCCAGTGGGAATTTGCAGGGCGTGCCGGAGCTAACGAAGGGACGCTCTGGACCTCGGATGACGTGATGAGCGTAAACAAGTATGCCGTGTTTGCCGAAAACTCGATGAAGCTTGGCAAGCAGGATTCTGCTTACGGTCCGCACGATGTGGCCACGAAGACGCCGAATGCTTTGGGTCTTTACGACATGTCGGGAAACGTTGCCGAATGGACTCTCGATAACTACTTTGCCATCACCTTTAAAATTGAAGACTCGAATCCGACAGGTTCGTATTTGGGAACGAATAAGGTTTTGAAGGGCGGTTCCTGGAAGGACAAAGCGAAAAAGTTGAACATGACGGCAAGAGATGATGAAGACCCGCGTTATTGGGCTGACTATATCGGTTTCCGTTGTGCGTTCCCGCTTCATCGAATAATTCCGGATTATAAAAAATGAAAAAATCTAGCAAAGAAATGAGTCTTTTCAAGAAGCTGACGGCGCTTCCGTATATGCTTGTGTTTTTGGCGTTGCTGATGCCTTTGGCAAACGTCTCGTGCTCGGTGAAGGAAAACGACAAGCCGATAGCCGAGGCGACATTCTATCAGATTGCGTCGGGCATTGATTTGGACAAATCGCTGAACGACCCTGCTCTTGGGCAGATGCACCGCATTGTCAAGGAAAACCCGAAGACCTTGGATCGGTTCAAAATGCAAATGCCAAACTTCCCCAAAATGGAACCGATCCGGCATTTGTATGGAATCCTCGCCGCGATTTTCCTTGCCGCACTATTCTCGTGGTTTGTTCCGCTGGCATCAACGGTGATGGGGCTTTTGTCGATGGTCTCGCTTTGGTCGCTTTTGATGAAGCTGTCGCAATTAGGGAATGAGCTTGGAATTCCGCTGTTGAAAGTTGAGGGCGGAATAGGGCTTTATTGCGCCAGTTTCCTCATCTTGATCGGAACGGCGATGAACATTGCGACGATGGTGCGCCCGGCGGTTGTTGCGCGGCGTGAGCGGAAAAAGAAATCAAAAGCAAAATAAATTTTCTTTCTGAACTGTTATCCCGGTTTTATACCGGGATCAGTTGTTTATAATTATTTTATGCCTCCAATTTTAATAAATGGAGGCTTTATGCGTTTTATGGATTGTGCGTTGGACTATTTGAATAAATGTTCTGACGATCTTGCACCGTTGACCGTGCGCACGTATTTTTGGAATCTGCGGAAAGTGGAGCTGTTTGCTCCCGACCTAGATTGCAATGACTTGACTGCGGATTTCGTGCGCAATTTTAAACATCATTTAGAAAACTTGAAGAACAAAGAGGCGACTGTTGTCAAGGCGCTTTCGGTGTTGCGTGTCTTTTGCAATAAGATAAGAGCCGATGGAATTATTGAATGTGACCCGTTCGAAAAAGTGAAAATTCGTCGGGCCTATTCACACCGCGGATTCCTCACGATGCGCGAACTCAAACGCTTGTATATGAACTTTATGGATATGCGTTGCGTTCTTACGCGAGCGGAAGAAGATGTCATGCGGGTGTTCTTGTTCAGCTGCTTTACGGGACTACGATATGGGGACTTGCGCACGCTTGACTCGTCTGAAATTTTCGATTGGAAAATACGGAAGCAAATGCACAAGACGGGCGAGGCTGTCTATATTCCGATTCCCTTGCAGGCACGGCTGTTGTTGCCGGAGCCTTTAACGTCGGGGCGAGTGTTCCATGTTGTCGATAATGCTTCTTTTAATCGCATGCTTCGCAAGGGTGCTCAAAAGCTGGGACTATGCAAGTACGTGCATTGCCATCTGGCACGGCATACGTTCGCGACGACGTGTATCTCCATTGGCATTCCGCTCCCAGCGACGAGCAAATTGCTTGGCCATCGCAACTTGGACACAACACTCATTTATGCCAAATATGTCGATACGTTTTTGGATAAAGAAATGAAAAAGTTTAATAGGTTAAGATAACGAATAGTCGTCTCGGCTATTCTGCTTTGCGCTGTGCGATGATTTCTTCGGCTTTGTGGTTGATGATGTTGTCGTACAGCTTGGACTGTAACAGACGCTGATTTTCCGTAGATACCTTTATTAGCTTTATGCAGAAAACGATAAAGACAATCCATGCTGCGGAACATAAAAATAAATAGAATGTTTCGTTGTTCTTGATATAATTCAAAATATTGCAAATGAGCATTAGGATAGAGATTATCAATAATCCTACGAGTGTTTTGCTTGGAACCGGTTTTGAATCTATCCTCAAGAATGTTAAGGTTTCTTTTTGACTTTTGAGCAAGTCTTTGAACACAAAATAATTTACAACGGGGATGTAGCAACAGAAAACGGCTCCTGCGGGCGAAAAGAATGTCTCCGTGAATTTGCTCTGTATTTTTTGTGCATGATAAATCCAGATCCAGTTCTTTCCGACAAACATGCAAAGCGGTACTGCCGTGAAGAGAAGGAATGCTATTAAAATAAATAGGGCAAGGAAAAATTCATTGGGCAAGGGAACGTTGAGTTTTACGCCTTTTATTCCCGCGTCGATTATGCTGAATGTCCTTACTTCGATGAGAAACAAGAGAATGTTTATGAAAATCATGAACTTTGTCCATGATATGGCACTTTGTCCTTGGTAAATGTTCTTTGTCAGGGTCTGCTCTAGTTCGATGTCAACGAGTTTTTCGGGCGAATCCTTGTACTTGTCGCAATAAAGCTCAGGTTGTGCGGTTGCTGAGTTCGCGGCCGTGGAATCGGTTAAGCTTTCGTTCGGTGCATCGCACCACAGGCATTTGGGCATGTCGTCTTCGTATTCTCTTCCGCACTTCTTGCAAATCATAATGCTACTCTCATAGAAAAAAATTGTTTATGCGTAAAAAATAAAAAAATGCGTACGCGGCTCTTGAAAAAAAACGGCTCGCATTATTGCAAGTCGTTTTAAAATCGTGGCAGTTCCTTTTACGTTTCAAGGATGTTCTTTTCGTATTCTAGTAACTAATAACTAATAACTAGTAACTAGTAACTATTAACTGCGGCGCAGCCGCTACTCCTTAATCGTCGGAGCCTGTCTTGCGACCGGGGCAAGTTCGCCGTGCTTCCTGAACAGGTGCTTCACCAGCGTCCCGAATCCACGCATTACACGGTAGCGTTCGCGCGGGTTCTTGATGGCCATGATGCCCTGACGCAGAATGTAGCTTGGACGCAGGTAGAATTCACGGCGGGCCTTGTCGCAGAAATCGACGAGCGCCTGGCTGGTGAGTTCACCGCGTTGGATCGTGGTGCGGTGGAAACCGTCCTTGTCGAGCCACTGGCTGTAATCCTTGGACTTGAGTGCGCCGCTTTCAAGAGCTTCCTTGTACGCTTCGGTGCCGGGGTACGCCATGATGGGGTAGAACTGGGCCGTGTTCGGGTTCAGCTTCTTCGCGTAGTCGAGCGTCATGCGGAGCGTTTCCGGTGTGTCGCCCGGGTTACCCACCATGAAGCATCCGTGAACGAGGAGTCCTGCCTTGCGGGCGTTCTTCGTAAATTCAATCGCCTTGTCGGTGTTCTTCACGCCCTTGTGAATCTTTTCCAAGACTTCGGGGCTTGCACTTTCAAAGCCCACGCACATTTCGCGGCCGCCAGCCTTCTTCATGAGCTTGAGCAAGTCGAGCGGCACATCGGCGCGGGCGTTGCAGCTCCATGTAATCTTAAGACCGCGTTCCAAAATCAAGTTGCAAATCTGGCGCACGTGTTCGTGGCTTGCGGTAAATGTATCGTCTTCGAAGAACACTTCGCCTAAATCTTCGAAGTTGTCCTTGATGTACTGCAATTCATCGACAACGTCCTTCGGGTCGCGGCGGCGGAACTTGTGGCCGTTGAGCGTCTGCGGAATCACGCAGTAGCTGCAGTGGTTCGGGCAACCGCGGCCACTGAGAATCACGATAAGCGGGTTCAGGTTTGCACCGTAGAAATACTTCTTGTAGCAGCTGTAGAGGTGCTTGCGATAGACCTTGGAAACCCACGGGATTTCGTTCAGGTTCTCGATCTTCGGACCTTCCGGCTGGAAATCGACTTTGCCTTCGGCGGTGCGGTAGGCGAGTCCTGCAAACTGACCGATGGGAGCACCGTCGCCACGCAATGCGCGGACGAGGTTCCGGCAGGTGTAGTCGGCTTCGCCAATAACCACGTAGTCAAGGCTCGGTTCCATTTCCATGGATTCGAGCGGTTCGGCCGTGGCGTGCGTACCCATGATGGCGACCTTCACGTTCGGCATTTCTTGCTTGATGGCGTGGACCACCTTGAGGTCGTTCAAAATACTCGGGGTGCTCGTGCTGCAAATGACGAGCTCCGGACCAAACTTCTTGATGCCTTCGAGCGTTTGGGGCAAGTCAAGCTCCATAGCGGGGCTGTCAATCAGCTGGATTTCGTTGCCGTCGGCTTCACAAACGCCGGCTGCATAACTCAAAAACATCGGCCAGTAAAGCGTACTGGACTTCGTAACACACGGGGATCTAGATTCCCGACTGAACATCGGGTGAAAAGGAGGATTTAAAAAAGTAACATGCATGACGGACACAAAATACATAATCTTAATTGATTATGCTACATTATATTGCGATGAAAAAGCTTTTTTTAACGTTTTTTTCGTGTCTAGTGACGTGTGGCACTGCTCTAGCGGCGCCCGTTGCTGCCACTGCCGCCCTGGATACGGTTCGCATGACCTTTGACGATGGTCGCGTGTCGAGAATTTACACCGTTTTAAAGGGAACTGATGTGCGTGACGGAGTTTCGCTGACGTACCATCCGAACGGCAAGTTGGCGGTCGAAGCCCCTTACAAGAACGGCAAGTTGGACGGCGTCTTACGCTCGTACGATGAAAACGGAAAGTTGCACGAAACGGTCGGTTACAAGGACGGCATTGAAGAAGGTTTGAGCATCATCTATTACGAAAACGGCAAAAAGAAATCGAGCGAGAAGTATAGCCGCGGAACTTTAAACGGCATGTCGGAGGACTGGTACGAAAACGGAAAAATCCGCCGCCAGATACCCTACGAGAACGGACAAATTCACGGCGTCGTGAAAATTTACGACGAGATGGGATTGTTGTTCGAAGACATGAAATTTGAACGTGGTATCCGCAACGGCAAATACCACCGCTATAGTTTCGGCAAGGTCATGCTCGAAGCGGAATTTAGGGACAACCGCTGCGTCAAGAATTGCAATTTTTAATAGGTTGTAGGTTACAGGTTGTAGGTGTTAGGATTTTTTTAACCTACTACCTAACTCCTAAAACCTAATCCCTAAATACTACTTTTTCTTCGGCTTGACGGCGTTCCACACCATGTAGCCGATGAAGAGTGCGCCGAAGCCGAGCAGCGCGATGGCGAGTTCGGAATTGTATTTTTCGATGATGTCCTTTTGGCCGTGGGCGAAGTAGCCGAGCAGAGCGAGGACGCAGTTCCAGATGGCGGCGCCGAGAAACGTGTAAAGCGTGAACGGGGCGAGTTTCATCTTTGCAAGACCTGCCGGAATCGAAATCAGCTGGCGGATGACTGTGATGAGGCGACCGACGAACGTCGAGATGGCGCCGTGTTCGCGGAAATAGTTTTCGGCCTTTTCGACTTTCTGGACGTCGAGCAGCAAAAAGTGTCCGAGGCGGCTGTCTGCGAATTTGTATATGATCGGGCGACCGAGAATCTTGGCGAGGAAGTAGTTGACGTATGCTCCGATGAGCGCACCGACGGTTGCGAAGAAAACGATGAGTGCGATGTTGAGGCCGGAACCTGGCTGGAGCGCCTTATAAGCGGCGGGCGGCACAACGAGTTCCGACGGGAACGGAATGAAAGAACTTTCAATCGCCATCAAAAGCGTAATTGTGCCGTAATTCAGGTTGTCATTGTACCAGTCGATAATGCGGTTGTAAATGCCTGTCGATTTTGTAGTATCGGCGACTGCGGTTGCGGCGTTGGCGGCATCGGCTGAAAGCGAATCTGCGGCAAAAGTAAAAGCGGTAAGGAGAAGTGCTAAAGCGATTGTTGTTTTTAGAACTGAATTTTTCATTGGACGCAATTTAGAAAAATATTTGGCGTGTCGCCAGAAGATTCCCATAAAAACAGACCTCGGCACAGTGGCCGAGGTGAAAAGGATGTTTGAATTATGCCATTTGCAAGAAATGTTAGAATACAAAGTAGATGCCGACGCCGAGGAGGGCTGCTGCGGTCCCTAGCAGGATGCCTCCGGCGATAGCCTTGTTGTCACCTTGCTTGACTAGCTTGTGGTTTTTGTCAACTTTGTTCCTGTAGTTCTCGCCTTTGACGGCTCCAGGAATCCTGAGCTCTTTCTTGATGTCGTCTGCGTCGTTATAGTCCAAATGCGCAAGGTACATGAACAGACCGCCAATAAGCGCCGTGCCGATGGCTCCGCCGATGAATGCCTCGCCGAGGGTCTGCATTTTCTTGTCGTGGAGCCACTTGTTCTGCTGTTCGATTTCGTCGAAGTCGGTAAGCTTTTGCAGGTCAATGCTCAAGTCGATTTGTGAGACTGGTGCCACGAAGAAGTTGACGAGTGTGTCGCGGTAGCCGGCTTTGCGGATGATGAGGCTGTCCATTCCCATTTCGTAAACCGGTATTTTTTCAGGGGTTTGTGCAATCGCTTTAGAACGCTTAGTGATTGGGGCGTGTGCTTTATAGACGTTAGCTCCTTCGGGGAACGTCTGGATGCGGATTTCTGGTGTAACGCGTTTGAGCTTGAGCGATATGAAGGTCGTGTCGCCAATGAGCGGGACAACGCTTGAGCTTGCTCCCCAGAGGTGCCTATCGACGTTCCAATAGGCGTGAATTGTGAATTTAGATGTGTCGGTAGTGATGAATGTGCAGGGGGATTTGCAAATGGCGTCTTTGTTGGTGCGCGAAATGGTCGCTCCGTCGGGATCCGTTTCGATGTGGATGTAGGCACGGTCTTTTTTGGACTTTACAATGTCTTTACCTTGTGCATCTAGCAATTGATTTTTTAGTTTGTTGTTGGTGATGGCGTCGCTGAGGGCTTTTTCTTCAGAAATTGTGAGAGTTGCGCGGTGCAGTGTCGGGAGAGAATCTTCGTAAAAGACGTGTGTCAGATTTAAACGGAGACTGTCTGTTCCAATGACGGGGGAGATGTCGCCGAAGTAGATAGAGTTGAAACCAAGGGCGGCGAGTTCGCTTTGAATGCAGATGTTGTCGTTGCAGTTCTTGATGTCTGTCTTACGGATGATTTGAGGTCTTTCTCCAGATTCGAATAAAAGGCGTGCGGTAAGTGCGGTAAATTGGTCTGCAAAGGATTTTTCGACATTGTCGGCATCATAGGCGACAAGAACCGTTTTGTTTTCGCGCTTCACGACTGCGGTTACGCTTGAGGAACTGACGCTCGACGAACTTGAAACGGCAGAAGAACTTGCAATTGATGAAGAACTTTCGACGCTTGAACTGGAACCGGGCCCTTTTTTTGTCGCGGGTTCTTTTGATGCGGAACTTGTTGCCGTAGCACTTGAGTTTGCTTGCGTTTTTGCGGCAGTTTCTTTAACTGCGGAACTTGTGGCAGCCGCGCTTGAACTCGTTGCCGTCATGACGGGGGCCTTGACTGTGGCAGGTCCATTGGCAGCGGGTCCTTTTTTAGCCGAGCTACCTTGCGCGTCATCCGCATTCAATAAGTCGTTCCCTTGCTCATCGACAATTCTTTTGAATTGCTTCTTGGCAATTTTTACGATTGTGAATTTATTCTGAATGTAGCCGCCGAGACTTACGGTGTCGTTTTCGATGCCGATAAGCTTTGCACGTTGTTGTGTTCCCGATAGGAGCTCGACGTCAACGAGTTTTCCTTCGGGTTCTGCGAAGGCGGCGACTAGGGCGATTGCTAGAATTGAGAAAATCTTTTTCATATTCTACCTAAAATGAAAGGGCGAATCCTGCGGCAAGGAACAGTAAGCCTGTTCCGAAAAAAACTTTGGAAACGTTTTTTGATGTCTTGGCTCTCTTTCTGTAATCCTTGAATTCTTGCATGTGGACGTCATATTTTTCATTCATAAAGCGCGTATTCTCCATCGCTTTTTTATGGTCATTCGCTTTACTGATGTCATATAACGTGACAATTGCTGATATTCCGCTGATGACAAACGGGGCGATGGAAAACCATTGAAGCGTTTGCCCGAGGTTGCGTCTGCTGCGGTGCTTTAACATGTCTTGATGGCTGCTTATTAGCTCGTCATCATAGGTTTGGCGGAGCGCTACAATAATAAAGGATGTATCACTTTCAGACAAGGTGATGCTTATCGTCGTGTCGGCGTAATCGGGGTGGAAAAATGAAACGGTAATGCTCTCTGCCCCGTCAGGAACAGGAATAAATGCCGGGGACGTGTATGCGGGATTTTTTGAAAAATCAGGCGGTGCGTCGCCGGTATAGAGATCGACCGTGGAGGGGTTTGTAGAAATTTGCAGATAGCGCGTACTTCCTTTTTGCTGAGCAAAAAGGTTGTTGCAAAGCACGAATAACATTATAAGAATGAGGGATACGCTTCTATAAAGATTCATTTGTCACCCTCCGTTCCCGGAAACGGTCCCTTGATTGACGTTACCGATTTGCCGGTCAAGATTTTCCAATAGACGTCGGGAGCCTTGTTGCGGGCGTAATCTTCGGCCTTGATGACCAACTTGCATTCCTTCCGGCATGTGTTTGTAAACGATAAAGTGTTTTCGTCAAAATTTGTCTTGAGCGTGTCGTCGTTCATGAGAACTGTGATTTTTGAGGCGTTGATGCCGGAACCGTTGTCGAGAACAAAGAACTTCAGTGGCGAAGTCGAGGGAATATCCGTTGCGGTCGGTGCCATGTTGGGCTTGACTTTGTCGTACAGGAACAACGTGTCTGTCAATTTTTTTGTGTTTGGGGCGAGATCTACCGTCATGGAATCGCAGCCGTATTCCGTGCGAAAGTTGTCGCAGACGACAATCTTGACGTTGGATTGCGGGGGCAGCGTTTCTTGGATGGTTGTATTTGCCTCGACTTTTGCGAACGTTGAAATCGTGTCGCCCGACGATGATATGAATGCTCCGTACAGCTGCGATTTTTCGGGATACTGGCTGAACATGCAGGCCAGCGGAACCTCTATGATAGTTTTGCCTTTGTTTTCGAGTTTTGTCGAGAAGTTGAATACTTCACTATACGCTTGTTCGATATTGCCTCTGCTGTTTTTGGTAAGGGCCCGGACACCCCAGTAAATAGTGGAGTTGTCAATGGCGTGGTTGATGGAATCTCCGTTTTCGTTGATTTCCTTGTTGAGCTTGCCCATCAGATCTACGCTTTGCGTACATTCCGTTTCGCCTAGCGGGGATTCCCAAATTTTTTCTAGGTAGTAACTTGCGTAGATGACGCAGACGGAGGATTCCCACGGATCAATACCGGAAATGTTCCAAGATAATTCGAGTCCGTCTGGGTTATCTCCGTTAACTAGGTTGTATCTGTTGGGCGGAGATTGTAGTGAAATGGTTGTTGGCGTGTTGACATAGACCGTGGCTCGTGAAAGCAGGGTGTCGCCCAGATGGTCTATCGTTTCGAATGAAATCTTATGGACGCCAGCTTTGTCGAACTTGTAATATAGGGAAGATGTACTTGCTTCGTTGGTGTCAATCGTCCATTTGTGAGTGTTGTAATAAGCTATGGATTGATCGCTGGGGATGAATTCTCCATTAAGGGAGTATATGCCGCAAATTCGAATTTTCTCGTTGATGTTGACGTAAAATTCGTCAGAAGAAGCGTAGCGGATGTAGGGTTCACCGATAAAAGTTTCCGGTACTATAAAAATGGATTGGGTGATTTCAGGAACATCCGAAGATTGAATCTCGGAATCGGAACATGAAATAAACAGTTGCGCAATAGCGATGGCCGAAATTATCGAAAGAGGGCGGAAATCGAAATGCATTAGTTTTCCTCCTTCGGTTCGACGTCGTTGACGGTTAGTTTCCAAGTTTTATTTTGTACAATGCCGTTAGTATAGATGACTGTTGTTCTTATCGTTTGTTCTTTGTCGAAAATGCTGGCGTCAATATTGGTTGAATAGACGCTCTTTTCCGGCTTTGTAACAGAGGCGATTGCTTCGCTTCTGGTGACGTTATAGAAACTGAAAGCCTCAACTTTGAAGTTGAATGGGTTGTGCTCGTCGATGAATAGCAGGATACTTTTGTCGCTGTCGATGGTCGTGTCACTGTTGGTTGTAAACCAGAACGTACTTGGAGTGATATAGAACGATTTTGTTTTTTTATTATTGCTTCCATCGGTGGCCGAAATGGTAAGGATTCGGTATGCCCAGCTCTTATCAGTGTCTTTGAGAACGACTGTTAGAATACTGTCTTTGTAGAAACGGTCCGTAATTAAATCGGCTTCCAAGTTTACGACGATGCTTTGCGAGTTGAGCGTGCTGCCTTTATCTGTGATAATAAATTTCAATGTGTCCGAAAAATCAAGTGTGTCAAGATTCAAGACGGATTCAATAGAGGGCGCTATGGAATCGACAAGTTTGATGTTGTCGAGAATCGTGACAAACCCATCGCGAATGGTGATGTCTTTTTTTGTTGTTCCGAAATCGGAATAATCGGAACGTATTGTTAGTTTGTACTTCCCTGCGGGGACAGCACCTAGCGAGATTTCATTTCTGGACTGTGAAATAGAAAGGCTGTATTTGAATGTTCTATCTTCGTTTTCCACGTCTTGAAGCGATAGCTGCACGGGAATGGATGATTGTTGACTTATTTTGATAGTTGCCAGGAGTGATCCCTCGCCAGGGAGCCCCTTGGTAAAGAAGAAACTCTCTATTTTTTCGCTAGATGCAAAGTTGTATTCGTTGAATGCTTGTACGGTCCAGTTGTATTTTTTTAACGGATTTAATTCGTTGTGGAATATGAAGTGTGGCTCGCTTATGATTGTGTCGATGCTCTTGAATTTGGAATCTGAATTTGCAAATTCTTCTTCGCTCAATGTAAAACGAAAACGATGGGCGAGGCGTATTCCTTCGGTTGCCGCTTCCCAAGAGAAATAGATGCTTTCGTAGGGGTCTATGGCTTGGGTCCCTGTTGCCGGGATGAATAAAGTGTCGTTTAAGACGGGCTTGTCTGCAATCCAGACCTCAAGGGAATCGTAATGCATATCGCCAAAGTAATCTTTAAGAATAAATGTGAATTTGTAGTAACCGGGTTCTGCAAGCTGTTTTTTGAAATTGTATTCTGATGAACAGTGTTGTCCGTTCATGAGCCAGTGGTAATCTTGAACGCGGATAATTTTATTCGGCACTATCTTTGTTTGGAAATAGATGGTGTCGTTAATGTTGAATGTGTCTGCCTTGACACTGTTGAGTATGGGGCTTGCCGATCTTGCTAAGGTTGCGTCAACCTTTATATCTGTGGCATCGGCTTCGTCGAAGATGTGGTCGTCGGAATCAAAGCAGGACTGGAATAGCCAGACTATCGCTACAAGGAAATAAATTCGTGTGAATTTCATTGGACCTCCAGTGTATCGACGACATAGAAATTTTTATACGGAAGCGTGTCTGTATCACCGTAGAGGTCGCGGACGATAATGCGGAATTTGTGCTTGCCCGCTTTGAGGCCAGATTGCTTTACTTCGAGGAGTGTCCCGACATTGTATTGGTTTCCGTCGATTTCTAGAATATGGAACAACGTATCTTCGTTATATAAATCCAGGTCCATGCTACTCCACGAAAAGAGGAATGCTGAAAATGGCGAGCCGTAGAGCGTATCCCCGTTTGCGGGAACTGTTGAATCCGAAAGGACGGGAGGCGTATTGATAACGACTGTGAACTCGTAAACTTGCTGATTCCCTTCTTTATCTAGAACGACAAGCTTGTTTGGAATGGATTCGTTTAGATTGTTTGGGTAGAATGTATAATCCGCTCCTTGAATGAGCAAACTGTCCTTGCTGTCGCTGACATAAAACCACTTGAAAGTCAGGTCGTCTTGAATCTTTTCGGGTACGGTTTTTGCCGTGATTGTCGCGGAATCGGACGGATTCACCTTGAGCAATGTCGAATAGGGGCTTTTCTTTTGCTTGACCATGACGTTGATGGATTCAACGGGTTCTAATGCATGCGGGTAGTCGGGTGCATCGAGGCAACCGGCTAGAAATAGTGCAAAAAAAGAGGCAAACACTAAAAACGGTAAAATAGGGCGATTGAATAAATTCATTTGATTTAAATCTAACTATATTCGTCGATATGAGTGCGCAAAATTTTGAATATAAAAACGCAATGAACCGTTTGGAAGAGATTCTTTCGAAAATCGACAATTCCGAGATGGAAATTGATGAACTTGCTCTGGAGGTTCAAGAGGCTACACAGCTTTTGCGTAAGTGTCGTCAGATTCTGGTGGCGACAGAAAAGAACGTTCAGGACGCTCTTGCCGAGTTGGATGCTTGATGGATATCGAAAATTTTGATAGTGCTGTCCCTGCTATCGAGGTTCGCGGGCTTACGGTGAAATTCCCGGTTCGCGGTGGCGTTTTTAGTAAGGTCAAGGATTATTTTACTGCTGTTGACGATGTTTCGTTTACGCTTCCGCAGGGCAAGATTCTTTCGATTGTGGGGGAGTCCGGTTGCGGAAAAACAACGCTTGTGAAGTCCTTGGTCGGGCTTGTTCCCGTTGCAGAAGGTAAAATTAATTTGTTTGGACTCCCGGTGACGAATGGACGTGCGGGGACGGCAAAGGATACTGTGCGTGTTTCGGATTTGGTACAGATGATTTTCCAGGACCCGTTTAGCAGCTTGAACCCGCGGCAGACGGTTTCCGAAATTTTGACGGCTCCCGTGATTGCGCGTGGGCTTTCTTTTGACGAATCCTGCAAGCGGGCGAGGGAACTTCTGGACCGAGTTTCGCTGCCGGCAGGGGCGATGGACAAGTTTCCGCATGAGTTTTCGGGAGGGCAGCGTCAGCGCCTTTGCATTGCGCGTAGCTTGATGGTGCGCCCGAAGGTGCTGCTCTGCGACGAAGTGACGAGCGCATTGGACGTGTCCGTGCAGGCTCAGATTTTGCATTTGCTCGACGATTTGCGCAATGAACTTGGGCTCTCTATTCTCTTTATCAGCCACGATATGCAGGTGGTGCGTGCGTTGAGCGATGAAGTCTTGGTGATGTATTTTGGCCATGTCGTCGAACACGGCCCCGCTGACGAAGTCCTCACGAACCCACAGAACGAGTACACGAAAAAATTGCTGGCGAGTGTCCCCACAATCCGCCGGGATTGAGCCGTTGTGTTAAAATGGACGGGGACTAGTTCGTTCTTGCAAAAATGCGCTACTGAAATCGCAAAAATTGAAATTTAGTAGCGTAAAATCGCAAAAGAACAGAAACTGTCAGAAAAAAAATTGAAATTTAACTGGATGCTTCGCTTCGCTCAGCATGACGTATTCAATTTACCGCCTCTGCTAACATCCAAGAGTCAGCAGCCTACTTCCTACCGCCTACTTCCTACTAAGTTCTGCCAACTAAACCCCATTCCTCATACCTCAAAGGGCCGTAAGGCCCGTGCCCATACCCCATAGCCCAGACCTTCACTGGATCCTTCAGCCCTACAGGCTTCAGGATGACCCCGGAACAAGTCCGGGGCAGGCTCGGTGAACTGCCTACTATTACTTTACTCTTGCGATATTTTCGAGTGCATCCTGCATGAACTTCCCGTAGAGTTTCGAGATGGACTCTGCAGCGGAGTGCGCGTTGCGCTTGTTCATGCTGGCTCGTTCATCGTAGCGCTTTTCCCATAGCGGAGATTCTTCGCCAACTTTGCGGAACGTGAGTTGAACGGCGAGGTGGGCGTACTGCGAACTGCCTTCGTCGATTTCTTCGATGGCGTTCACGTTTCCGAGGAGCTCGTAATCGGGCTTGCCCATTGGTTTCAAATCGACTGACTTGAAAATGTTGCTCTTGATCAGGTACTCGCTTGCAACTTGCGTGAGCATCTGTTCCGGGCGTGTTGCCCACAAGTCCAAATCGTAGAATTTGAAATCGTAAGCAGATTCACGATAAACGATATTGCTACGCTGATAGGAAGGGTCTATCGTAAACTTGCGAACCTGGATGCGTGCGTCGATTGCCGCACTGGAAACTAACGAGATGGATTCCGCAGAGACGGTGTAGTAGCGGGAGGGCTCCGTCGAACCGCCGAGACAACCTGTGAGCGTGAACGCCGAAAGGAGGGCGGCGACTGCCAAAAAACGATTTGCTTTCATCATCATATTTCTCCTTGTTAGCGGCCGCTCTTGCCTTCGGAGCGGATGAGTACGGACGGGTTGTTCTTGATTTTCTGGGTGAATTCTTCGAGGTTTTCAAGAATCGTGTTGAGTTCTTCTACGGCGTTTCCGACCTGATCTTGGTTCCTATAGACCATGGCGTCAACATTCTGCGTGAGTTTGTTCATCGATTCCGCGGTTTGCATCAAGTTCTCGTTCAGTCCCTTCGTGTCGATGGCGTCGAGTTTTTCCTTGAGCGTCGAGAGGCTTGCGTCGGCCTTGGCGGCAAGTTTCGCCTCTTCGACTTCGGCGAGAATCTTTTGCAGCGAAACCGCAGACTTGCTCATGGTGTTGAGCGGCCTTCTTAAATCTTCCGTCAGCTTGCTCAAGTTCTCTGTCGTCTTTTCAAGATTCTTGAGCGTCTTTGTAATGCTTTCGGCGTTCTCTGGGGCAAGTACGCGGTTGATTCCGTCGATAATGGGGTTGACCTTTCCGAATATGTCTCCCATTTGTCCTGTAATCTGGTCAAACATCGAAACCGATGCCGGCACAAGTCCGCCTTCGGGAACATTCGGCTCGTTAAAGTTGCCGCCCGAAAGAATCACTTGTTTTTCGCCGGTGAGGTTCATGCCAGCCGTAAGCCCTGCTCGGGTTCCAACCTTGATAGGCGTACCTTGTGTAACCTTGAATGCTACGACAACCTGGTTCAAGTTTTGTTCGTTGATGGTAATGCTTGTGACGCTACCGACGGAGATACCGTTCAACTTCACCTTGGCATCGACAAAGAGCCCGTTTACGTCTGTGTCGAAAATGGTGTAGTAGTTGTCAAACTGCTCGCTCAGATAACGCTTGAGCACGTAACCTAGGAACACGCAAATAAGGACTCCGCAAAAGAGCATGAATGCGCCTAGTTTAATTCTTTCGGATCGGGTGGTTTCCATTATAACTCCAACTCAATCAATAAATTCAAAGTTGTAAAAATCTTCTTCGTTACGTTCCTTGGGACACTGCCTATTAAAGAAGTGCCGGAGAACCGGGTCGTCCGATTCCATTCCCTCTTTGAGCGTTGCGTCTTTTAGCACGTAGCCGTCCTTGAGATAAACAAATCGGTCGCAGACAATCTTGATGCTTTCGAGTTCGTGGCTCACGATGACCATCGAAACTTTGAGCGTGTCGCGCAGTTCGAGGAGCAGTTCGTCGAGCGAACGGGCGGTCACCGGGTCAAGGCCTGTCGAAGGTTCATCGCAGAACAAGAGTTCCGGCTTGAGCGCAATCGCACGGGCAAGCGCCGCACGCTTTTTCATGCCGCCTGAAATTTCGCCGGGGAACTTGTGGAACGCGTGGAGCAGGTGCACTTTTTCGAGACGGTCTGCAACAATCGCTTCCATCTGGCTCTTGGGCATGTAGGGCATACTGCGCTTGAGGGGCAACATCGCGTTTTCGGCGACGGTCAAGTCTGCAAGGAGTGCTCCGCTTTGGAAGAGGACGCCGGTACGCATGCGGGTCTCGCTGTCGAGGCCTTCCTTGGGACCGAATGATTTACCGAAGTACGTAATCGTGCCTTCGTCCGACTTGATGAACTTGAGCACGTTGTTCAATAGCGTCGATTTGCCGCAACCGGAGCTTCCGAGCACCATGCGGATTTCGCCTTTGCGCACGCCAAAGGACACGTCCTTCAGAATCGTCTCGCTGCCGTAGCTCGCTTTCAAATGGTCAACTTTCAGAATTTCGTCCATATTGACCTCTAGTAGAAAATGAAGGCGAAAAGGGTGTCAGAAACAACAATCGTGCAAATCGCAGCCACAACGCTGGACGTGGTCGCTTTACCGACCGCCTCTGCACCGCCGTGGGCGTTCAGCCCCTTATTGCAGGCGATGAGCGTTACAATCCAGCCAAACACAAGCGCCTTGATGGTACTCTTGAGGAACGTCATCGGGTCGATGCCGTCGCGCAGCCCCATCATGTAGTTCGAGAAAGAAATGTCGCAGAAGTAATACGCAATGAGGAATCCGGCAAAGCTACCGACGATGGATGCGCTAAACGAGAGAATCGGCGTCGTGACGCTTAAAGCGATGAACCGCGGGACCACGAGGTACTGCACCGGCGGAATCGCCATGGACTTTAGCGCCTTCACTTCTTCGCAAACGCTCATGTTCGCAATTTCTGCAGCCATGGCGCTACCGGAACGCCCGGCCAGAATAATCGTCGTGAGCAGCGGGCCGATTTCTGCAAAAATGAGGAACCCGAGCCCCGAAGCGAGGTAGGAACCGCCGCCAACAGCATTCAACATCACTGAACTCTGCAAGGCCATCGTAAGGCAAATGAGTCCTACGAACAAAAAGCAAATGCCCATGGCTTCGCTGCCCGACTTGAACATCTGCTTGGTGATTCCGCCAAAGTGGATTTTTCCCTTGTCGAACGGGCCGATTAGCGTCCAGTAAATGGACATGAAGAGCAAAACGAGCACTTCGAACGTTTCGCGGAGCAGCATGAATCCGACGTTGCCCATCATTTCGAGGATGTTGTTCGTTTCGCGCTGCGGTTTTTCGGGCGGCACCATTTTCCGGAGATCCTGCAGGTGCTGCTTGATTTCCGGGTTAAAGTGGGCGAGGATGAGCCTGTTGCCCGTCTTTTCGGAAAGTTCTGCTAAAAGTGCAAAAAACGCATCGGCGCTGTAGTCCATCGAAGTAAGGCTAGAGCCGTCCAAACAAAGCTCCCCTTTATTGAGGGCACTCCTGCAACTGGAGAGCAGCTTTTTGCTGTTCGCTGCGGTGAGTGCATTGGGTAAAACTATCGATGTCGTTTCCATTGTGCGGAAATTTAGAAAAAATCTCCATTATAGGTATAGCAAAAACGACGTACATGTAATTATACGTGATGAAATGCAACAACCGATGGCTAACGGCTAGTTCTGAGCTATCATTCCCGTAACCAGTCGCTTGTTCCCTTGCGTTACGGACAGGATGACGTTTGCGTTTCGCAGTTCTCGGACTTTTTCAATAACGAGTTCGGTGCCGTCCATCGTTTTTTCGAACAGTAATGTTCCGATGGGCGAGAATATCTGCACGGTCTTTTCGCCTTGTTGCGGAGCATGGATGTAAATGTCCCCGTTGCGCGCTCTGACTTTAACGCTTTGCGCAGTCGCTTTGTATGCAATAGGAGTCGTATAATCGCTGGAACTAGATGCAATTATTTCCGAAGACGACGAAGTCGCCGAACTGGACGACGTGACTCCCGAACTCGAAGAAACAAGCGCCGAACTGGACGAACTTGGCTCAGCCGTACTTGACAAACCTGTTCCTGAACTCGATGATGTCGCGGAACTAGAGAAAATCGACGAACTTGAAGATGTCGCGGAACTAGACAGAACAGAAGAACTTGATACTGCCGCAGAACTTGATGAAACTGAGGAACTTGATGACGTTGATGATGACGACCTGATAGTCATATCGACTGTAAAGGTGATGTAATTTGTGTCCGGTGATTCTGTAATGTTGGAAATAGCGATTTTCATGTCATCGCCGTTCCAGAATATGAACTTGTTGAAATCGGTGACTTTGGCCGAGCCTGGGAACGGGTCTGTCGTTGCCACGCTGGTGCTTGTCTCGGGTACGGCCTCGATGATATTGACATAGATGTGGTTGCTGTCGCTGTTGATGCCTCCTTTTTTCCATACGGAATCGGAGTAATCGATATGCCAAATCAGCATTCCGGAGGATTTTTGCGCTTTGTCCCAGTTTTTCTTTGTTCGATATTCCAGTAAGAACATTTCGTTTGGATTTTTGGGATTGGTGACGCTGAAGGCTATATTGTCATCTAGTTTGTCCAGTTTTACGGAACCGGTATCGTTGAGTTCCGTCGGCGTGAACCATCCAAGCGACATTCTTTCGAAAGCGGAAAATAAAGGAGGTGAACAGCATTGCGTGTTGTAGGTGTTGTTGGGGCAGTTGTAGCTTCCGCTGGCCATGATGTCCCAGCTGCCCAATGGCTTGCGGGGATTCGTCTTTTTTGTGTCGTACAGGTCGGGTAGGCCAAGGACATGGCCGAATTCATGTACGACCGTTCCGATTCCTTCTATGGTAGAGGTAGTGCTGTCTTTTTTGTAGGCCTTGCCGCTTATTTCGTTAGCGCAGGCATATCGGTTCATATAAATGTCGTCTGTTAGTTTTACCCCGTTTTTCGGGTTCCCAATATTGCCGATATTCCCTGCATGGGGCCAAATGGCGTTTTTGTTTCCGGAATTGGCGGCACCGATACCTGCAAAAAGCATAAAAAAGAAGTCAACAAAACCGTCTTTATCCTTGTCGTATAGCGAAAAATCAATTCCACCACGCTTGACAAGCGTATCCAAGGCTTCTTGCATGGCTTGTTTTGCGCCTTTGTTTCCGGTCAAGGTGTTTCCGTAAGATTCCCTGCTGCCAGGAACCGTTATGGGACCGTAAACGTCAAATGTTGGGGTGAATTTCCCCATGGAATTTTGTATAAAATAATCCCTTACGCTGCCATTGTGAGCGAATTCGCTGAACCCTTCCTTGTTCATGAAATCCGTGTATAGCTTTTGGGGGTTTGAACTTTTGAACTTGACATCGGAAAATTGTACAAGCAATATTATTCCACGGAGTTCGCCCAATGTTAGGTTGTATTTAGGTGTGGGTAAACGCTGTATTTTGGGTGAAACGAATTTAGGAATTTCGTAGTTGAGAACTTCTTCCGTTGGAGCGTTGTCTAGCATTTTTTTATAGATAGCTTCAGGATCGAGTCCTGCTAAAAAATCTTTGTCCGTTGTACTGCGGTCTTGTGCATCGCGAGCGTAAATACCCGAAGACTCGCCTTTTTCGTTAACATAGGCATAATAACCGAGCGCATCCTTTTGCAGAATATAGCCGTCTGCAGATACAAGCGCATGAAAGTTTTCATCGCCCACGTAACGAACCTCGATGGTACTCCCGTCAGGCTGTTTCAAGAAAAATGTCTCGTTGCTCGCAGGAACTGCAAAACAATGTGCGGCCAACATTAATAAGGGTAACACTATGTGAACGACTTTCACACCCGCCTCCTCACATCCAATGAATAAGTATAAACTTTTTTTTCAAGGATAGGGCAAAAATGAAATTTTTTTTGATTAAAAATATTGAGCCTGTATTATAATTGCTGTTAAGTCTGTATTATATTATACGAACGTCTAAAATATTATACGGATGTCAAAAAACATGATTTCTATTCCGTTTAATTTCTATTTTTGTTTGCATGTCAGACTATCGCAGAAACAATCGTCCGAGCAATAACCGCTTTCGCTCGAACCGCAATAACGACCGCCGCGGCTCTAGTCGCGAACCGCGTGGTGAATGCTTCACGCTCCGCATCGAAAAGATGGTGCAGGGGGGCGAGGGCTTGGCTCGCTTGGAAGATGGTCGCGTGTGTTTTGTAGCGGGAGCCTTGCCGGGCGAAATCTGTAAGGTGCGTCTGACGTTCCAGAAAAAGGACTTTACCAAGGGCCGTGTTGTCGAAGTCATTGAATCGAGTCCAGATCGCGTAAAGCCTCTTTGCCCGCTATACGGAAAATGTGGCGGTTGCAGCCTGCAACATTTGGCTTCTGAAAAACAGGCGGAATACCTTGAAAAAGTGGAACGTGAAAACTTTAGGCGCTTGGCGCATGCTGAACTGCCAGAGGACTTTGTCATCCATACGGGGAATGCGTGGGGCTACAGAAACCGCGCCCGCGTCGTGTTCCGCGGCAATTCCGGTGGCAATGATTATTCTGCAAACCGCAATGGTTCTGCAAACTGCGCTCGCTTCGGTTTCCGCGGCGAAGAAAGCAATGACATTGTCCCGTTTGAAAATTGCCCCGTGCTGACGGACGGCTTGAACGACTTTTTACGCGGGCCAGCTGCAGCGCTTCTTGTGGGCGATTCAAAAAATGCGGGCGGTCATTTAGAACATCGCGATGGTTTTCATCGTTTCTCGCGCGAACTAGACGTCAACATTTTCGATAACGGAGTCGGTGAAATCTCGTTTTACTACCCAGGAATGCGCAAGTCCGAATTCGATGCGCACGCCATGAGCCATGTTGAAATTGCTGGCCGCAAGATAGAAGCCGATGCATCCGTCTTTTTCCAGAGCAATTTGGGACTCCTCCCGAAGCTTGTCGATGCCGTTCGCAATGCTGTTGACGAAGGGCTTGCCAGCGGAAAATCGACTAACGATTGGCTGATTGACTTGTTTAGTGGTGTCGGCTTTTTTGCATGTATTTTGCAGGACAAGTTTAAAAAGATTACGACCGTTGAACGCGAAGAAGGCTGCCTTAAACATGCGAACGTTAATTTGTCTATGGCCACGGCAGTTCCGACATCATCCGAAGTCGAAAATATCTCTGCGCCTGCCGAAGATTGGCTGCTTGAAAATGTGGTCAATGTTCCCGCGACGCTTATCGTCGATCCTCCGCGTACGGGGCTGCCCAAAGAAGCACTAGCCGCTATCGTCAAGAGCTCTGTGAAACGTTTAATTTACGTTTCGTGCGACCCGGTGACTCTTGCACGCGACTTTTCGAAGTTTTCTGAGGCCGGATTTTCCCTTTCCCATGCCGAAGGGTTTGCTTTTTACCCTCAAACGCCCCATCTTGAGATGATGTTTGTACTTGACCGTTAATTTTTTTGCTAACTTAATAATTGCTGTTGGGAAAAAAGAGGGCAATGCCATGAAAAAAACAAAAAAAGTCGCTATGTTAGCAGCACTCTCTATGGGTGCTTTGTTTGCGGGTTGTTCAAAATCAGAGCCTGTGATTGCTTGCGGTCGAGAATGGAATCCGGCTGTGGGCTATGTCGCCGATACAGGTAGCGTGTTTAGGATGGCTGATGAACTCATCATCCAGTTACGTTACGGAACAGGTTTTGACTTTAACACGTTAAAATTTGCGTTCTATGAAGGAACGCTTGCCAGAAAGGGCGAAAAGCTTTGGGAACACGATTTCCGTGTTTCGGATAAAATGGAAGCCTTTACGCTTGAAGCTCGCTCACGTCGTGGAGGCTATGCAACAGCCCGCGAAATGACGAAACTCAAGGCGCCTGGAACAGTTGTTGTTGAAGTATCGTCCGAAAAGGGAGTGATTGCTTTAAAAGAACTTACAATTGTCAATGAATAATTGGTTGTTTTGATGAATAAAATAAAATTTTTGAGTGGAATGTTTGTGGCCGCAATGCTTGGCGCTTGCGGTGAATCCGAAGTGTCTGTTGACTATAAATTAAAAGACCCAGTCACGCTCGAACTATATACCGAAAGCTATTATGCGACTCTGGATTTGAAGGGCGAAGAAAAAATGGGAACGATTACGGCGACGTATGCTGACGTGAACTACTCTATGAAAGGCGATACGACGTTTGTAAAGCGCAATTATGTCATCGACAAGTCCCGCGGATACCTCAAGAATTTTATGCCGACTGAACTCGCTTGGCGTATCAAGGAAGTAAACCTTGCAGCTGTCGATCGAAATGTGACGGCGCTCACAGGAATCGATGACGGCTACGACACGTTGCTTGCTCATATCCCGATGCCGACTCGTTGGCGCGCTCAACTCTTGAACCCGGACTTCAAGCCCCACCTCAAACGATTGGAAAAGCATCGCTGGGAAATGGGCCACTTGCTCAAGGGCGTTGTTCCCGTGAAAGGCAATGTGACAGAACTTCTCAAGCAACAGGGACGGTTGAACTTTGCCCTTATCAAAATAGATTCCGTCGTGACCAAGGGCTTTACGAACCGCGACCACCGCAAGTGTCTGGATTACGTGGTTTATCTGCAAGAAACAGAAAGCTTCCCGTATTTCATTTGGGAGCAGCATGTAGGGAGCAAAATCGTCCCGGACAAGTTTAAACTCTATACGGCTGGTCACAAGGGCGAGTATCGCACCGAGTACGAAGTCATGATTGAACCTGAGACTGGCGTGCCATGTCAGGAACGTGAGGTCAAGGTTGGAACGCATACGATGGTCCATCCTGAGACGAAGGACTCGGTCACGTTTACGAGTCATGTCTCGTACGAGAGACTTTACAACATCAAGCGCGATGTGCCCGAAGCCGCAGAATAAGGGCTTGCGACCTATAATCGCTTTGAGCCGTTAATCTGCGAGGCTGGTCCTCAATTTCGTTCTTTCCATTTTTGTACTTTAATCTCATGCGTTTTAAATCTTTGTTGCTTATTCCTTTTGCGTGTAGCTTTTTTGGCTGTGCGACCCACGTGTCTTCGCAGCAGACGATGGCCGATGACCGTAACCTCGTCTATGAAGATACGTACAAAGCGTATCGCGAAGCAGAAGAAAAATATTTGAATTTGCTATTCAACATCGAACGCATGCCCGAAGAAGAAGAACTTTGGGTGATGAAGCGCGAACGCATGTTGGAACTCATGCAGCTCAAGGAGCTGATGCTGAATGCTCGCGTGGAGCTTGACGGCGCCATTCAGGAATGGGAACGGCACTTGCTGGATGTTCAGGCCGAAGTGAAAGCGAAAAACATCAAAAAGCTCAATCCGAATTTTAAAGGCCGAGACGCCGAGCGTACGAGCCCCGGCCAACTGCTCCCCGGCGAAGCCAACAAAACTCCAAGCTATTACTATTAAAAACGGCGGCCATTACGCCGCTATTTATTTATTGCCAACTGTTGATGACTTCGCCCTAAGGCGAGAGTCGCGATCATGCTTGCATGATCATGACCGAGCCGCCGGCGAAGCGGTTAATTCCTGGCTACTGCCAGGAATTAACAAACCCCATCCCGATGGAGAACTTGATTCTCGTCGGGCGTAGGCTCTTGGGCAAAAACGATAGACCAATCGGATTCAGTTTGTAGCCTCCGCGTAAATCTTCGTCTTCGTCAATGCGGCTGAGTGCGCGGGCGAATGTAAGCGAAATATCGAATGGGATGTTTCCCCAAATCTTGTTGCTCATGCGGAAACTCAAACCCACAGAACGGTCCCAAAATTCATGCTTTGTAAGTTTGTTGGTAAAGAATTTGCCATTCCAGGCTGCTCCCATCTGCGCAAATAAATCTACGTACAAACTACGAGTTGATAAAATCCAAAGATCATGTCTCCAATCGTCGTAAATGGGGTAGAGGTAATGGAGCTCTGCCATGGCTGTTTTTGTGCCTGCACGGGTGTAGTCTTCGGAGCTGCGCAAGTAAGGGTAACCGTCGAGGAATATCGGCGTGTAGTAGTAGGAGTCCAACGTGTCTTCGGGGGCGTCCGTGTTCCAGTTGAAAATGTTGGTAATCTTTCCGCCTGCGGCCAGCCTTGCTCCGAGAAGAGGTGTTTGCACGCTTCCGTAAAGGTTCAGGCCGAATTCGTGCAGCGTAAAGTTGCGGTATTTGGGCTTGATGGAACCGCTTTCGGTGACGTAGAAACTTTCGGCGAATGTGCCTGGACGGTAGAGGTCACTATTGGCGTATTGGTAATAAAGGAACATCCCGTTCCCTTGCCCGGAGATTCCTGAACCGCCTTCGCCTTCGTTGTCGCCGTAAAGTCCGAATGCAGCCGTTGCGCTAAACTTCTTTTGGTAAGTCCATGAGAATTTGTCTTCATAGAGGTTGAAATCGGCCCAGTCATAACTGATGGCTGCCTGCAAAGTGTCAATCGTTTTGAAAATGCTGTAGCCTGCGGTTCCTGTGATAGCCTGCATTGAAATGGCATAATGATTCATACCAAGACTGTCGCCGCCGTGGGCATTGACATCCTCGTAGCGGACGGTATCCTTGCTGGTGTAATTCGCGTAGCTGTATGAAAGTCCAAGGTCAAGAGGTGTGCTGTGGTTATCCCATGCGATAAAGAATTCTTTTTCTTGTTCGGGGTTAAGACCGTCGCTATTGATGTAATCGATTCCTTTGCCGAGTTCAAGTAGAAGCCCGATTTGAACGTTGTTCTTCTTGAGCGCGTCGCTGATAACGACTGCAAGGCCGAGTTTCGCCTTGACTTCGCCTTCGCCAAAGACGGTCAAGTTCGGGGCGTTTTCGGTAAAACTTAAAATCGGGACGAACAGGGGTACGTTCGGTATAGGTTTGTAGTTGCGTTCTGCGCCTGCAAATTCACGATCGACGAGCTCGATTTCCTTATGTACTTTAGGCGGAATCGTTCCGTAGAGTTTGATTTCGCGTTGCGTCGAGTCGGTAACGGCGACTTTGATGGTGTCGCGTACTTCGACTTTGATAACGTCCTTGCGTAAGATGACTTGTGGAACCGTGCAATTGGCGGAATCGGTAGTGCTTGTTGTGGCCGAGGCGTCTCCCGTTTTGACATTCGTCGTGTCATCTGCAGCCTTTGCGGTATCTGCACAGGCAACTTGAATCGTGTCGGCAATTTGCAAAACGCTGTCGCGAGTTGAAACGACAATGCTGTCGCGGAATACAGGCTCGGCTTCTTTCTTGTACGGAAGTTTGTAGAGCGAGAATCCGTCCTTGTCGTATTGCGTAAAGTACAGCGTGTCGCCCGCGAGAACTGGAGTGAACGCACCGCCGACAACGTTTGTGAGTACTCGTTCTTTACCTGTATTCAAGTCCTTTTCGATAAGGTTGAAAATATTGTTCCTGTTGCTGGCGAAAATAATTTTGTCGTTGTCAATCCATTCGATATCGCGTTCGTCATAACCTGCTGTGCTGACGACCTTGAAGTTGTTGCCGTCCGAGTCGATGATGGCTATGCCGCGTTGGACATCGTCAAAGAAACTGAACGCGATACGCTTGCCGTCCGGGCTGAACTTGGGAGCGTAAATGTTGTAGTAGAGGAGCGAAGAATCGGGCTTGTATATATCGATTGGCTCTTCGGTGGTAACGTTTTTCAAGTCGCTATTGAATGGAACTTTGCTCAACACGAAACGAGTGCTGAACGGTTCGCGCCGCACAAATACGATTTCGGTTCCCTGCTTGTTGAACGACGGATAGACCGCATCTACAAGGTATGTGAGAGAAACTTCGTTCTTGTTCGTATCGCTCAAAGCGACGTCAAAGTGGGCGTGCCCGTCCTTGTCGCGATTTTGGTAGCTGATGTAAGCGAGAATAGGGCCGTGCAAACTGTCATCGTAGATGTCGATGCCCTTGTCAAACCATGGCTTTTTCGCCCTGAAACCAGATTTCGCAAATTCCGTGATGTCGAGTAGGCTGTCTGCGGTTTCGTTTTCGATTTCTATATCGCCGATTTCCACTCCGTCGATGATATTGTTGGAATCTGCTTTACTGGAGTCCGCTGATGCTGTACTATCTTTCGTCTCTCGTCTCTCGTCTTTCGTCTTTATTGTGTCCTTCAGCGGAATCTTGAAAACACTTCCGTCAAACCAGAGCCCGCCAAAGTTTGAAATTCCGTAGAGGTGGTTTCCGCTCACGACGGGGAAATCCTGCCAGTATGCGTCCTTGGTCATTTTGATGCCTT
>Ga0247611_10001970_pt1 | contig 34931 bp, 12 predicted proteins | sample 177DNAGHGhighgp2_FD_192422 | JGI IMG/M metagenome (GOLD analysis project Ga0247611, IMG submission 192422) | Sheep rumen microbial communities from Palmerston North, Manawatu-Wanganui, New Zealand - 1770 DNA GHGhigh gp2 | ecosystem: Host-associated > Mammals > Digestive system > Stomach > Rumen... | reverse complement strand
TACATAGTGAATACAAATAAAATATTTGAATGACGTAGATGATCTTAATTTGGCTCTGGGTAGACTCGAACCACCGACCTCGCCCTTATGAGAGGCGCGCTCTAACCTGCTGAGCTACAGAGCCATAGTAAATTTTAACAAAAACTTTCAAATCGGTGAGGGTGGGATTCGAACCCACGAAGCCTGTTACAGCTTGACTCGTTAGCAGTGAGTTGATTTCAGCCTCTCATCCACCTCACCAAATCACCAATTCGTGGATAGAATATATGGAATTACTATTGTATTTCAAGAGAAAATATTTAGAAAACTCTACTGCTTACAAATGTTTTATAAATTTAAAATATCAAATTAATATAATTCAGGATTATGAAAATATCGTTAATATATATAGTATCTCAAATATTTTTTATCTTAAATTATATATTTTTGTTATTAACATATCGTGTAAAAAATAAGAATAAGATATTGATATACAATACTATAAGCTGAATTTCGGAATCTATCTGATTTTTGTTACTATGAGCATTAAGTGGATGTTTTATGATAGTATTATCTCTTGTAAGAAATGTAGTATTTTGGTATAACGATAAAAGATCTAATACAATATTACAAAATATTTCTTTCATTATTTTTGTATTTTCTATAGTGATATCTTCAATTGTTACATATGATTGATTATATACTGTCTTACCTGGAATTTCATGATTTATATATTTGTATTCTATACGACAAAGTGACATAAAAATATACAGAATATTGTGAATACCTGTTGCATTATGTTGGATTTTATATAGTATCTTTATATGTTCGATTATATGAATTATTTGAGATAGTTGTATATTTATATATATTTTATATAATCTTATTTCTGGTAGAAAATACTTGAAAAACAAAAACCATTTTTAATCATTTTCTAAATTAGGATGGCAGAAGAAGTGGTATGAGTTGTTGAATCTTGAGAATCTGGATGATGACTAAAAGAATGAGTTACAGAAGCTGATGTTCAAAGGGTTCAAGAAAATGCACGTCAAGCAAAAAAAGTTGCACAACAATTAAAACAGAGTAAAAAAGAAAATAATCAATTAGCTAATTTTTTGATTTTTCTTCTTGGTGAAATTTCTAATGAGAAAATTATTAAATGATTGTATGATACTTTTTTTATTACTATAGACCCAAAGACAAATATTCCATATTTTCGTAAAAGTATGAATGATGTAGTGGTAGTATGACTTTTTTATCCGTTTTATGTGGAAAAGTCTGATGAATTCTGAGTGTCGCATTATTATGAAAATCTAAAACAAGCATGAAAAAAAAGTGTGGATGATTATATTTTATATTTGCAGGATTTATCAGATCATTACCATGATAATATTCCTATTAGTCAAGAAAGTTTTATTCAATTATTGGTTGAAATTTTTAAAGAATATTTACCAAGTATTTCAAATTCGGAATTGGGTAATAATATAGATAATGAATATAAACAAATCATATCTGAAAAATTATATTTACAAAGTAGTGAATAAAAACGGTATGTAAAATTTTTACTTTAAAAAATATCCAACTATGTTAGATTGGATATTTTTTTCAGGTTTTGTATAAATTTGAGGTTTATACATATTATTCTAATATGTCTAGAATCTCAGCAATATCATTTTTTTCATTCTGAGAAAAAGTCTCGTTATTTGATTTTTTAGGTTGAACTACAACTGTTTCTTTTTGTTTTTCAGTTTCTTCTATGTCATCATCTATGTCGTCATCTTCATCGTCTATGTCATTTTCATCGTCTTCTATATCAATATCTACATCTATAATGTTATCATCATCTTCTTCATCAATTTCTGCGATTTCACCATTGTTATATTTTTCTAAAGCTGTTTCCATGCTTTGTCTTACTATAGAGAAGAATAAGTAAGAACCTTTTTCTAAGAAATTTGAACCTGTACTGGCATCAAACATAACTTTCCATTCATCTTCAGATATGTTTTTAACTGTTTTATTAACTTCAGCCTCTAAAATATCTCCGAATCTATCTCCATCAAAGTTTTCACTCTCAAGTTGTTCTAATTGAGGTTTTGCTCGATCTATAAATTCATTTGTAGGAGTTTTAACAGACTTTCAAATGTAATATGCTATAGAAATTAAAGCAATAAATACTACTAGAGGAATGATTACTGCAATTCGAGCTCTTGTTTTAGGTTTGTAGAATAATCCAACAATTCATAGAATAAATCATATGAATAACATAGGGAGTCAAAGCCATGCAAAAAATACAGTAATAAGTGCAATTAATCAGATGATGCTAAACCACATTCCAACAGTGGCAACGGTGTTTTTTTGCTCTTCTTGAATTTTAACTTCTTCTGGCATTTTGAAAAAATAGTAAAATAAAAATATATTTGTCAAATATATATTTTTAATCTGAGAAAAATCAAGTAAAAATTCAGTTTTAAAAATTTTTGTCTTGTTTTTAAATGATGATTTGCTATAATTATTATGTTAAGTGTGTTTGATGTCCCAGTCGTTCAATGGATAGGACACAGTCCTGCGAAGACTGTAATCTCGGTTCGACTCCGCGCTGGGGCAAAGTAATTAAATTCTGAAATATACGTCCTTGTTCGCTGGTGAATGAGGATTTTTATTCAGGATTATTTCTCAAACTTTCGTTGTAAAAATTTCTTGGTAAAAATTTGCAATATTAGAAAAAACGTGTATACTAGATGTATAATATTTTATTTACAAAAATACAAAAACAAAAATGACTGAAACTAAAAAACCAGCACCTAAAGCTGTAAAACCAACACTTAAAAAGTCAGAATCAATAGATCCTGAAGTGATGAAGAAACATCAACAAATGATTAATTTTCTTCGCAATGAAATTTCAGGTGTAGAAGTAGAACTTAAGAAAATGAAAGTTATCCTTGATCAATTGGTAAATTTTGATCCAATGGATATCAAGTCATTATCTTCTGTTGAATGAGATGATACAATATGAAATGCTGAACTTAATACTTATTCTGAGGAATGAGTAGAAGTAATTGAATGACTTTTTGATGGTTATTTTATGGTTGGAGCTGATCAAAAAAAATATCCAGTTCCAATGAACTATTCTTCAAAAACAAAACTTATTCCATGAGATACATTGAAATTAAAGGTTATGCCTGATGGAAAATTTATCTATAAGCTTATTAAGCCAGCAGATAGAAAGCATCTTAGGGCAGTTCTTTCTCGTACAGATGACAATAAATTTACTGCGGTGACTGATGAGGGAACAGTTTATTTTCTCAATCAAGCGGCTGTAACTTTTTTTAAGGGGACTCCAGGAGATGAACTTTATATCATTATTAATGAAAAAGATAAAGGTTCATTTGCAGCTATTGAAGCAATTATTAAGAAATAATTTAAAAAGAAATATATAAAATAGAAGGTAGGAATCTGAATTCCTACTTTTTTTGGTTGTTTGATGTGTTTGAAGATTTTGTATGTGTTTGATATAAAATGGTTATAAAATAAGACTTATAATTTTTATAACTAAATTGTTTTATGGAAATAAGTCAATAATAAAAATATTTAATCATGAAATAACAACTCAAAATGCGGTAAAATGCGTCTGTTTTTTGCAAATTTTTGGAGTCTGGGGTATAATTATATTGGTTTAAAGTTTTTTATCATTTGGGTATGCTATATGAGTAGGACGAAAAAATTTGCAAGTATAGTCTTATTAATTGTATTTATCTGATCTAATTTGTTGGAGTCTGTCAGCTATGTTTTTGCTGAAGAAATTTATTCATTAGAGTGAAACATAGAGGAAACATTGGTGGATGAGAATTCTGATACTGAGGAGGATGTACAAGATGAAGATATACATGATGATAAAATAGAAGAAGTAGAGACAGAAAATTTTGAAGAAAAAGAAGGTAGTTTACAGGTAAATCTTTGAATGGAAGGTGATAATTTGGTAGTTAATAATTGAGAAGTTGTGATATTGTCGGATACAGGAACAAATAATCAAGAACCAACTGAAAATACAGGAGCAAATAATCAAGAACCAATTGAAAATACAGGAGCAAATAATCAAGAACCAATTGAAAATACAGGAGCAAATAATCAAGAACCAATTGAAAATACAGGAGCAAATAATCAAGAACCAGTTGAAAATACAGGAGTAAATAATCAAGAACTAATTGAAAATACAGGAGTAAATAATCAAGAATCAATTGAAAATACAGGAGCAAATAATCAAGAACCAGTTGAAAATACAGGAGTAAATAATCAAGAACTAAGTATGGATATAAATCACTGGGAAGAGTGAACAGATTTTTATGATATAATTTATACATGAATAGTAAAATGAAGAGATTATACAATAACACTTATGGATAGAAATTTATGAGCTACAAGCATAGATAGGGAAAGTGAAGAATCATATGGATATTTGTATCAATGGTGAAATAATAATCCATTCTTTCATAATACAAGATTGAATAAATATTCAAATGAAAAAGTAGATGCATCATGATATGGACCTGATAATTGGTTTAGCTGAGAAAATTTTATAAAATGAAATGATGATTGGTCTAGTGTGCAAAATGATAATCTATGGTGATGAGAATGAGATAGCGAAGATAATGGTTATAATGATGAATCAAATAGACAGTGACCATGTCCAGAATGATATCATGTACCAAGTGTATGAGAGTGGCACGCTTTGTTGTCTACTTTTTTTGTGAATAATGGAATAGATGAGGTAACAACGAGTGGATTAATATATCCAAATTATATTTGAAAAGAATGAAAGGGTGCTTATTATTTGGATAGTGAATATATTGAGGAATTTAATGAAACATTCAATATATCGTATGCATGACGTCTTATATGAAATGGGGCTTTGCAACGTACTTGAACTACAGCACATTTGTGGACATCTACGCCATTAAATGATACATCTCTTTGATTTGAGGTATGGAATGATCATATTAATTTATGATGATGGAAAACTGTTCGTGTAACAGCTTATCCAGTACGTTGTTTCAAAAGTGTAGAATATGAAACAGTAGATTATACTATTACATATATAGATTGAGAAAAAGAAACAACCCAAATAAAACATCGATGAGATACGTTGATAGAGCCAGAACACATAGATAAATGAGAATGATATGAATGGTTGTGATGGTATGTGGATGGATCAGTTTTTGATTTTACAGGTACACAGGTTACATGAGATGTTACATTAATAGCAACATGGGAATGTGCAGATAATTATCATGAAGAAGAATGATTGTGTAAATCAAATACAAAGATAGAAAATTGTATACAAACATGAAAGGTGGAAAATTCGTCATATGTAGTGACATGAATGATTATTACATGGGATATAACATGAGCTAAATGGAATGAGATTCCAGTATGTGAATGGACATGTCTAGACAACTATCATTTAACATGAGGACAATGTGAATCAAATACAAAGATAGAAAATTGTATACAAACATGAAAGGTGGAAAATTCGTCATATATAGTGACATGAATGATTATTGCATGGGATATAACATGAGCTAAATGGAATGAAATACCTGCATGTGAACGGAAGTGTAATCAGCATTATCATTTAACTGGTAATGAATGTGCAATAGATATGTTTCAATTTACATTGGTGGAAAATGAACATGTGAATACATTATGAAGTACTGAAACATGAAAAAAACCTTATGATTCTAAAATAGAATTAAAAGCAGAGTTATATACTTGATATAGGTTTATGGGATGGCAGATAGTTTGATTAAACTGAACTGGAATATCGCATACATCAGTGAATAATCAGATTGTCTTTAATATGCCTGATAGAGATGTGACGGCCACACCTCTAACTAGTTTGATTGACTATGATATTATGTATAATAATGTAGAAGATGCTCAGATGGACAATCCTTCTACATATAATATAGAAACACAAACATTTACATTAAATGAACCTATTAGGACATGATATACATTCCTATGATGGACTGGAAGTAATGGATTAGAACCAGAAAAAGAAGTAATTTTGACTAAATGAAACTATGGAAATAAAAAATATAATGCGGTATGGGAGCCAAAATCTGGGATAAAATATACTGTGGTACATGCTGTAGAAAAGGTAAATTCAATGTCTTATGAAAAAAGAGAAACTGAAATGTTGACGGGAACTACAGATGAATTAACAGAAGCTGTTGCAAAATTTTATACATGATTTACAGCTAAGGAAATTAATCAAAAAGTTATAAAATGAGATGGAAGTACTGTAGTTAGGGTACAGTATAAGAGAAATATATATACAATCACTTTCGATAGTAATGGAGGAAGTGAAATTTTGCCAATTACATGAAAATATGAATCAGATTTAACAGTTCCATCTAATCCGACTAAAACAGGATATATTTTCAATGGATGGAATCCATCATTTCCAAGTAGAATGCCGTTGTGATGAATGGATTTAGTAGCACAGTGGAGACTACCGTCAGGATGATGATCTTCATCATCAGAAGAATCACAAGTGACAACAGGAGAAAATGAGACCTCTACTGGACAAACTAAAGTGGATGAAGTATTACAAGAGACAGAAAATCTCGATATAGATGTAGGTGCAATTTCTCCAGTAGTACAAAAATCTATGGAATTGATGAAAAATATGCTAAAAATGCTGAATGTTCCTAGATCGGCAGGAAGTTCTGCTACATTACTTCCATGAGAAGATTTTAATGTAGCGATAAAAAGATTGGTAGATCAGGATATTGAGACTTATGATGAATGAGATGATACTATTGAAAAGATAATTCAGTGGACGTGAAATTCTATACCAAATGGAGTAACAACATGAGTGCTATCCACTCAAGATTCTAATTTTCCAGTATATTGATGGTATGATAATGATGATACTATATATTATTATACGGAGGCAGAAACTATCTATATGAATGAAGATTCGAGCAGTATGTTTGAAGAGATGAATTGATTAATGGAAGTAGATATGAGTAATTGGAATACAAGTAATGTAACAAATATGCAGAATATGTTCTATCATTGTAATAGTTTAATATGAATAGATGTGAGTAATTGGGATACAAGTAATGTAACGGATATGAATAATATGTTTGGTGAGTGTGAAAATTTGAATAATCTAGATTTGAGTAGTTGGGATACGAGTAGTGTGACTGATATGAATAATATGTTTTATGGTTGTTTGAGTTTGACTTGAATAGATGTGAGTAATTTTGATACAAGTAATGTAACAAATATGCAAAAGATGTTTGGTGAGTGTGAAGTTTTGGATAATCTAGATGTGAGTAATTGGGATACGAGTAATGTGACTAATATGGGATGGATGTTTAAGAATTGTAATAATTTAACATGAATAGATGTGAGTAATTGGAATACAAGTAATGTAACGGATATGAGTTATATGTTTAAATCTTGTTATAGCTTGGATAGTCTAGATGTAACTAATTTTGATACAAGCAAAGTGAGAAATATGAGTTATATGTTTGATGATGTTAATTTGATATATGAATTAGATGTGAGTAATTTTGATACAAGTAATGTAACAAATATGGAAAATATGTTTTCTAATCTTGAAAATTTGGCAGGTAGTTTAGATTTAAGTAATTTCGATACAAGTAATGTGACAAATATGCAAAAGATGTTTTATAATTTTCCTTGAGTAAAAATATATGTAAGTACATGATTTGTAACAAATAGTGTGACAAAATCTAATCTTATGTTTGATGAGTGTGTTAATTTAGTATGATGAAATGGAACTACGTATGATAGTTCAAAAACAAACGCTGAATATGCAAGGATAGATACTCCAGGTACTCCATGATATTTTACTGCGTTAAAGACAACTACATTATTACCGTGATCAGAATTTAATTTAAAAATAAAAAAATTAGCTAAGACAACCATTACATCACATACAGCAAATGAATCAACGGTAAAGAAAATAGTATATACCTGATCTATGCCATCAGTTACGAGGACATGAGAAGTGTCTGTGGCATGATCAGAATATCCAGTAATAGCATGATTTAAAACGGATACAATATATATTGTAACGGAAGCTGATAAGATATATATGAATGAAAATTCGAGCCATATGTTTAGAAATTTCACTAAGTTGGCAACAATTGATATACCTGAATTGGATGCGAGTAATGTGACTAACATGAGTTATATGTTTAATGGATCAACAGCGTTTACATCATTAAATCTAAATAGATGGAACACGAGTAATGTGACTAATATGAGTTATATGTTTTATGGTACAACAGCGCTAAACAGTTTAAGTGTGAATAATTGGGATACAAGTAATGTGACAAACATGAGTTATATGTTTTATAATGCAAAGGCTTTAACCTCTTTGTATTTAAATAGTTGGGATACAAGTAGTGTGACTAACATGGGTTATATGTTTTATAGTGCAGCAGGTTTACAGAGTATAGATATAAGTAGCTGGAATACGAGTAGTGTTACTAATATGACTTATATGTTTTATGGATGTACAAATTTAGAGACAATATATGCTAGTACATGATTTGTGACAACAGCGATTACAACAACAGCAAACGGTAATAATATGTTTAGTAATGATGTAAATATAATATGATGAAATGGGACTACATATAGTGCTTCAAACGTAACGAAAACGTATGCGAGAATAGATGTTTCAGGTACTCCATGATATTTTACTGACAAAACAGGACCAATAAAGGTAAGTTTTATATTAGATGGAGTAGTATATGATACTCAGACAGTAAATTTTGGAAATAAAGTAACGAGACCTATAAATCCTAGTAAGGATTGAGTAAATTTTGTAAAATGGGTGGATGCAGATGGGGTAGAGTTTGATTTTAATACAAAAATAGAGAAATATACGGAAATATATGCTAGATTTGATAGTAATGATGCAATATTATTAAATTGAACTAAGTTTAGTGAAACTCTAAAAAGGCTTGCTAATAATAATGTCACAGCAATATATAATACAGCTGATACTAAAATAAAGAATATAAAACAGTGGACATGAAATTCTATACCAAGTGGGGTAACTAAAACTTGAGTGGTATCTGCACCGTATTCAGATAGGGAAATAGTGGCATGGTTTGATAGTAGCAGTAGTACGATTTATTATTATACAGAAGCGGAAACTATCTATATGAATAGTAGTTCTAATAATATGTTTCAATCTATGAAAGCATTGACATGAATAGACTTAAATAGTTGGAATGCAAGTAAAGTGAGAAATATGAGTTATATGTTTAATGCGGCGAATGCATTGACATGAATAGATTTAAATAGTTGGAATGTAAGTGGTGTGACAAATATGAGTTATATGTTTTATAATGCAGTAGGTTTACAGAGTATAGATATAAGTAGCTGGAATACAAGTAGTGTAACTAATATGAGTTATATGTTTTATGGATGTACAAATTTAGAGACAATATATGCTAGTACATGATTTGTGACAACAGCGATTACAACAACAGCAAACGGTAATTATATGTTTACAAATAGTACAAAAATAATCTGATGAAACTGAACTAAATATAGTGCTTCAAACGTAACGAAAACGTATGCAAGGATAGATAAAGCATGACAAGTGTGATATTTTACAGATAAAGATGCTATAACAGTCAGATTTGTATCGGATAATGTGGATTATGATAGTCAGGTAGTACAATATTGAGAAATGGCGATAGCTCCATCTACCAACCCAACTAAACCGTGAGAAATATTTAAAAAATGGGTAGATAAAAATGGAGCTGAATTTGATTTTACTACACCAATAACAAAATATACGGAAGTATATGCTAGTTTTGTTTTGGATGGAGTTGCTATATTGCTTCCATGAACAGAATTTAAAGATGAGATATCAAGTCTTGCATGAAATGCTGATAATATCACAAAAATACTTCAGTGGACGTGAAATTCTGTACCAAGTGGAGTGACTACAGGAGTTTTGTCTATAGAAGATTCGGCGTATCCTGTATATGGATGGTATGATAATGGAACTATATACTATTATACTGAAGCTACAATAATCTATATGAACGAAAATTCTGCTGGTATGTTCGGTTATTTATATAATTTGGTATTTTTGGATGTAAATAAATGGAATGCAAGTAATGTTACTGATATGGCTGGTATGTTTGAGTTATGTAACGGTTTGACATGATTAGATTTGAGTAGTTGGGATACGAGTAGAGTGACTGATATGAGTGCTATGTTTGCTGTATCGGAAGGTTTGGTAGAATTAAATTTAGGTGGTTGGGATACTAGTAGTGTGACTAATATGAATTCTATGTTTTATTATTGTACAAATTTAGAGACAATATATGCTAGTACATGATTTGTGGTTAATAATGTTGCACAATCTGAACAAATGTTTAGTTTTAATACGAGTTTAGTCTGATGAAATGGAACTACATATAATAGTTCGAAGACAAACAAAGAGTATGCAAGAATAGATACAGCTCAGACTCCTTGATATTTTACAAAGATTAGAGAAACAACATTAGAACGATCTACGAACTTAAATCAGATATTGAAAACGTTGTCAGATAATAAAACTTATACAACAACTGAGGATAAGATAATACAAATACTTCAGTGGACATGAAATTCTATACCAAACTGAGTGACTACGGGATTATTATCCACACAGGATTCAGAGTATCCTGTATATGGATGGTTTGATAGTGGAACTCTATATTATTATACACAGGCTCAAAAGATCTATATGAATGCTGATTCGAGTAGTGTTTTTTGGTGATTGGTAAATTTGAAATATATAGATTTGACAAATATAGATACAAGTAGAGTATTGGATATGAATATGATGTTTAATGAGTGTAATAGTTTGGAAAGCTTGGATTTGAGAAAATGGGATACAAGTAATGTGACTAATATGTCCAAAATGTTCCGTAATTGTGAAAATTTAGAGACAATATATGTATCGGATAAATTCAGTACAGCATGAGCTGAACGTTCTTCTAGTCAAATGTTTACTAATGATGTAAAATTAGTGTGATGAAATGGAACTACGTATGATAGCACAAAAACAGATTTAGAATATGCAGTAATAGATAATTTGTCCCAATCATGATACTTTACAAAAGATATAACGTTGACTTTCGATACTAAGTGATGAACTCCTATAAATTTTCAGATTTTACCTGTATGAATGCATGGTACTAGACCTGCTAATCCAGTAAAATCATGACATACATTTTCATGATGGTCAACAGAAAATTCTTTAATGGGTACAGAATTTGATTTTAGTCAACCTTTATATAAATATACTAAGCTGTATGCTAAATGGGATGAAGATAAAGAAATTATTATTGAGGTTACAGCTACAGAAGCTGATCAGACTTTAACGATAAATAAATACTTTAATAGTGCATATACGGTAGATTGGGGAGATGGAAGTCCAGTGGAGACTGTATCTACTGGTATAACACATCCATATGATACAGCATGAACATATAATATTACATTATCACTCACATGAAATGCTACTAGATGGAAATTTTTTACAAATGGAAATAATAATAGTTATACTTTACAACTTGTACCAAAAAAATGAACAACTGTGACATGAGTAAAAATTATATATATGCCATCATTAGTAGACTGATTTTGAGAAAGTTCAACAAAAGTAGGGGGTAATTTCTTTTTATCTTTCAATGCAAATTGAGCGATAACAAGTTTACCAGAATGATCGTTTGATACTTCATATGTGAAAAATGGATATAATCAGTTTTTTGGTTTTTTCAATAAAAGTTGATCTTTAATAAGTTTACCAACTTGATCTTTTAATATTTCAAATATAGAAACAGGTACAACTAATTTTTTTAGTCATTTTAATAATGGATGAGCAATAACGAGTTTGCCAGAATGATCTTTTGATATATCTAAATTAACATATGCAGATGTTAATTTTTTCTATAATTTCAATAATAACTGAGCGATAACAAGTTTACCAGGATGATCCTTTAATATTTCAAATATAACTGATGTACCATTAGCATCTTTCTTTAACGGTTTCAATGCAAATTGAGCGATAACAAGTTTGCCGGAGTGATCTTTTAATACAAGTAATATTACTTGAACAGTTGGAGATACATTCTTTGCTGGTTTTAATAGTAATTGAGCGATAACGATTTTACCGACATGATCTTTTAATATTTCAAATATTACAGAAGCTGGAAATAATTTTTTTGGTACATTTAATTATCAATGAAAAATAACAAGTTTACCGGCTTGATCTTTCAATACAGAAAATGTGACAAAAGTTGGAAATAGTGCATTTTATGCTTTCAATAATCAATGAGAAATAACATCTTTACCAGCTTGATCTTTCAATACAGAAAAGATAATAGAAGTTTGAGATAGGTTTTTCAATGCATTTAACCAAAATTGAAAAATAACAAGTTTACCAACATGATCTTTCAATATTGAAAACATTGTGACAGTGTGAACACATTTTTTTGGTACTTTTAATTCTCAGTGAAAAATAACGATTTTACCTGAGTGATCATTTAAGCTTTCAACGTGATTAACGATGGTAAAAAATAATTTCTTTTCAAACTTTAATAATGTATGAGAATTAACAAGTCTACCACAATGATCTTTTGATGTATCTAATATTGATGGAATAGGAACTTATTTCTTTTATCGTTTCAATTATAACTGAAAAATAACAACATTACCAGATTCATTTACAATAAAAATGATTCCAGGGTGGTCATGATTGGATTATGTTTATACACAGGCTTTTAACTCTTCTAATTATACATTAAATAGAAAAGTATCAGACTTAGTATCATGACAAACAGCACCAAAAACTGATAGAAATACATTCTCAGATAATCAGCCATGAAGATGTGGAGTACATGCTTATTGGCTACAAAATCTCACCAATGCATGTAGTATCACATACGATACTAATGGATGAAGTGTGATATCATCTCCAACAAAGAAATATAATGCAAATGTTACGTGAGTAGCGGTATGAAATGGAATCACAGCACCAACTAGAGTAGGTTATACATTATGAGGATGGCAGAATGCATCATGAGAGAATGTAGATGCAGTCCTCTTCCCTGCGATGGATGGAGAGACACTGTATGCTAGATGGATACCTGCAGAATATACCATTACATATAACCTAAACTGATGAACTCAGTCTGCAACTAATCCAACTGCATATACAGTAGAAAGCTGAACATTCTGACTATATCAACCAACTAAGACAGGATATATGTTTTTATGATGGACAGGAAGTAACTGATCTACACCAAATGCAAATGTATATATCACTCAGTGAAGTACATGAAATAGGACATATAATGCAGTATGGTGAAATTATGAGAATATAGATGCATATTTTATTTCTAGTACGTGAGAGGTATCATATATCACATTGATGGATAGAAATATGTGAGCATCTACGACGTGAGTATGAGAAAGTGCTAGTACATGATCATATGGATTTCATTATCAGTGGTGAAATAATAATGGATTTCAGATTTGATGTTGGATATATTGATGAGATGAATGTTCTGATGGTGTGACTCTAAAATCAACATGAATCAATGCTGTATGGAACAACGGTTATAATAATAAGTGATATAATTGAACAAGATTTATTATATGAAGTAATGATTATTGGACAGGAGGTTTACATTATGATGGTCTACGATGAGGAAGTGGAGATGCAGTAGCTAATAAATGGTGATTATCAACAATAACATTGTCCAATATTGAAAATAGACAGTGACCATGTCCGGTATGATATCATGTACCTAGTATTTGAGAATGGAATAATTTATTGAAATATCGAGCATCAGCTTATACGTGAGCTGGAAATTATTTGATATTAAATGAAGATGCGTTTTTTGAATTGAATTATTTTACAGATGATGAAGTGAGATGAATTTTTCAGCAAGATTTTAGTGTACCAAGTGCAGGTTTGCGTAGAAATATTGATTGATTTATTAGTCTACAAATGATACGTTCACTTTTCCGATCTTCTAGTCCTTATGATGTAGATTATCCTTTTAGAGCTCGTTATTTTAATTTCGATCCGACTCATATTTATGCATCATATTTTGATAACCGTAGTGATGGTCAGTCAATTCGTTGTTTCTCAAATGACTACCTATTCAATCAGCCTTCAATAACTATCCACCCAAATGGGTGAACAGGTGCGATGGTTATTGTAGAAGGGAATAGAATCAAAGCACTCTGAACTCCGCATAGAGATAATTTTGTTTTCAACTGATGGTATAGTGATTCAGCTATGAGTGTACCAGTAACAATTTGATCTACAGCACCAGCTAATATATATGCAAAATGGGTAGATAATATACCTCCTACGATGATATTTACGTGAGATACTCCAGCAGATAATGTATGGCAAACACGAAATTATTATACAGGACAAATTGATATCATAGAAGCAAATCTGAGTGGATTTACAGCTGATTTTAATGGAAATCAGACTAGTCTGTATGATGATTCATTAGTTTTGATGTATAATTTTGATAATGTGTCGGCTTTGTGAGAATCTAGTACATTGGTTAAAGATTTGTCAAAATATGGAAATGATGGGATAGTACATTGAGCAACATGGACAAATAATGGAGTTTATGGCTGAGCATTTAATTTTAATGGAAGTGATGGTTATATACAGACAAATAGTCCTGAAGTTAAAAGTGTTTTTGGAACATGAACACATTTTACTGTATCAGCTTGGGCTAAAGCTATGTCTTGAATTAGTTATTCATCTATTATTTCGCAGACAAATTGATATTCATGGTCAAATTCTACTTTTTGATTATGGAATCAAAGTGATTGATTTAACTGTGTGTTATGAACACATACATGAACAAATGATACACAAAAAGATTTAAAAAGACTTGCATATAAACCTAGTTTATGAGAATGGCATCATATTGTTTGTACAATTGAATGAAATTCAATGAAAATGTATGTAGATGGAATTCTTGTAAAAACTGCGAATTTAAGCGGTATGAATACACGTTCGGTAATAGATAATCCAATATATATATGAAAACATCAACAATATAAGACTTTTACATGACAAATAGATGAAGTACGTGTATATAATCGTGCATTATCAGCATCAGAGATAGAAGAATTATACCGTTGAAATTTATCAAGATTATCTACTGATAAATGGACATATACAGCTAGCTATACATGACTAGATGACTGAACTTACGTATATGGATGAACAGTGACAGATGTGGCATGACAGTCTGCTTCTGTATCTAGAACTATAAATATAGATACTACAAAACCAACATGTACTATTTCACAAGTTCCAGCATCATGAACATGGACAAGTGGAAGTGTAACAATAACAGCAAATGTAATAGAACAATATCCATCAGCATGGAGTTGGACATGATGGGATAGTCTAAGAGGTGGTTATCCAGAATCATATGTAGTATCACAAAATTGAACAGAAAATTTTTACACAATAGATTATGCTGGAAATACATGAAGCTGTAGTATTACAGTAGAAAATATAGATAAAGAAAAGCCAGTAATAACATTAAGTCCTACAAGTGGGTGAACATGAAAGAGTCATAGCGTGACATTGACATTGACAGAAAATGGAAATGCATGATTGCCAGCAAGTCAGACTTTGTATTATAGATGGCAAACAAGTAGTACGTGTAGTACGACACAATCAGATTATAGTACACTAACGATAACAAATACTGCATGAGCAAGTAGTACTACGAAATCGATAACAAAAAGTGACTGAAATGGAAGTTACTATTTATGTATATTGTGATGAAAATTAGCAGATAGAGCATGAAATACAGCAGATGCAGTAAAATGATGATTGTATAAATTTGATAATACATGACCTGCATTAAGCTTTACAGATAATGTAAGTGCAACATACGTAAAGAGTGATACAGTGACAGTGAATTGGTGAGATGCAAGTGTAAAAAAATATACATATACTACATCTAGCACATGTCCAGTTACAGCAAGTAGCTATACAGCTACTTCAGCAACAAGTTTCAATCAAACAACAACTACGAATAACTGAAAATATATATGTTTATATGCAGAAGATAGTCTGTGAAATGTATCTACATTAAGATCGGCTAATACTATTCATATAGACACTACAGCTCCTGTATGTACATGGTGAACACCAACTAAAACATCAATAAAAGTCTGACAAACATGACAGATAGTGCTTACATGTACAGATGCATTAGCGTGAATTGCTACGACAGGATTAAATGCAAGTGATATCACGTATACAAGTACATATGTAGAACTCAGTAATGCAGTAGTATGATGAACTTCAACATGAAGAACGTTTACGTTTACTTATACAGCTAAACCAAGCGTAGATTGACAAACTACATTTAAATTACCAACGAATAAAGTATACGATATAGCATGAAATATAGCAGCTACAAAGACTAGTGCTGTAGTAATAGTAGATAATGCAGGTCCTATATTGAGTGCAAGTAATGCATGAGTATGGAAAAATGATGATATTACAATAACGTTAAGGGTAAGTGATACAAATGGATTAAATTATGCTAAATATTCGCGAACAAGTGCAAACGATTGTCTATCTAATGGTACGAGTTTTGCTAATTGAGGTACGATTACGTATACTACAGAGTGATCATGAACATTGTATCTATGCGCAGAAGATAGTTTATGAAATACAGCTACATGGAGTGGAATATATTATATAGATAGGAATAGGCCAACTATTACATTTAATCCATCAAGCTGAACTCCTGCTAATACTCGTAGTGTAAATATTATTACTACAGATACATTGAGTAAGTTAGCTAGTTGAATATATATAAATTCTGATGGATCAAGAACAGTTGTATGGAGTGGTATAAATCTGACTATAGCATGAGAGGACTTACCTTGAAGTTATGAATTTGATGTTGCATGGTGATGAGGTAATGATTGGGCGTGAAATGGATATGATAGTTGAAATCCGAGGGAGGAAAGACAATGACCATGTGCAAGTGGATGGCATGTGCCAAGTTTGGGAGAGCGAACTTCCTTGATTGAAGCTTGGTGTAATTTGACAGAAGATTGTAATTTAAGTTATGATTATAATTGATTTCCTAATATTAGATCAGAAAGAAGTTTTGTAGATGATTTTAATTTTCCATGAGGTTATCGTTATCGACCGTCTTCTATCGGTTACTATGTATGGGTAATGTGATTGAATTCTGTACTTATTCAAACTCAAAATGGTGCTGCTAACTATAATGTTCGTTGTTTTAAAAATACATCAGAAGAGCCTCAACCTCTGAAATATAGATGGGAAACTGACAGTACGTGTAGTTCTAATAAAAGTGACTATACATCTACATCACGAGATTCTTACGATGTATCGAGTACAACAGCGACAACTACAGTAACTACAGAGTGATTAGCTGATGGAAGTTACTATCTGTGTGTACTCTCATGATCAGCAGTGGATAATGCGTGAAATACAAATGTGACTACGAAAAGTAGTGGAGTATTTGCAGTGGATAATACAAAACCAACATGTACAATCTCACAGAGTCCAACAGCATTGACAAGTTGAAATGTTATATTAACAGCTACAGTTACAGAAACAAATCCTGATAAATATAGCTGGATATGATGGAATAGTATGGTTACAACATTAACAACATTCACAACATGATCAAACTGAGCTAGAAATTTCTATGTACAGGATAAAGCATGAAATACGTGAAGTTGTAGTATTACAATTAGTAATATAGATAGCACAGCACCAAGTACGTGAACAATTTCTATTAATTCAAATGCGACATATACAAAGAGTAAAACAGTGACACTTACGTTAAGTGCGAGTGATGAGGGAGCATGAATGTGAAATATGCGCTTTAGCTGTAATAATAGTACATGGAGTGCATGGGAAAATTATGCAACAAGTAAGAGTTGGACATTTGATACATCAAATGGATGTACAGCATCTGATGGAACAAAAACGGTTTATGTACAGTATCAAGATGCACTATGAAACGGAACTATATCGGCAAATGATAGTATAATTTTGGATACAACTAAGCCAACAGTGGCAGTATCGTGAAATAGTAATGCTATTTGGAGAAGTGCAGATATATCTATACCATTAACAGCGACTGATACTACATCATGAATAAGTGGGTCTAAATATTATTGGACTACAAGTACATCAACTACTTTTGATGAATGTCGAGCTAATTGAATATCATATACAAATGGAGAAACTATTGTAGATAACGTAGAATGAAAAAGAGTATTGCACTTATGTGCATATGATAAAGCATGAAATACATGAAGTAAATATGGAACATATATGTTGGATAAGATTAAACCGACATGTACTCTTGTTCAAGATCCAACAACTCAGACAAACTGAAATGTAACTCTGACAGCTACGGTAACAGAGGCTAACAAGTCGTGATATAGCTGGACATGATGGACTAGTATGGTTACAACACTAACAACATTCACGACATGATCAAATTGAACTAGAACTTTCTATGTACAAGACAAAGCATGAAATACGTGAAGCTGTAGTATTACAATAAGTAATATAGATAAAGGTAAACCAACATGAACATTAACAACAACAAGTATAGTAAATTCAGAGAGTCAGAGACTAACATGAACATGTACAGATGAAGTATGAGTAACATCATATTATTTTGGAACAAAAGCATCACCAGTAGCAGGAGATTACAAGACAGCAAATGGAACAAGTTTTACTACATGAATGGATATTACGTCAAGTGGAACATATTACTTATACTGTAAGGATGCAGCAGGAAACGTAAGTCCAGCAGAAAGTAAGACATACTATAGTTATGAAGTGCATAATATGCTAAATGCAGTGGATAAAGCAGAATGAACATATAATACAACGAATTATCCACAGACAGGAAGCACAAGTACATATATAGCACCAAGTGGAACAAGTATCACAATGACAAGTGTATATACAGTGCCACAATATTCAGCAGCAGGACAATATAAATGATGGACAACAGCGAATAATGGAACACCAAGTACAGCAACAAGTGATACATTAAATGGAAATAAGACATATTATTATTGGTTCAATAGGACAAAGCATACGTTAACGCTCACAAAGAAAACATGAATAGAAACTCTATACTATAAAGTAAATGGAGCGAGTAGTTTTGCTAGTACATGAGTAAGTACAACAGTAAGTGTGAAAGATGGATCAACAGCATATACATACGCAGAAGCATCAAATTGTTACACATGTGCAAGTACATGTAAGAGTTCAAGTAGTCCACAGACATATAGTACGATAACAACAGACCAGACATACGCACCAACAGCGACAGAGAACACAAATAATATTACGTATAACATGAATGGTTGAACGAATAACGCAAGTAATCCAGCAACATATAAGATAACACAGTTGCCAATAACGTTACAAGCACCAAGTAAAGTATGATATACATTCAAGTGATGGACATGAGCAAACGGAACGACAGCACAAACAAGTGTAACGATAGCAGGATGAACATGTGGAGCATTAACATATAACGCGACATGGCAAGCAAATACATATAAGATAACATATGATTACAATACAACAAATTACACACTTCCTTTAAATGGCTATATAGATACGAAATATATAATTGATTGGGATAGAAACTTTAAATTAAATTCAACAATAAATTTCCCAACATTAAATAAGAGGTATTTATTGTTTGGTAATTATAATGCTGCAAATAACTTAAATCTTGAATTAAAAGATAATAAATTGAGAGCATATTCAAATAGAGATATTAGTTTGTCGACTGCAACATTGGCAGCAAATACGGATATAATGATAGAATTTAATTATACAGCAAGTAACAAATCTTATACATTTACATCAGTAGGTGCTAATTCTAATGCAACTGCACCAGGAACAAATGATAAAACTGGGGTAACTTCTACATCTTTAAGAATATGAACAGATAGTAGAGTAAATTCAACGTTTACTCCATATACACTAAAGTCTGCAAGTATAACAGATTATTATAGTTATGGAGGTAAATTGACAAAATTACCAAATTCACCTACAAAACCTTGATATACATTCCTTGGGTGGTATACGGATGCGGTAGGAGGAACACAAGTGACTACATCGACGGATGTGCCGTTATGAGATGCTACATATTATGCACATTGGATAGATGATATTAAACCAACATTTACGGTAAGTAATACATCGGTAAATGAATCACAAAATCTGACTATAAATATTTCAGCAATTGATAATGGAGAATGATTACATGATCAGGCATATTCATGTAACTGAGGAAGTACATGGTCATCTACGGCAAGTTGTAATATGTGAATACAGAATGAACCAACAACATGAAGTGTAGTAATCCAGGTAAGAGATAATGCAGGAAATATCACATGAATGACAGTAAATTATCAGTGGAAGAATACAGCTCCAATTAATGTAAATATTACAAATAATGGATCTACATGAGAATGTAAACCAATTACATATACAGCGAGTGCTACAGATACATGAGCTACAATGAATTATCAATGGTATGCATGAGCAAATTGTACAAATGCAATAAGTAATGCAATAAGTCAGACTTATACTCATACATTGAATAATAAATGAACATACAGTGTATATGTGAAAGTAAGTGATAGCCAATGAAGTGGAACATGTAGTGTAGTAAATACTGCGACATGGACAGATGTAGTATTAACGGCTTATAATTTCACAGGACATGAAAATGTAGGAAATACATGAAAGACAGTAAATTGGAAAGAATTGAGTGATGCAAACGCATGAAGTTGTGAATCTATAACAGCTTCATTAAAGACGGATGCAAGTCATTGATCATGTGTAGTAAATGGAAACAATATCACATATTCTCCAGATGATAATTATGAGTGAGATGATACATGTGTAATTACATTGACAGATCAGGATACGACAAAAGATATTACAGTAACACGGAAGAATATCGATACAACAGGTCCTGAAGTAGATCCAGAGCATGGAGCACCAGAATATTGGTTTGTAAATTCTGGACATGCAATACATATTCCATTGGATGTAATAGAATCAAAGTGAATAAATACATGAGAATTTACGGCAAGTGATATACATGTTTACGTAAATGGAGTAGAAAAACAGCCAACTAAAACTTTGACATATGATTCTGAAGTATGATGAATATATAAATATACATTAACATTGAGTAAGTTAACGTGAGATTGAGAATTGAAGATATTCGTACCAGCATGATCATTTAGAGATGTAGCATGAAATCCAAATAGAGCCAAAGAATGGATATCAGAAACAACAGTAGATAATACAATTCCAACATGTGTTGCTACACAATCTCCTACAGTACCAACAAATGAAAATGTAACTTTGACAGTAAATTATAACGTAGAATTAAATAAAATTGATGAGTGATATAGTTGGAATGGAACTACATTTAGCGAAAGTAAGACAACTGTTGTAAGTGGAAACGGAATATATACATGATATGTAAAAGATGCAGCATGAAATATATGAAGATGTAGTATAACAGTGAATAATATAGATAAACAGGTACCACAAGTTAACTTAACATCTTCAAGTACACCAAAATCTAATACACAAAGATTAACATGAGTATGTACAGATACAGTATGAATTACGCAGTACTATATTTGAAATAGTTCTACACCAAGTTATGTGACAATTCCAAGTACAGGAAGTTTCGTGACATGAATGGATATTACATCAGCATGAACATATTATTTGTATTGTAAAGATGATGCATGAAATGTGATAAGTGGTTCAAAAACGTATGATAGTTATACAGTATATAATATGCTGGAGACAATAACGTGAACACAGTGAATATACAATATGATTAATTATGCGGTAGTAAGTAGTGGAACATATATAGCACCAAGGCAAACTATATTAACATTGTCTGATATATATACTCTGCCACAGTATGCTTCAGTAGATTTATATAAATGATACTCAACAAGTAATACTACTGTTAGTCCAAATACATCATCAAGTGTAATGTTAAATTGAGCTACAACATATTATGCATGGTTTGATAGGGATAGATATACATTAGATGTGATAATGAACACTTGAATAGATGTGATTGGTTATAATGTAAATGGAACAGATACTTATAGTATGACACAATCAACTCTTACAGATATAGAAATAAAAGCTTGATCTGAAATTAGAGCATATGCAATACCAAAGGTATGATATACATATACAGAAACGAGTGAATCTAATCCATGGATTGAGATATCTACATGAAATATGGTGTTCTCACCTATGGCTACGACGAACACAAATACGCAGTATGCAGTATATCATTATGTAAAGAGGGTCTGATCAGGAACATATGCATTGATAAAGACAGAGACATGATTTGGAATGACGGATGAAATATTGACGTTATCATGATTAACAAAGGAGAATGAGTTTCCATGTGCACATTATGATAGATGAAGCTTAACATGAACAGAAGATTGACCATGAGAAATAGTCATACAAACTACGATTAAATGAGATGGTTCTACGGAGATATATCTATATTATACTAGAAATAATCGTAGAGTAATATTAAGTGGAGATGCGCATATTGAGAGTTTAGAAATAGATGGTAATGAGTCGACAGAAGCTATTCGAGAATGTGGAGGAGAAGTACCAATAAAAGCAAAACCTAAGCCGTGATATCATTTTGTAAGATGGGATAGAGAAAGGGAGAGAGTAGAAGAAGATGACGATGATGAAACGATATGATGATAAGTTAAAGATAGGATAAAAAACTAAAGGGGGAATAATGTAATTCCTCCTTTTTTTAAAAAGTTAAAAAGGAAGGAATAAAAAAGTATGAAAAAAAGTCCTTCAAAATTTGACAGAAAAAAAATTCTGGTTATACTTGAGTAAGTTAATAACGATTTTATTTTGTTTTTATTGTTTAAATGTTCAACTTTAGAAAATTTATTAGCATGAGTGCAGTAGCAATGTTGGGGGTGACCAATATGCTAGCACCACTGTCTTATGCAAGTGCAGCGACTAAGTATGATTCGTTGTCGGAGGACGATTTGAAACATTCTGCGTTGCGTTTTGAGATGCCAGATCGTGATGTATTTTTATATGCGATGACAGAGGCAAACAAGTATTTCGTAAAATATAATGGAAATACACATACATCATGAGAGATGTGAACAGGAATGTTTACATATGATACCACATGACATTTGGAAACAAATAAGTTTGCCAAAACATGATATACGTTTACATGATGGAATACTCAAGCATGAGGATGAGGAACATGATATGAAGATGGAGCAGATGTATGGAACTGGACGGCAGTAGAAAGTGGACTGGTAAATATCTATGCACAATGGAAAGCTAATGGATATAGAATTATATATGACTTGAATGATAATGACGGTGGAACTAGTTCATGACAACATACTAAGACACCAGATTCATTAGCATATGATGAAACATGAACTATCGATAATCCATCCAGAACATGATATTGATTCTCAGGTTGGACTATAACAAACATGGATAGTGAAGCTCATATAGTTGGATGAGAGTCTTCTAATGAAACTAGTGCAACAGGTGTAAAAGGAACATCATTTAAAAACCTGCGTGCAACTAGTGGAGATGTAAACTTCAAAGCTATATGGACTCCTGATCCAAATACAAAATATGATGTAGAACATTATCTACAGACATTATCAGGACATTATGGATCTCCAATAAAAACTGATCACTTAAGTTGAACAACTGATAAAATTGTAACTCCAGAAGCTCATACTTATACATGATTTACAAAAGATTCTAATACTCCATATAGTGGAAATATTAATGCAGATTGAAGTACAGTATTTAAATACCATTATACCAGAAATTCTTACGACTTAACATTGGTAGCAGGTAGGGGAATTGCTCAAGTAAGTGGATCTGGTACTCAGAATACTGCTGGAGGTTCGGATGATGAAAGTGTAACAATTTCATTTAAATATGAAGAACCAGTGACAGTAAGTTTTAAACTTAAGGATTGATATCAAAGTGGAGCATGGACTGGATATTCAGGTGCTGCAGCTTCATTTACAATGGGAGCATTAAGTGGAACGAAGACAGCTAGTGCAACTCCAATCGTTTATCAACTTACAGTTCTTCCTAGATGAGGAGCTGGTGCTACAGATAGAACGGGTTATACAGTAGAAGATGATGATATTCCATTGTGAAATCCTTTAAACAGAGATCATAGTATATTTGAATGATGGACTGGATGAGTAGATGGAGCATGAATCACTACCCCTGATGAGAATGCAAAAGTTGCAAACTGAAGTACAGGTGATAGACAGTATAGCGCTGTATGGAGTTGTGTTACTTGATATCATATAGAAAATACAGGTGCTACTACTGAATCATGTGAAGCTGATACTGATACAAAATATCGAGTTAATCATATACAGCAAGATTTAAGCTGAAATGATACAATCTATGTTGAGAGTGGATATCAATATTGAGAGACAGATACGATGACAGCAGTTACATGACATAATTATGTATGATTTGAACTTAGGACACCAATAACTCAGAAAAAAATTGAATGAGATGGTACAACGATAATTAATGTTTACTATGACAGACTAGAGTATGCATGAACAATAGAGAGTATGACATGAGTTACTGATGCAGAAGCTGTAGGAGATAACTCTGGAAATTCACCATTTAAGTATGAAGATACAGTAGAACTTAGTGCTACAGTAAAGTCTGGATATACATGGAGTGGATGGACAGTAGTAGATGCTAGTTGAACTAATGTTCCAGTAACCGATACAACATCGGGTGATCCTAATGGAGCTACATTCAAGATGCCAGCATCAGCTGTAACGATTACTCCACATGTAACAAGAGATACATATAGAATTGAATATGAATTGTACTCATGAAGTGAGCAGTCACCTAATCCAACATCATATAATGTAGAATCTGAAGATTTTAGATTGAATGAGCCAAAAAGGGATTATAGTGTATTTAAATGATGGACTGGATGAGTAATTGATTGAGCACAATTATCTTGAACAACAAATCCTGTAATTATTGATAAATGATCAGTATGAAATAGAAAATACTACGCTGTTTGGGAATGTGAAGCATGATACCATGATGAAGGATGAACTAGCTGTGTAGCTAATGACTATACTGTTCATGTAGATTTGAATTACCCTGATGGAACAGATACACCATATGATGTACCATTCACATATGCTTCAGGACAGACTATCAAAAATCCAGAGCAATCATGATATGACTTTGCATGATGGATAGTAACATGAATTACTGGAGGTAATGCAACTGTAGATGAAAATTCAATAACTAGTGGATCAGTAACATCTGGAACAGAGTTCAATAATTTGACTACAGAGGAAGGTGGAACAGTAACACTTACAGCGACATGGACACCAAGAAACGATACTAAATATGTAGTAAAGCATTACACTAAAGACTTAAGTGGAACAGCTTACACATTAGTAGATACTATTGAATACTCATCATGAAATGTTGAAGTACCAGTTGTAATCTCATCAATAACAACAGGAGCTTACTCATGATTTACTGAACCAACAGTATGATACTTATCATGAAGTACAGCAGGACCTAATGGATCAGGATATGTAGAGATAACTATTGATAAGCATGGAACAACAGTAATTAATTTGTATTATAGTAGAAATAATTACAATGTATACTTGAGTTGAGATGCACATGTGGATGTATTAGTTGGATCAGGATCATATCCATTCGGAGCAGAAGTAGAAGTAAGTGCAACAGCTAAGACATGATACCATTTCGTAAGATGGGAAAAGAGATGAGAAAATTTCGCTAAAATATGATCAGGATCATAAAAGTTTAATTTATTAGATATAAAGTAGAGAGAGTGGAGACTCTCTCTATTTTTTGATCAGATTTTTTGAGAAATAAGTATTGACTATGAGTTGAATATGTTTATAAATAATGCATGTGAACTGTTTTGTAAAAATAAAAAAATAAATTAAGAAGAGGTCTTTTTATATATGTTTTTACTCCGTCATCAGATGTTTAGAGTTAAGAAGTTTCTTAGTCTGACAGCTTTAGTGATTGGGGGGTTGATAGCGGTATCTTTGCCTCTGTGTTTTTCTGTTGCTCAAAGTTATGATTCAATAGATGTTAGTTTGATTGATAGAATACTTCATTTTATTATGCCGAAGCGTAATGTATATTTGTATGCTATAACAGAGCCAAATACTTATACGGTGTCTTTTAGTGGTAATTGAGGAACATGAGTTATGAGTGGTATGAATATGGTGTACGATAAGACAGGAGTAAATTTGCCATTAAATGAATTTACTAGAGATTGATATAGTTTCTTATGATGGTCTAGAAGTGAATCTTGAGATGTAGAATATTTAAATGGAGCAGAAGTGAGTAATTTGACATATGTGGAGTCTTGAAGTGTGATTTTGTATGCACAGCGATGAGGATTAGAAGTTCCTTATATAATTGAATATTACAAAGAAAATGTAGATTGAACGTGATATGATTTAATTGGTACAGGTAATGGATATGGTCCAATTTGACCTTATATAATAACAACAGGGCAGGAGTATACATGATTTACATTGCAGACATGAGCAGAAGTCAGCATTGTTTCTGGATGAACTGTGTCATATTATTACACTAGAAATCCATATGATTTGACTATAGTGGATAGAGGTAATACTTCGATAATTACATGAATTAAATATTGAGCAGATATTCCATTGCCTGCAGATCCAGAATGGTCGTGAAATACGTTTGATGGATGGAATAATCTACCGTCGGATTGAAAAATGCCTGCAAGTAATCTTGAGATAACTAGTAAATGGACATATGGTGTGCATACAATAACGTTTGATACAGATGGATGAACAAAAATTGAGGCTATAACCTGAAATTATGGAGATGTAATAAATAAGCCAGGTAATCCAACGAAAGAATGATATGAGTTTGTAAGGTGGGAACCAGAAATTCCTGATACAATACCGTATGACGATATTGAAGTTAAAGCTATATGGAAAGAGATTGAAAATTGAAAATGATGGAGTGGAAGGTGATGAGGATGATCATCATCAGGAGAATGAGATGGAAAATCAGCAGATTGAGAGTGAGATAATCAACATGGTTCTCCAGAAGATAATGATTGGATGTGACTTTATGTGTGAGATGAAAAAGTAGATTTGGAAGTATTTTTTGCATATATGTGGGCTCATGATATGTGAATTATTGAATCATCATGGAAAAATTCAGATCCAGATGGATATGTAACTAGATGAGATATGGCAGAAATGGTGGTTAAGTTTGCGAAGAATGTACTTAATTGGGATATTCCAGAAATTATACCTGAGAAGTGCGTATGGTGAGATGTTAATAAAGAACGGAAATTACCAGAAACTAAGATGTATGCGGAAAAGGCGTGTGCTTTGGGAGTAATGTGAATAAGAATGAAAGATTTTATGCCAAACAAAATATTGGATAGAGCAGAATTTGGAACGATTTTGTCTAGATTATTATGGTGAGCTAAATATGATGTGGTAGATGCTACAAAAACAAAACTATATTATACAAGACACTTGGAAGCATTACATGAAAGAAAAATAATGATAAAAATAGACAATCCAGAATGAAGGAAAGAGCTTAGAAAATGGGCATGGTTGATGTTGATGAGAGCGAGAATTGAAGAAAGACAGATGAAGTAGTCGTTTAATGGAGTTTTTGTTTCTTTGTGATATATGATAAAAAAATATTCAAAAATAAAATCAGACTTTTCTATAAATTCATCTTTGGATGTAGAATGAAATAGTTTTTTGCTTGTTTGAAATCGGTGATATAGAAATATGTGAGATGAATTGATATTGCTTTGAAATGTAAAACTACTCTTAAATCAGTGAAAAAAAATTACGATAGCTTGTTATGATCCAAATTGGTTACGTAATTTTTTTGTGCAATTTGTAGATGTTGATCAGATTTTTTTTGTTCCAGAATTGCCAAAATGATTTCGTTCATTTTTCAATTATATCTTTAGATATGGAATGAAATGATTTTGGAGATTTTTGAAATGTGATACAATAATACTTGGATGATGAGAAATTTTGACGGAAGAAAATCCGTGAGCTTATCGATATTGGAGAATGAGTATTCGATCATTTTTGTGGAAAAAGAAATTTCAAAATTTATTTAAAAAGAAAAAAGAGTCTGATTTATATATTATGTGATGAGTTCAGATTCCTAAAAATGATAAGAAGAAAAATCAGTTACTTTCGTTGCTGAAAAATACTACAGCGTGTTATTTGAGAGATTTTGATGCAGTGGAAGAAATAAAGCCGTATGTGAAAAAATGTGAGTTTTTTATGGATACGAGTTATTTTGCTTATGACTGGGATGAGGTTTTTGTAAGTGAAGAAAAAAAAATAGAAAAGCCTTATGTAGTTGTGAATTTAAATAAAAATGCAGAAAAATTTTTTGATGAATTTGTTCAAGATATCAAATCTTATTCTCAGAAAGGCTATCGTATATACTATGTACCAGTGGCAAAGGGAAATAATGTGTATTATCAAGATTTGCAATATTCACAGCGTTTGGAAAAAGAATTATGAGAAAATGTAGATTTTGCATTATTAGATTGGGAGTCAGACTTTGATAATTTTACTAAAGTATTAAAATGAGCAGAGAAGGTGTTTAGTTCTAGATTGCATTTATATTTGATTGCATCATTTTTGGGATGTGATACGAAAGTTTATCCATATCAGAGAAAAATATTGAAAATGCAGAAGGTGATTGATAAATTGCTTTAAAATAAAAAAACAGGGGCCTTCTTAGAAACTTTGAACACGATATTAGATATCCTCAATAATGAGATAGAATTTTCATATATTAAGAAAATTGTGAAATTTTATGTAACAGAAATAGATCCAGATTTTGATGTAGATAAGAATCTCACAAAGACACAGAAAATGCTATATGGATTAGACACTTCTCCAAAGTAGTCTAATTTTTTATCTATATAGGTACAGCAGGATATAACATTTAATATATGAAGAATAAATAGCTCATATTAGAATATCTTTATGTCATAACACATCATCATGAGGTTATTATTTATAGGTTTAGGTAATGATACATGATCAAAAACAACATTAACAGCATCATCATCTCCAGCACCGCCTTGAAAAACAATGACTAAGACGCTCAAAACATTTTACCATCTAAATATCACAAAATGCAAAATAAATCATTATTAGAAAGAACTTTGGCTAAGATGGAAAAAAGCCAACAAAAGAAGAAAGAGGTTGTTGAATATATGCAACTGCATAAACCTCATCTTTTATGATCCGTATTTAAAACAAATAGGATTAAGGATTGTTGTAATGTTTTAATGTTTCGTGATTATCTTAACTGAGAGCAAAAATTATATAAAGCTAACTTCTGCAAATACGATAAATTCTGTTTAGCATGTTCTACCAGAAGAAGTATTAGAATGATTCAAAGATTTGAACAATGAATACAGCAATATCAATTATATAATAAACATCGATATCATATTACATTAACAGTAAAACATAATAGAAATCAGAGTTTAAAAACTGTTTTAAATAAATTATGCAGTGCAAAAGAAAAGCTATGAAAAAGATATAGAAACTGAAAAAGAACATCACAAAAAACTAAAAGTTTTATGAATTACTTTGATTGAATTATAAGTTCTATAGAAGTAACATATAATGAAAGGAATTGATGGCATCCTCATATTCATATTTTAGCATGTAGTGATTATGAATTACCAATAGTAGTAGAATATCCATGATGAAAAGAAACTCATCTAAATAAAGAATTACAAAAAGAATGGTATGATGTAACATGAGATAGTTATCAGATTTCTATGAGAAAGATTAGAGTAGATCAATGATATTTTGATAGGAATTGAATCTGAGAAGTATTCAAATATGCAGTAAAATTTTCTACATTAGATGTTCCTCACTTAGTAGATCTTATAGAGTTACAGCATAACAGAAAATATCATTTCTTCAGTACCTATGGAATATTCAGATGATGGAGATTAGATAAGGAAGATAAATGAGAAGATAAAGGCTTTGTAGAAAAGACTCTGACTTATTTTGAGAATGAATATATAGAAGATAACGATGATTTAGAGACAAAAACCCCAAATGATAAAAACAATAACCCCAATAAAACCCCTATGGGGATACAACAAGTATATGATGAAATATTTAGAAATATGAATTAACTATGATTGTGAACTATAAAAGTTAATAATATGCTTATTGATTGGTATAATTCAATTTCGTTTGAAAAACTCAAATTTTTTTTGACTTTTGCAAATGAATGGGTATAAGTGTTGGTAATAAACTATTTTATTATGTTTTTATTTTCCTATGAAATTAATAGAAAGAGATTATCTTAAAAATCTTATAGATGTTATAGGCTCTCCTGATATTAAAGTAATAACATGAGTTAGACGTAGTGGAAAATCTAAGCTTTTATGATCGTTTAAAGATTATGTAAAAAATAATATTAGTAATGCAAATATTATAGATATAAATTTTAATCTTTTAGAATTTGAAGATTTAAAAAATTATAAGGCATTAAATGAATATGTTGAATCTAAATATAAGGAATGAGATATGAATTTTGTATGTATTGATGAAATACAAATGTGTACAGATTTTGAGAAGACTATTAATAGTTTACATGCTAGTGAGAAATACGATATTTATATTACATGATCAAATGCTTTTTTACTTAGTAGTGATTTAGCAACATTATTTACATGAAGAACTTTTGAAATAAATATATATCCATTTTCTTTCAAAGAATTTTTAAAATATTATGAATATGAAGATTTACAAGAAGCGTTCGACAAATATTTATTACAATGATGAATGGCAGGATCATATATTTATCAGACAGATAAAGAAAAATATAAGTATATTTCATGAGTTCACGATACATTATTAATTAGAGATATAATAAATAGATATAAGTTACAATATAAGGGATTATTAGAAAATCTGAACAATTATTTGATGGATAATATTTCAAATATTACTTCATCATGAAAAATTGTGAATGATTTAGCATCTAAATGAGTAACTACAAATCATAGTACTATTGAATCGTATTTATCATATTTGTGTAATGCGTTTTTGTATTATAAAATAAAAAGGTATGATATACAATGAAAAAAATATTTAGCAACGCAGGATAAATATTATTTGGTTGATCACGGATTTAAATATGCAAAACTCTGAATAAAAAATATGAATATATGAAGATTGTATGAGAATATTGTAGCAATAGAATTGCTTAGACGTTGATATGAATTGTATATATGAGTTTTATATGATAAGGAAATAGACTTTGTCGCAATAAAACAAAATGAAAAAATATATATACAAGTTTCCAGCAATATTGAAGAGGAGAATACGTTTAATAGAGAAATAACTCCATTATTAAAAATAAAAGATGCATATCCAAAAGTATTGATAGCAAGGACTAAACAGCCATATTATCAATATGAATGAATTCAAATATTTGATATAGCAGATTGGCTTGCTTCATAGAATTATCATTTTTGTTATATATCATAATGTGTTTGTAGTTGATAACTTATTTTTTTATTAGATCGTTTAGAGTAAATCTGTAAATAGTATTTCAATTAAGTGTCGGAAAACCTATTCGGATTTTTATTAGTTATTAACTTATATTTCTCAAACTATAACAGAGGTTTTCCGACAAAATTACTAGGTTTTTGAAAGAATGATATTTAGAGATTTAAATCAATCAACTATCAAAAAACTAAAAATTGTTATGATAGATATAAGGCTTATTATTTAAATATTAATCCTGAGTTTTTTGATAAAATTACATAGTTTTTATGCTGGTTTTCTACACAAAACAACCTAAAACAACCAAAGGTTAACCAAAAAACAACCAAAAAACAACCATAGGTTATTTTGAAGAATAATAGGTATGATAAAGAAAAAAACTCTATGATTATCAAACCATAGAGTCTTTTAATATATAATTCTAATTAATTATTTATACATAGGTAAATCTATTGTAATATGAGAAACTTTGATGTTGGGTAATTCGTCACTTGCTTTGTTCTTTCTTGCCGTAATTTCTAATAAAGATTCATCAAATCATGGTTTTTCAGATAATAGCCAGAATTCACAATTTTCATCATGAGCATCCATTAATTCTTTTGTTATTCTATCAAATGGGGTAAGAATGATACATTTAGTTTCTCATTCTTCTAAAGGTTTAGATAAGTTATAAATAAAACTATGCATTACTATTCTTTCTGAATTTTGCCAAATATGTTTATGTTCAGAATTGTTTACAAGTTCAATAGAACTATCAACACTCCTAGCATTACTAACTTCTAATTTTAATTCATGTAGAGTTTTTCAAACTTCAATTTTTTGATGTCTTTCATCTAGTTCTTCTCAATAGATAGGATCTCATCGAGCCTGAGTTAGTTTTGTATGGTAAGGTATATTTAAATAAAATCTTCCTCATGATCATTCTCGTGATTCAAAAGAATCATCTATATTAATTATTTGAGCATTTTCAATTTCAGATCATAACCATAATTCACCCCAACTTTTTCATTTACTATCTTTAGGGAATACAAAACGAGAAATTAATCATCAATATCGTTTTTTATATAACCCATCGGAAAAATCTTCACTTACGGCAATTCAATGATTTTTTAGTAAAGTAAGATATATATCTAAATCACTAGGATATCATCATTGAAAATCTTCTCAATATTCATTTATTTGATTATATAAGATGTATGAATGAAATATTCATACTGCACAGAAGAAGGCTACAATTATTCAGAAAATTACTCAAAGTGTAATCTTGCCCCCTTTACTAAATCACCAGATTTTCATTTTTGTTTGTTCATTTTTTGTTTTCATTTTTTTATATAACATAATATAAAAATATTTATAATATATTATATACAATATTATAATTTTGTCAAATATTTTGTCACTTTTTTTGAAAAAAGTTTTATTTGTAGTAAATGCTTTTTACGTTTGTTCAACTATTAACTCAAACCCAACATCAAATATCTGTATTTTTAATAATATAACGGTTTTCATATCATTTAAATTTATCACATCAATCTGAATCATCTAATCTTTCTATTGATGTTCAATCCTTTAACGAAAATGGAGATTCAGATTTATCCATTTCTTTTCAAAGATTACAATTCCTTTTATCTAAATCTAATAAATGATCTATATCTCTACACTCAATTTCAAAATCTTCTCATAATTGCATATAATCTACTGTTCATGTAAATCAAATTTTAGGAATTAGAAAATATGGATAATAAGGATTACGTTCTTCAAATGTATTTAGGATATATTCAGTATTACTTAAATCTAAATCTGATTCTCAAATATATTCATCAGAATTAAAAGCAATAATAATATGTTTATTCTTTCACGATCATCTTGGTATATCATAATAGTATTCGTATCAATTATCTAATTCTTTTGTTAAGAAAGTAGAATTCCAACTATAAAATGGCCAATCTTCTTTATCTCAATCCGTTCTCCATTTTTTAGTTAGTGTTATATCATATTTATCTGTATAAGCTATTTCTTCTCATGTAGATTTTTGGTTTGAAACAATAGGTTCCTCAATAATAGGTTCTTTTTGTTCTTTTATTTTATAGAATTTCGCATATGGATTAAAAATATAGATTCAATCAAAATATCCAACATATTCAGGAGAAGCTTCTTTTAATCATGTCACTTTACGAAAAGTTTCTAAATTTGTCCAAAATCATATATCATTTTCATGATTTTCTGGTAAAATAGTATTTTTTTCATACGGTGTATATAAAATTTCATCAGGTTTAAAAACTAACATTACAGCCGCATTTTCTGGAGTATCTCAAACTATTCATTTATAAAATACTTCATTCCATACATCTCAGCTGTATATATTTCACTCTTTTTTAAAATCTTCTAATGTAATAGTTCCATTAGGCCACTGTAATAATCAATATTCACTAAATTCTTCTTCATATTGATTACATCCCATAAGTAATAAACTACCAATCAATAAAGTAGTTAATAGTCAGAATTTCTTCATTATTTTAATAATTTAATTTTATAAAGTTTCTACTTTACCAAATATTGTACATGGTCATGGAGCACAACCATCTAATAATCTTAATTTATAATATCTGCTTTTGTCATTAGCTGGTTCAAAATATCATATATTGAGTACTCATCGTTTTATATTATCGTCTTCATCGTCACTATAGCATCTTGTAGGTTCTTCAGAAGACCATCCATTTGGTGCAGTAACAAAATATCATGTTCATTCTACATCCTTAAAAGCAATTGGTGTTCATGGGTTCAATTCACATCATGGATTTAAGTGTCTTTCTTTTATAATTTCTTCTAATGATTGATTTGGATCTTTAGTATAAGGAGTAAGATATTCATAAAACCAGTCAGCAGATCATTTATTAGTACTTAAAATTGTTGATCAACTTCTAAATAAAACACCATTAGATTTGTCATATTCATGTACTGTATCCCAACATTCAGGAGTAGTAATTCTGATTCATAAATCTGGATATGTATATTCGTATATAGTTTCATTAAAAGATTCATCATATAAGCGACATACTCATTTTCTCGTTTTTATAATTGGTTCTTCAATATTTTCCGTTTGTAAT
>Ga0247611_10001969_pt1 | contig 34931 bp, 29 predicted proteins | sample 177DNAGHGhighgp2_FD_192422 | JGI IMG/M metagenome (GOLD analysis project Ga0247611, IMG submission 192422) | Sheep rumen microbial communities from Palmerston North, Manawatu-Wanganui, New Zealand - 1770 DNA GHGhigh gp2 | ecosystem: Host-associated > Mammals > Digestive system > Stomach > Rumen... | reverse complement strand
TATAGACATCAAAAGATGAATCTAAGACAACATTACCATATTACCTCTAGTACGTTATTTAATGCTTTAGAAGGAAGAAAGGTATCTATAGAATTTGCAATTGAATTATGCAAATTAAATAAATTAAAGCTTAAGGAATATTTCAATGTATATTCTATTAAGAAAAATTATTCAATCGAGAATAAAGAAAATATTAAATGTAGGATAAAACAATTATTCCAATATGCTATTGATAAGGGGATTATTTTTGATAATCCAGTACCAAAAAAATATAAATTTAGAATTGATAGCTCTAGAAGATTTAATTATCTTCCAGAACTTTCATTAAAGGAATTTGTAGAAGAATTATTTAAATATAAAAACGAGAATGGAAGAATAATGGTTTTGCTATTTTTATTAGTTGGATTAAACAAAGACATAGTAAATGAAATGAAAATCAAAGATATCGACTTTAGACATAATAAAATATCATTTAAAAATAAGGAATACTATATGTCAGAATATATCTCTAGAACTTTAGAGGATTATTTTATAAATGAAGATATAGAAAACAAAGTATCTAGATTAAAGGTTCCAAATTATTACAGAACTATTGTATATAGAATTAGAGATAATTGTGGGAATAGAAATATTAATTTAGAAACCTTAAATTATAATTATCAGGCTTTAAACAGGATTTTGAATGAATATGTATCTAACAATGATTCTAATTATAAAGAAACCTGTAAAAAAGAAAATGTATCAATTAATAATTTTAAGGAATTCCTTAGACTTAAGAAGGCATTTGAAGGTGGTAATTTATGAAACCAATAATAATGAAAAGAAATAATAAAAAAGGATTAACATTTAGAATAATTGTTAAGTATACAGATGAATACGGTAACCTAGTATCTAAGGAAACATCATATCATCCTGATGTTAATTTGACTGAAGCAAAGGCTGAAGTATATGCTGAATTATTTGCAGATAAGTTTCAAGATGAAATACTAGCAAATGTTGAAGAAAAGAAAAAGCAAATTGAATTAGATAAAAAAACAGGTGGACCACTTGCAAGAATGACCTTTAGGGAGCTTGCAGAAGAATGGTTAAATTCAAAATTTGATAAGAATGATCCTACAAATGAAAATAATATATCATATAAGTATTATAAAAAGGCAAAGGTAATGATTGACGCCTTTAATAATGAATTTGGTGAAATGCATGTTAAGGATATTAATCGAGATGTAATATACAAATATTATAAGAAGCTAAATGCTGAAAAGAAGGTTACTATAAGAGTTCACGCTAAACCTAATATTAAAGATACATTAAAGGTATATGGCTTATCGCATAGAGAAATATTATCAAGATTACCTTCTAATTCAATTAATATAAATACCATAGTTGCTGGTGATAATATTATGGAAGAAACAGCATTAAAATTTTGCAAAGTAACTGGTATATCCTTTAAAGTATTATTTGAAAAAGAAATAAAAGAAGAAGCTTATGCTGAATATACTAAATTTGGAAAGAAAAAAGTATTGAAGGCAATCTTTGAATTTGCAAGAAGAGTATTAAGAATTATAGATGATAATCCTGCAGTCGATTTCTCTACTAAAGGAATTACTACAACTAAAAGAAGAGAGTCATTATCAGAAGAGCAAGCAATCAAATTCTATGAAGCTACAAAGGAATTTGATATTATGATTCAAACAGCAATGCATTTATCATTACTTACTGGTATGAGACCTGCTGAAATGGGAGGTCTTGAATGGAGAGACATAGATTTTTCTTATAAGACAATTACAATTGAACGTAATGCAATTGATGCTGCTGAATATGGTATTATAATTAAAGGCACCAAGACAAACAAATCAAGAACAATATCTATTCCAGAGGTATTAGTTGAACAATTGCTAAAATACATGAAGTGGCAAGAATCTTGGAAGGAAGAGCTTGGAGATTATTATAAGGATGACGGACAAGTATTTTCTCATCCTGATGGTAGAAGAATAACAACTCAAGTATTTAATAAATGGTTTAAGCAAGTAAGAGATAAAGCTGGTATTCCAGATACATTTACCTTATATAATTTAAGACATACCAATTTATCTATCCTAGTAGGCTATGTACCTATTACAACAGTAGCCCAACGTGCAGGTCACTCTACAATTAAAACTACAGAAGAATATTATATTCATAGAGTAAGTGAAGCAGACATGAAGGCATCAGAAAAGCTTAATAGTGTATTTGAACAGTCTTATCTAAACCAAGGTATGAATAAGACAGAAACTGAAATAATGGAATATAGAGCAGCTTTAAATAAAATGAAGCAGTTAGGCTTCAAAACATTAGAAGAATATTTTGAATATCTGAATTACATGAAATCAAAAGGATTCGATGTAAGAATATAAAAAAATCGTCCACGTAATAATGGACGATTTTAGTTTTTAACTGGCACAGGATAGGGGGGTCGAACCTCTAATTAGTCCTTAGGAGGGACTTGTTATATCCCGTTTAACTAATCCTGCATGCGAATTAAATTATACTAAATCATAGATAAAATGTCTATGAGTTCAGTCAATGTTAAAGATTAAATTGGTACTCCGCTATCTTCACCGAAAGTTCTCTACTTTCTTCGTTTGGTGGCAAAAATGGTGGCAAAAATGATTTTGGCTCCTCTAGTTCAGGTTATGTTACCTTAAAATCCTATGAACAAGCCAATTATTTGAAACTCGTATTTGAGTATAGGTGTTCTCTTAGGAGGCGAATGCTCTATCCTGCTGAGCTACGAGAACAAAATATAATTTATGAAAATTTTATTTCTATGTAATTATATCATTTATATTATGTAACTACAAAGAAAAAAAGCGGATATCCGCTTTTTTTGTTTAATTACTCTATATATTCTTTATATAATTCTTCAAATGCCGGAAGTGAATTAATAATAGTAGTAGAAGATACACAATATGCTAATCTAACATAGCCTGTAACACCGAAGTTATCACTTGGCACAACAATAATATTATGCTTTTTAGCCTTTTCCATAAAGGCATATGCATCATCCTCTAAAGCTTTCATGAATAAGTAGAAAGCACCTTCAGGTTTAACACATTCATAACCAATCTTAGTTAAGCCATTATATATTAAATCTCTATTTTTCTTATATTCTTCCATATCAGATGTTAAATCTGCACATAATTCAATAGCGTGTTGCATTAAAGAAGGAGCACATACATATCCGTATGCTCTACCTGCGCCTAAGCATGCTAGGAATAGGTTTTTAGAATCTGTAGCTTGATTAGGTACTAAAACATAGCCAATTCTTTCACCTGGAAGTGATAAACTCTTAGAATATGAATAACAAACTACAGTGTCGTTATATAAATTAGGTATATGTGGAACTTCAATTCCGTCAAATACGATTTCTCTATATGGTTCATCACAAATAATATATATTGGATGATTATATTCCTTTTCTTTAGCTGATAAGAAATTAGCTAATTCAACAATTGATTCTTTGCTGTAAACAACACCAGAAGGGTTGTTTGGAGAATTAACAATAATTGCTTTTGTATTTTTATTAACTTCCTTTTTTAATTCATCTAGGTTAATACCAAAAGTTTTCATATTTGGCTTTACAACCTTAAAAGTTGCACCTGCACCTTCAGCGAATACTTTGTATTCTGTAAAATAAGGAGCTAAAGCAAGTATTTCATCATTTTTTGATTCAACTAAAGCTCTTAATGCGATACATAATGATGCTGCTGCACCACATGTCATATAAATATTATTTATAGTATAAGATGTATTAAATCTCTTATTTAAATCATCAACTATTTTTTGTCTTGTGTTATTATCTCCAGGAGCTGAAGTATAACCATGAGTATATGTATCATTACCTGCATTAATAATATTAATCAATGCTTCATTTAATTTTGGATTAGGTTTAACTGATGGATTACCTAATGAAAAATCATAAACCTTATCTTCTCCAATTTCTTGTTTTCTTTGTTTTGAAAATTCAAATAATTCTCTAATGATTGATCTATTTGAACCTAAATTTAACATGTCTTTATTCATAAAAAACCTCCTGAAATACCTCTATATGATACAACATTATTGAATAATTATCAATTAATTTAATTGTTCTAAAAATAAAATTAGACAATTTTATATATTTTTCTATTAAATAAATATAATTTTATTTAAATTATTGAATATATATTGAAAAAACTCTATTTTTATTATTAAAAATTTGTTATACTCTTAATTGTGAGTTTTTTCTTATAAGAGAGGTTATTATGTATAGCTTAGAATATTTAAAAGATTTTTTTAAAAATGATTTATTTGCAATTAAATTATTAGGGGCAGAAATATTAGAAGCCCATGATGATTATGCAAAATGCTCTTTTAAAATCACTAGAGACCATCAAAATGCAATTGAAATAGTTATGGGTGGTGCTATATTCACATTAGCTGATTTTACATTTGCAGTAGCTACAAATCAGCATGAGGAATATAATACTGTTTCTACAACAGCTAATATAAGCTATTTAAATCCTGGAAGAGGAGAAATATTATATGCTGAGGCTATTAAAATTAGAGATGGTAAAACTGTATGTTTTTATGATGTGAATGTCTATAATGAAAAAAACATCTTAATTGCAAAAGTTAACATTAGTGGAACACATATAAAAAAGTAATTAATTTTATAAAGGAAAAACAGAAATAATTATGTTATAATTATTGATATAATTAAAATTTAGAGGAGGATATAATCGTTTATTGATTATAGCAAGGAAGTATTATGAAAAAATTATTAATTGGTAATGCTGCAGTAGCTAGAGGTGCTTATGAGGCTGGCTGTAGTGTTGTATCATCATATCCTGGTACACCATCAACTGAAATAACTGAATCAATGGTTGAATATAAAGAAGTAGATGTAGAATGGGCACCTAATGAAAAGGTTGCAGCTGAAGTATCTATTGGTGCATCAATGGCTGGTGCTAGAGCTATGTCATGTATGAAGCATGTTGGTCTAAATGTTATGGCAGATCCACTATTTACTGTTTCTTATATTGGAGTTAATGGTGGCTTAGTATTCTGCGTTGCAGATGACCCAGGTATGCATTCAAGTCAAAACGAACAAGATTCACGTCACTATGCTAAGGCATCAAAGGTATTGATGCTAGAGCCTTCTGATTCAGGTGAATGTAAAGAATATACAAAAATGGCATTTGAACTTTCAGAAAAATTTGATACACCTGTTATTTTAAGATTATCAACAAGAGTATCACATTCTCAAAGTTTAGTTGAAATAGAAGATAAAATTGATTATAAGCTAAAGGATTATAACAAGGATATTGCTAAAAATGTTATGATGCCTGGTAATGCTATTAAAAAGCATGTAATAGTTGAAAAGAGACATTTAGAAGAAATTAAATTTGCAAATGAAACAGATTTAAATTCAATTGAAAATAATAACAAGAAGATTGGTGTTATTACTGCAGGTATTTCTTATGTTTATTCTAAGGAAGCTTTAAATGATAAAGTTGATTTCTTAAAGCTTGGTGTAATAAACCCACTTCCTACAGATAAGATTATAGATTTCTGTAAAAATCATGATAAAGTTTATATCATAGAAGAATTAGATCCATTTATTGAAGAGCATGTTAGAGTTTTAGGAGTAACTAATGTAGTTGGAAAAGAAGTATTTACACTACTTGGTGAATACACTCCAAAGATGATAAAGAAGGCTGTTTTAAATGAAGAAGGACCTGAATTTGATAGCGTTGATGAGGTAATTCCAATGAGACCTCCAGTTATGTGTCCTGGTTGTCCTCATAGAGGAACATTCTATGTACTTAAAAAGCTAGGATTAACAGTATCAGGTGATATTGGATGTTATACATTAGGTGCTGTAGCACCACTTCAATCAGTTGACTCAACTATTTGTATGGGTGCATCTGTTTCTGCAGGCTTTGGTATGGCTAAGGCTCGTGGTAAAGAATTCAATAAAAAGCTTGTATCAGTAATTGGTGATTCAACATTTATCCATTCTGGTATTACAGGATTAATCGATATTGTTTATAATAAAGGTTCTAATACTATTATTATCCTTGATAACTCAATTACAGGTATGACAGGTCATCAACAAAACCCTACTACAGGTAAGACAATTAGATTAGAAGAAACTTCACAGGTTAATTTAATCAAATTAGCTGAATCAGTTGGAGTTAAGAGAATTGTTGTCGCAGATCCATTTGATGTTAAAAACTTCGAAAAGGTTGTTAAAGCTGAGGTTGAGGCAGATGAGGTATCAGTAATAATCGCACAAAGACCATGTGCATTATTAAAGGGCGTTAAATACATTGGTAAATGTGAAGTATCTGATAAGTGTAAAAAATGTAAGCAATGTATGAAGCTTGGATGTCCTGCAATATCAAATGTAGATGGAAATATAATAATTGATAAGAATCAATGTAATGGATGTGGATTATGTATGAATGTATGTCCATTTGATGCAATAGTTAAGGTTGGTGAATAATATGAATATAATGATAGTTGGTGTAGGTGGACAAGGTACACTATTAGCTTCTAGAATATTAGGTAATGTTGTTATTGAGGAAGGCTATGATGTTAAGGTATCTGAGGTTCATGGTATGAGCCAAAGAGGTGGATCAGTTGTAACCTATGTTAAATTTGGTGATAAGGTATATTCACCAATCATCGATAAGGGTGAAGCAGATATAATTCTAGCATTTGAAATGCTTGAAGCATATAGAGCATTACCATATTTGAAAAAGGGTGGAAAGATTATTGTTAATAATCAAGAAATGAATCCAATGCCTGTTATTATAGGCGCAATGGAATACCCTAAGAATATTAAAGAAAAGCTTGAAGCTAAGGTTAATGTTGAATGTGTAGAAGCACTTAACCTAGCTAAAGAAGCAGGAAATATTAAGACAGTAAATGTAGTATTAATTGGTGTTTTAGCTAAAAGTACTAATATCAAATATGAAAAATGGATTGAGATATTAAAGGCTACTGTACCAGCAAAATTATTAGACGTAAATTTAAAAGCATTTGATTTAGGATATAATTTAAAATAACAAGGGAGAAAACTAATATGTATTTTCATAAAGACTTCGAATGCATGCCACGAAAAAGCATAACTGAATTACAAACTCAAAAGCTTATAAGTCAGGTTAAATATGTTTATGACAATGTAGAATGTTATAGAAAAAGAATGGATGAGGCTAATGTTAAGCCTGAAGATATAAAAAGCCTAGATGATTTAAAAAAGCTTCCATTCTCTTATAAAAGTGATTTAAGAGATTATTATCCATATGGCCTATTTGCTAAGCCATTAAGTGAGATAGTAGAATTACATGCATCAAGCGGTACTACAGGTAAAAGAATAGTTGTTGGTTATACAAAAAATGACCTAGAAATGTGGGCAGATTGTACAGCTCGTATGCTAACTGCCATTGGAGCTACAAAAAATGATATAGTTCAGGTAGCCTACGGATATGGATTATTCACAGGAGGATTTGGACTACATTATGGTGCTGAAAAGCTTGGTCTTACTGTAATACCTATCTCATCTGGTAATACAGAACGTCAAATTGAAGCTATGATTGATTTTAACACGACAATTTTAGCATGTACTCCATCATATGCATTATATTTAGCTGAAACAGCTGAAAAAATGGGTGTTGTAGATAAATTAAAATTAAAGGCTGGTATCTTTGGTGCTGAGCCTTGGACTGAGGAAATGAGACATCAAATTGAAGAAAAGCTTCATATTAAAGCATATGATATTTATGGCTTAACTGAAATTGTAGGACCAGGTGTTGCATTTGAATGTCAAGAGCAAGGCGGAATGCATATCAATGAAGACCATTTCCTAATTGAGGTTATAGACACTAATACATTAGAGCCTTTAACAGAGGATGGTGCAGTCGGAGAATTAGTTTTCTCAACAATTGATAGAGAGGGTGCACCTCTTTTAAGATATAGAACAAGAGACCTAGGATTTGTAAAAAAATCTACATGTAAATGTGGTAGAACATTTGTTAGATTAAGCAAGCCTATGGGACGCTCTGATGATATGCTAATCATTAGAGGTGTAAATGTATTCCCATCTCAAATCGAAGAGGTATTATTACAAAATTGTGATAGAGGAATAACTGCTAATTATCAAATTGTAGTAGATAGAGCTAATAATACAGATACATTAGATATATTCGTAGAAATGGCTCCTGATCTATTCGCGGATGATATGGCATCTATTGAAAAATTACAAAAGCAATTAGTTGAAAAATTAAGAAGCGTACTTGGAATTGGAGCAAAGGTTACATTAGTTAACCCTAATTCAATCGCAAGAAGCGAAGGAAAAGCTAAGAGAGTAATAGATAAAAGAAAGCTTGTGTGAGGTGAATTAAATGATAGTTAAGCAATTATCGATTTTTGTTGAAAACAAAGCTGGTGCTATAGCTCATATTACTGAATTATTAGGAAGTAACAATATTAATATTCGTTCACTTCAGATTGCTGATTCAGCAGATTTTGGTATATTAAGATTAATTGTTGATGACGGTAATAAGGCACTAGATTTAGTAAAAAAGGAAGGCTATACTGCAAAATTAACTGATGTTATAAGTGTAGTAGTTCCTGATAAGCCAAATGGATTAAGTGATTTATTAAAAATATTATCTGATAATAATATTGAAATAGATTATTTATATGTATTCCTTGGCAAGAATAATCTAGGAGCTCAAGCTATATTAAAATCAGCTAATATCAATGAGGTAGAAGCTATTTTATTAAATAATTATTATTAGAATTACAAGAAGAAGTTTTAGGAGAAAGAAATGACAATTGTTGATTTATTAGAAAGAAATGCTAGAGAATTCCCTAATGAGGAATGTCTAGTTGAATTAAATCCTCAAATTGTTCCAGAAGAATATAAAACATGGAGAGAATATTCACTAGTTGAGCCTACTCTAGCAAGCGAATATAGAAGAAGTATTACCTGGAAGGAATTTGATGATACGGCAAATAGATTTGCAAATATGCTAAAAGATAAAGGAATAGTTAGAGGAAACAAGGTTGCAATTCTAATGATGAATTGCCTAGAATGGCTTCCTATCTATTTTGGTGTATTAAAGCTTGGTGCTCTAGCTGTACCAATGAATTATAGATATACATCAGAAGAAATAAAATATTGCCTTGATTTAGCAGATTGTAACGCACTTGTATTTGGACCTGAATTTATTGGTAGAGTAGAACCAATTGCGGACCATACTCCACTTGTAAAAACATTAATATTTGTAGGAAATGCTTATGTTCCTTTTGCAGATCATTACAATGATTTAATCAATAATTATTCAACAGATAAAATAGATATTAAATTAGATGAAACTGATGAGGCTGCAATATATTTCTCAAGTGGAACTACTGGCTTCCCTAAAGCAATATTACATCTTCATAAGGCTTTAATATCATCTTGTATTTGGGAACAAAAACATCATGGTCAAACAAAGGATGATGTTTTCTTATGTATTCCACCACTATACCATACTGGCGCTAAAATGCACTGGTTTGGAAGCTTAATATCAGCTTCAAAGGCAGTTATATTAAAAGGTATTAAGCCTCAGTGGATTATGAGTGCTGTAAGTGAAGAAAAATGTACTATTGTATGGTTACTTGTACCTTGGGCTCAGGATATATTAGATGCAATTGATAGAAAAGATATAATATTAGAAAATTATAATATCAAGCAATGGAGATTAATGCATATCGGTGCTCAACCAGTACCACCATCACTTGTACAAAGATGGTTACATGTATTCCCAAATCATCAATATGATACTAACTATGGCTTATCAGAATCTATTGGACCTGGCTGTGTACATTTAGGAGTAGAAAACACAGACCATGTAGGAGCTATTGGTGTACCAGGATATTTATGGGAAGTTAAAATAATGGACGGAGACAAAGAGGTTACTAAGCCTGAAGAGGTTGGTGAGCTTTGCGTTAAGGGCCCTGGTGTAATGGTATGCTATTACAAGAATAAGGAAGCTACTGATGAAGTATTAAAGGATGGATGGCTATATACTGGTGATATGGCTATGCGTGATAAAGATGGCTTTATTTATCTAGTAGATAGAAAGAAGGATGTAATCATCACTGGTGGTGAGAATTTATATCCAGTTCAAATTGAAGATTTCATTAGAAAGCATGACAAGGTTAAAGACGTTGCCGTAATAGGTCTTCCTGATGACAGACTTGGCGAAATAGCATTTGCTATAGTAGAACCAAAGGATGGAATGGAATTAACTATTGAAGAGATAGAAAAATTCACATTTGATTTACCTAGATATAAAAGACCTAAAAAGATTGTTATAGCTAAGGTTCCTAGAAACGCTACAGGAAAAATAGAAAAACCTAAGCTAAGAGAACAATATATAGGTAAATCATTAGTTCAAATTCAAATAGAAAAATAATTCTTATACAGATTCGGGAGGATAATTTAATATGGATCTAGCAATTAAAATATTATTTATTGCTTTATTTTTCGCTGCAACTATTTTTATTGGCTTTTATTGTAGAAAAAAAGCTACTAACTCAAATGACTTCGTACTTGGCGGTAGAAATGTAGGACCATGGCTTTCAGCATTCGCTTATGGTACATCCTATTTCTCTGCTGTAATATTTATTGGATATGCAGGCTCATTTGGCTGGGCATTTGGCGTTTCAGCATTTTGGATTGGTATTGGTAATGCCCTTATCGGTTCATGGCTTGCATGGGCAGTTTTAGGTAGAAAAACTAGAATAATGACCCAGCATCTTAATTCTTCAACAATGCCTGATTTCTTTGCTAAAAGATTTAATTCAGAAGGCTTAAGAATATTTGCTGCAATCATTATATTTGTATTCTTAATTCCATATACAGCTGCATTATATAATGGATTATCTTATTTGTTTAATGTAACATTCTCTGCAGCTGTACCATATTGGGTATGGATTTTAATAATTTCAGTTGCTACAGGCGTCTATGTAATCATTGGTGGATTAATGTCTACAGCCTTAAATTCATTTGTTCAAGGCTTAATTATGCTTGTAGGTATCGCACTTGTTGTAATATTTGCATTAAACCTAAATGGTGGCTTAATGGGATCATTACAAGAACTTGCTACTAAACCAGAAACAGGAAGCTGGGTATTCGCATCAATCTTTGGACCAGATCCAGTTCATCTATTATTTGTTGTATTATTAACATCACTTGGATGCTGGGGATTACCACAAATGATTGGTAAATTCTATTCAATTAAAAATGAAAACCAAATTAGAAAAGGCTCTATTATTTCAACAGCCTTCGCAATTGTAGTAGCTGGTGGATGCTATTTCCTAGGAGGATTTGCTAGAATCTTCGCAAACGAAAAAAGCTCAACTATCATTCCAGAAATAGTAGCTAAGCTTCCAGTAGTTATTGTTGCTATAGTAATTGTATTAGTTTTAGCTGCATCAATGTCTACATTATCAGGACTTGTTCATACAAGTGCTGCAACAGTAACATTTGACCTATTAGATAGAAAAAAGAATTTACCTGAAAAGAAGAAGATGACTTGGTTAAGATCATTAGTTATAGTATTTATTATTGTAAGTGCTGGCTTAGCTATTTTCCAAGTATATGGCCCTCAAAGCCTAACTAAAGATATAGCTTCACTAATGGGTATTTCTTGGGGTGCTATTTCAGGTGCCTTCATTGGCCCATTCTTCTTTGGTCTATATTGGAAAAAGACAACAAAAGCTTCAGCTTATGTATCATTTATTGCTGGTATTTTAATTTCAGTTGTTGGTCTAGCATTAAGTTTAGCAAATGTTCATCCACAAATTAAATCAGAAATTTCAGGATATTCAATTTTATGGTTTGATTTCTCAGATTCAATATACATGGGTGTATTAGCTATGGTATTAAGCTTTATAATAGTACCAGTAGTTTCATCATTCACTCAAAAGCCTGAAAATGTTGAAGAAACATTTAAATGCTATACACAAAAGGTAGTAGTAACATCTGATATGGCTTTAACTGAAGAGGTTGAATCAAAGGATGTTGAATCAATCACTGAAGCAAAAAATGATTTAAAAGAAATAGAAGAACAAGAATAATATAAAAATGAGTATGGCTTTCATACTCGTTTTGCAACTAAATTGAGGGGAAAATGAATATAAAGATAGATTATAATACATTAGTTGGTAATAATATTGTCCTAAGAAAAGCTAAATATGAAGATTATGAAAAAATGCTAAAAAATGTATGGTCTGATAGAAAAATATATGAATGGATGTTATTTACTCCAACATATACAGAACAAGAAGCAATAGCTAGAGTTAAAAGAAGCATTGAATATCAGAAGAATCATTATTCTTATTTTGTAGCTTTAAAGGATAGCGATGAGCCAATTGGACTTGCAGCTATGTATGAATATGAGCCTAACAAATTTGAAGAATGCGGTATATGCGTTGCTACAAAATATCAGGGGCTTGGCTATGGATATGAAATATTAGGCTTATTATTAGATTTAGCATTTAATAAGCTAGAAGCTAATTCTTTTAGATATGGCTTCTTTAGCGATAATATGAAATCTAAAAAATTAGCTATGAAATATGGCTTTAAATATGAAAAAGCAGAAGAAATAATTAGACAATGGGACGATGAAAAAAGAGTTGTAGTACTTATGACATTGTCAAAAGATGATTATATTAAAATAATTAATAACGATAATAATTAGTACCTAATTAGGAGGCGAAAAGCCTCCTTTTTTGTGTTTTTGATAAAAATATAGTATAATTGAATGCTGTGGAGGGTTTTTAACATGAAAAAAAGAAAATTATTTATTGCCCTAGCTTTAGCTGGAGCGTTCACATTCTCACTTGCATCTTGTGGTGGAAATTCAGGTGTAACAGTTAATTCAAATACTATACCATCAACAACTTCTTCTGGAGGAGAAGCAACTAATACTGGTAACCCAGATCCAGTAAATCCAGTAGTAGAGGAAGGCCTTAAAGCTTATAAGCTAAACAACGATTTATTTGCTGTAATAAGAAAAGAAAACAAATTAGCTAGAATTATTGTTATCGCATCAGAATTATCATTTGATCTTATTCCAAATTATAAGGATAATAAGATTGTAGGATTAACAGTTGATAATTCATATGACTTAAACAATGGTTTTTATTTTACTTTAGGTGATAATTTTGTAAATAATAGTATGAATGAATATTTCTTCAGCTTGAAAAATGATGAGCTTATAATAGCAAAAGATGATGCTAAATTAACAATTTCATTCGATGGCAATTCAGCTTCTACAAATATGACTGAAATTGCAATGGATAAAGAATTTGAAATTGAAGGTTATGCAATGAAGTTAGTTAATAATACATTACAAGCTGAAGAAGGAGAAGAGTTATCAGTTATGGAAATAACTGAATCAGGTATTATTACTTATCGTAAAAATATAATAACAAATGAAATAGTTTATAAAGATATTGTTGAGCGTAAAGGTAATAATGAGTATTATTATCGTTATCAAAGCCAAGAGGAGTCTCCTTTATCATTATCAGATATGACTATAAAAACATATGATTCAAATAATAGATTAAAATCAGTAAGCAACTATGGTGTTTCAGAATATGGAGTATATCCAAATAGTGCATATAATTATTTTTATGATGAAAATGGATTATTAGTTTATATTAAAGGTGAAAATGGCAGCAAGAGTGTAGGATATAAATACGATGAGTATGGAAGAATTATAAAAGAAGATTATGGTAGTGATGGATATGTAGAATACCAATATAACGATAATGGTTCTTTAGCGACTGAAATTAATATTAGTCCTTATTCAAGTACTCCAGCTGGAAAATATGTTTATGTATATGAAAATAATAAATTAGTTAAGAAAAATATTTATTCTTATGATTTTTCAACAAAATTATTTGATGCTGAAATTTCAGCTGTTTATAAATCTGAAATAAATGGTAATGTAATTACACAAACATATGATTATAAGGATGGAAGCAAAAAAATTTTTACTTCAGATAATTCAAAAGATAAGGTAATTGTAGAACAAAAGAGACTTGATTCTAATCAAAAAATAACATCTTATTTTAGAAATGAAACATATTATACAAATGGTTTAGTTTCAAAACATTGTATGTATAATCAAAATAATGGACAAGTATATAAGGCAAATGAGGATATATATACTTATACTGATAATTATAATGCAAAAGAAACCTATAATTATAATTCAGATGGAAACATTCAATCAGCTGATAAAACTATATATAACATAGATTCAAAAGGATTTGTTCAAAGTATATATTATTATAATTATGATAAAACAAAGAAAGAATTCATTGATTGTAATTCTCATATTATTATAAATAGAGATGCTAATAACAATATTACATCTACTGAAGAATATACAGTTGAAGATAAAAATGTGACAACTTATGAATATACAAATGGTGATATTTCTAAGATTTCCTTTGTAGGAAGCCGTTTAAATGAATCAAATGAATATGTCGGATATACAGCATCAGAAAAAATATTTGTTAATGGTAAAATAACTGAGTATAAGGAATATGGATATGATAATAATCAAAAGCTAGTATCATTACATGCTACATATAATGAATTCTTTGAGAAAACAACTGAAAGATATTATTATTACTCAAATGGTGAATTAACAGATAGTACTTATGGTTATGATTATTCTTATAATGAAAATGGTACTAAAAAGACATTTAAGTATTTAAGATATAATGAAACATCAAAGGCATATGAAACTTTAGAAGAAACTAATTATGAATATAATGATAATAATCTTGTAGCAAAAGAGATATCTCATTCAGATAAATATCAGATGGATGTAACATTAGAAAATACATATAATTCAAATTATCAAATAGAATCTCAAATTAAAACATCAAAAGAAAAGGATAATACTCCAAATATAATTAAGCAAGTTTATGATTATGATAAAGTAACTAGAACGCGTTATCATTATGAAAATAACGAATGGGTTTTGGATTATACCAATAACTATATTTATTATTTAGATTCTAGTGCGCTTCCATTATCATAATATTTATGCAACGATTTATATTAAATAATTGCATTACTTTTTATAAAGAAAAATTATTATAAAAAATATTATAAAATCAATTGACTAATAGTGTTTTTATGTTTTATAATATGGCTAATTTAATAAAGAAACCGATGAGATGGAGATAAAACATTCATAAGTGCTTAAAGAGAGTAGCTGGTGGTGGAAATGCTATAGAGATGCTGGAATGTAAATGGACCATTGAGGGAATAGCGAAACAGCTTATGCTGGATTATACTATTACGTTCGCTCACGTAAGAAGCTAGGAATGTGTTGGCATTCTAAAGTGTATAGGCCTCAAAACCTATAAAATCAAGGTGGTACCGCGGGTTTTTATGCTCGTCCTGATGCAGGACGGGCATTTTTTTATTTCTTTATTAAATCAAGGAGGATAATATGAAACCAAGTTTAGAAGAATTAAAAGCATTAAAGGGATTTAGTGTTATTCCGGTATCAGAAGAAATTATGGCTGATATTAAAACACCAATTCAAGTTTTGAAGAATTTGAAGGCAATATCTAAAAAGCATTATTTATTAGAATCAGTTACAAATGAAAAAATGGGTAGATACTCATTTTTAGGATATGATCCTATATTAGAAATTAAATGTAAGGATAATATAGTAACTATTAAAGAAAATGATAAAGAAAAATCATTTGAATCTAAAGAACCTTTAAATGAAATAAGAAATATTATTAAAGAATATAAATCACCATATTTTGATTATCTACCTTCATTTACTGGTGGCTTTGTAGGATATGTATCATATGATGCAATTAAATATAGTGAGCCTATATTAAATTTTAAGTCATTCGATGAAGCAAAATTTGATGATTATAATTTTATGCTATTTGATAAAGTAATCGCATTTGATAATATCAGACAAAAAATAATTTTAATTGTTAATATTAAAACTGATGATTTAGAAAATAATTATAAAAAAGCAAAAAGAGAAATAGAAAATCTTATTACATTAGTTAAAGCTGATTTCCATCCAAATATTCCAAATAATAAAATAATTGAGCCTATAAAGGCTAATGATACATTTGAAAGCTATGAGAAGAATATAGAAAAAGTAAAGAAGCATATTATAGATGGAGATGTATTCCAATTAGTTTACTCAAGAAGATTTAAAGGAAAAATGAAGGGTGACCTATTTAATACATATAGAGTATTAAGAGGATTAAATCCATCACCTTATATGATATTTTTAGATACTGGAGATATTCAAATATCTGGTGCGTCACCTGAAACATTAGTAAAAAAAGAAGGTAATGATGTATTAACATTCCCTATTGCAGGTACAAGACCTAGAGGTAAGGATGAAAAGGAAGATTTGATTTTAGAAAATGAATTAAAATCAGATGAAAAGGAATTAGCTGAGCATAATATGCTAGTTGATTTAGGTAGAAATGATGTTGGCAAAATTGCAAAATTTGGTTCAGTTGAGGTTTTACAATATCAATATATTTTAAAATTCTCACATGTAATGCATATTACATCAACTGTTAATGGAAAGATAAGAGATGATAAGGATGCGATAGATGCGTTACAAGCATTGCTTCCTGCAGGTACATTGTCTGGAGCTCCAAAGATTAGAGCTTGCCAAATAATTGATGAATTAGAGCCTGTTAGAAGAGGTATTTATGGTGGAGCTATAGGATATATTGATTTTAGAGGTAATCTTGATATGTGTATATGTATTAGAACAGCTATTAAAAAGGGTGATGATATATATGTTCAATCAGGTGGAGGAATAGTTTTAGATTCAGTTGCTAAAAATGAATATTTAGAAACTGAAAATAAGGCTAAAGCTATTTTAAGAGCCATAGAAATGTCAGAGGGGGATTTATTATGATTTTATTAATAGATAATTATGATTCATTTTCATATAATCTATATCAATTAATTGGATCTATTAATTCAGATATAAAGGTTATAAGAAATGATGCATTATCAGTTAAAGAAATATTAGAATTAAATCCTAGTCATATAGTTATATCACCAGGACCAGGAAATCCTAAAAATGCTGGTATAATTGAAGAATTAGTTAAAAATATAGATAATACACCATTACTTGGTGTATGCCTTGGTCATCAAGCTATCTGTGAGGCATTTGGAGCTGATATTATACACGCACCAACAATAATGCATGGTAAAAAGGATTTAATTAATATATCTAACCATAATGCATTATTTAATGGCTTAAATGATAAAATAATCGGGGCTAGATACCATAGCTTAGTTGCTACAAACATTCCAGAATGCTTAGAGGTTATAGCTTCAACTAAGGATGGATTAGTAATGGGAGTTAAGCATAATGAAAAGAAGATATATGGAATTCAATTCCATCCAGAATCAATATTAACTCCAGCAGGAAAAATAATCATAAAGAATTTTTTAAAGGAAGGTAAATAGAAATGGAAATAAAGGAAGTTTTATTTAAGGTAGTAGAGGGCAATGATTTAACACAGGATGAAACATATTTCATGATGGATAAAATTATGAAGGGTGAAATAGAAGCATCACAAGCAGGAGCATTCTTAACAGCTTTAAGAATTAAAGGTGAAACAACAACCGAAATAGCTGCCGCAGCTAAAGCAATGAGAGATAATGGTACATATCTAGAAGGTGGAGAGGATGCAATTGATATAGTAGGTACAGGTGGAGATAATTTAGCATCTATCAATATATCTTCAATTTCATCATTTATAATTTCTGCAGCTGGTGTTAAGGTTGCAAAGCATGGAAATAGATCAGTTTCATCAAAATGTGGTGCAGCAGACTTATACGAAGAATTAGGTATTAATATTAAAACAACACCTGAAAAAGCAAAACAAATATTTGATGAAATTGGTATGGTATTCTTATTTGCACAAATATATCATAGTGCAATGAAAAACGCAGGACCAATTAGAAAATCATTAGGATATAGAACAGTATTTAATATTTTAGGACCTTTAACAAATCCATGTCATACAAAAAACATTTTATTAGGATCTTATTCAAAGGAATTAGTTCCAGTTATTGCAGAGGTAGCAAAACTTGTTGGCATTAAAAATGCTTTAATAGTTCATGGTGAGGATGGATTAGATGAAGTAACATTAACTGGTAAAACATATATGGCAGAATTAAGAAATGGTGTCATTTCTGAATTCTTATTTGATCCAAGAGCATATGGCTTTGAATATTGCGAATTAAAGGATTTAGTAGGTGGAGATCCTAAAACAAATAAAGAAATTGCATTAAAAATATTAAATAATGAAAATTCAAAAAGAAGAGATGCAGTTATATTAAATGCAGGCTTAGCAATCTATATTGCTACTGATGGTATATCAATTCAAAAGGGAATTGATTTAGCAAGAGAAACATTAGAATCTGGTAAGGCATTAAAGAAATTAGAGGATTATATTAGGGTATCACAATGATTTTAGATGATATTATTGAATCAGTAAAAGAAAGATATAAGGATAAAAAGGATAATCTTGATTATATAATTAATGAAGCTAAAAAAAGAAAAGAAAAGGAAGTATCATTTTATGATGCAATTGAAAAGAAAGGTATTTCTTTTATATGTGAAATAAAAAAGGCTTCACCTTCAAAAGGAATTATAAGTGAGGATTTCCCATATAAGGCTATAGCAAATGAATATAATAAAATAGCTGATGTTATATCAGTATTAACTGAACCAACAAGGTTTTTAGGATCAGATAAAATATTAAATGATGTAAAAAATCTTGTTGATATACCAGTATTAAGAAAGGATTTTATTATCTATCCTTACCAAATTTATGAAGCAAAGGCTATTGGTGCTGATGCTATATTATTAATTGTTGCAGTGCTATCATATGATAAATTAGTAGAATATATTAATTTAGCTCATAGCTTAAATCTTGGCGTATTAGTAGAAGCTCACGATGAGGCTGAGGTTAAATTAGCTATCAAAGCTAATGCGAGAGTTATAGGTGTTAATAATAGAAATCTAAAGGATTTTACAGTAGATATGAATAATTCTATTAGGTTAAGAAATTTAGCACCTAATAATATTAAATTTGTAAGTGAATCAGGGATTAAAACTAGAGCTGATATTAAAATATTAGAAGATAATAATGTTGATGCAGTATTAATTGGAGAAACATTAATGAGAAGTGATAATCCACTAAAGATGATAAAAGAATTAAAATATGATTAAAATAAAAATTTGTGGTCTTAAAAGAAAAGAAGATATTGAAATTGTCAATAAATATATGCCTGATTATGTAGGATTTATATTAGCTTTTAATAGAAAAAGAACTATTGATATAGATAAATTAAAGGAATTATATAGCCTATTAAATCATAAAATAATAGCTGTAGGTGTATTTTTAGATCAGGATATAGATTACATAAAAAAAGCATTACCTTATATTGATGTTATTCAGCTTCATGGTAATGAAGATGATAATTATATAAAGAAATTAAAGAAAATAACAAATAAAAAAATAATCAATGTATATAGAGAATCTATATATGCTGATTATATATTAGCTGATAATATTAATCCAGGCTCTGGTACTAAAGGTAGCTGGGATAATTTAACTTATAATAAGCCTCTATTTTTAGCAGGTGGAATTAATATATCTAATATTGATGAGGCTATTAATAAAAATCCATATTGTATAGATATTTCTAGCGGAGTAGAAACAGATGGATTAAAGGATGAAAATAAGATAAGAGAAATTATTAAGAGGGTGAAATTATGAAAGGAAGATATGGAGAATTTGGTGGACAATATGTTCCTGAAACTTTAATGAATGCGGTTAATGAATTAGAGGAAGCTTATAACAAATATAGCAAAGACCCAGAATTTATTGAAGAATTAAATTATTTATATGCTAATTATGCAGGAAGACCTTCAATTTTATATTATGCTAAAAATATGACTGAAGATCTTGGTGGAGCAAAGATTTATTTAAAAAGAGAGGATTTAAATCATACTGGCTCTCATAAAATTAATAACTGCCTAGGACTTTGTCTTTTAGCTAAAAAAATGGGTAAAAAAAGAATTATAGCTGAAACAGGTGCAGGTCAGCATGGTGTTGCAACAGCGACTATTGCAGCATTATTAGGTCTTGAATGTGAAATCTTTATGGGAGAAGAGGATACTAAAAGACAAGCATTAAATGTATTTAGAATGAAGCTATTAGGAGCTAAGGTTAACGCTGTCAAAACAGGCTCTAGAGTATTAAAGGATGCTGTTAATGCCGCAATGAAGGAATGGGCAAATAGAATGGATGATACATTATATGTATTAGGCTCTGTAATGGGACCACATCCATTCCCTATGATTGTTAGAGATTTCCAAAAAATAATAAGTAAGGAAATAAAGGAACAAATCAATAAAATCGAAGGTAAAAATCCTGATATGGTAATAGCTTGTGTTGGTGGTGGCTCTAATGCTATAGGTGCATTTTATGAATTTATTCCAGATAAAAATGTTAAGCTAGTAGGCTGTGAGGCAGCAGGAAAGGGTGTAGATACATCTTTAACTGCAGCTACTATAAACACTGGTAGAATTGGAATTTTCCATGGTATGAAGTCATTATTTTGTCAGGATAATGATGGACAAATAGCCCCAGTTTATTCAATTTCTGCAGGTCTAGATTATCCAGGAATTGGACCTGAGCATGCAAATTTATATGCTACAGGTAGAGCAAAATATGTTCCTATATCTGATGATGAGGCTGTAGAAGCATTTATGTATTTATCTAAACAAGAGGGTATTATCCCTGCAATTGAATCAGCACATGCTGTAGCTTATGCAATGAAGGTTGCAAAAACAATGAAAAAGGATGAGATTATAGTTATTAATATATCTGGTAGGGGAGATAAGGATGTCGCACAGGTTGCTAGATATTTAGGGGAGGATTTACATGATTAATTTTAAGAATTATATAAATGGTAAAAAAGCATTTATACCATTTGTTACAGCAGGAGATCCTTCACTTGATGTCACTGAAAAAATATTAAAAGAGCTAGTAAAAGCTGGTTCATCTATAATTGAGGTAGGCATTCCATTTAGTGACCCAATTGCAGAGGGCGATACAATTATGGAGGCTGATATTAGAGCTTTAAAATCAGGAACTAATATTGATGGAATATTTAAAATGATTGAGCATTTTAGAATAGAATACCCTGATTTTCCATTAGTATTTATGACATATATTAATCCAGTATTTTCTTATGGATACGATAAAATATTAAAAAGAATGCAGGATTTAAAGATAGTAGGAATTATAATTCCTGATATGCCATTTGAAGAAAAGAATGAATTACAAGTTGTTGCTAAAAAATATGATATTGCAGTAATATCATTAATTGCACCAACATCAAAGCAAAGAATTAAAATGATAGCTAGTGAAGCAGAAGGATTCTTATATTTAGTATCTTCACTTGGTGTTACAGGTGTAAGAGATAAAATTAATACAGATATAGATGGAATGGCTTTAGAAATAAAGAAATATACAGATATTCCTGTATGTGTAGGCTTTGGTATAAAAAATCAAGAATCAGCAAAGAAGATGACAAATGTTGCAGATGGAGCAATCATTGGTTCTGCGATTGTAAATATAGTAAAGGAATATGGAAATGAATCTCCTAAATATGTTTATGAATTCGCAAAATCAATAGTAGATGCCATTAAATAATTGAAAAATAGTTATTGTAGTACTAGTTACTATAGTAACTATTTTTTTTCATTTGTTGAATATCCTTTATATCTTTGATATAATTAGGAGGATAGGGGTGATTCCAATGTTAAAACTAATAATTAGTTTAATATTTTATGTAAGCTTTGGAGTTTCAGGCTACTTTTCATATTATTTTGTAGCAGATAGAAACGACATAATAGTTGGAATTGTATTTGCCTTTGTTGCGATAGCATGCTTAATTGTCGCTATGATAATGACATTTATGTTTGTTAATCGTAAAACAAAAGCACAATTGTCAGATTACCAATTGCGTTTAAAGAAATGGTCAAACATAGCATACCATGCATCTAAAGCAGGAGATGAAGTATTTAACCAATTGCCTATCGCAATTTTGTTATATGATGAATCATATCAAATTAAATGGTCAAATAATTATGCAAAGCAAATCTTTAATAATCAATTAAATGATATTCCACTAGATACAATTTCTAAGGATTTGTTAGATGAGGTTATTTTAAATAAGGAACAAATACTATTTAATTATAACGATAAGGCTTATGATGTTATTCATAATATTGAAAATGATATCTTATATTTCTTTGAAGTAACAGAAAGAGAGCAAATTAAAAAGCGTTATAACGATAGAATTACAGCTGTAGGTATTATTGAATTAGATAACCTAGAGGAAAGCTTAAAGAGATTTGATATGCAAGAAAAGGCAAACGTCCGTGGTCAAATCCTTGGTGAGGTTTCAGACTGGATTTCAAGATACAATTGTTATTTACAATCAGTAACTGGTGATAAGATGGTTATCATGATGGATAAATTCTCACTTAGTAAAATGATTGCTGATAAATTTAGTGTCTTATCAGCAGTAAGAGAGATTTCATCTAAGAATAGATTAAAAGCAAGTATATCTATGGGTATTGCTTGTCACGATGTTAGCTTTGACGAGCTTGGAAGCATCGCTCAATCAGCTATTGAATTAGCTGAAAAGCGTGGTGGTGACCAGGTTGTTGTTAATGAAGAAGGCAAGAAGATTCAATTCTTCGGTGGTAATACTAACTCATTCGAAAAGAATACATTAGTTGAAGCACGTATGCAAGCAATGAGCTTAAAAGAAGCAGTTGAGGGTAGCTCAAATGTTTTAATTATGTGTCATAATTTTGCAGACTGCGATGCCTTAGGTTCTATGATTGGTACATTCCATATGGTTCAATCTAGTGGTAAGGATGTAAAAATGGTATTTGATGTAAATCGAGCTGATGTAACAGTTAAAAAGATTTATGATATTATGAATAAAGATCCATTGCTTCCAACATATTTTATATCTTTAGATGAAGCTTTAGACTTATTAAAGCCTACCACATTATTAATTGTAACTGATACACAATCTCCAAGCCTTGCAATGTTTAAGGAATTACTTGAAAAGGCTAAGAGATTATCAATTATCGACCACCATAGAGCTGGCGATGATGGCTGGAAGAATTATTTATCATATTATGTAGAATCAAGTGCTTCGTCAGCAGTTGAATTAGTTTCTGAAATGTTTATGTTCTATAATTCTGATATTATTGTTACACCTCTTGAAGCATCAGTAATGCTAACAGGTGTTATAGTTGATACAAACAATTTCACAATGCGTGCAGGAACAAGAACATTTGAAGCAGCAGCTACATTACGTAGTATGGGTGCTGATATGATTTTCGTTAGAAAGTTATTACAAGAGCCTATCAATAGTGAAAAATTCATTGCTGAAGCTATTACTAATGCAGAAGTATATGGTGAAAAATTTGGTATTGTTAGATTAGATGAAAAAGCATTAATTTCTGATAGAACATTATTAGCTAAGATTTCTGATAGATTACTTACAATTAATGGAGTTCAAGCATCATTTACAATTGGTAGAATTGATGATTCTACAGTAGGTGTTTCAGCTAGAAGTCTTGGTAATAATATTAATGTTCAAACCATTATGGAAGCTATGGGCGGTGGTGGACACTTCAATAGTGCTGCCGTTCAAATTAAAACTAAGGAGGGTGAAACCCCTGTAACAATTGCTAGCGTAAATAAACAGCTAGTTGATATATTAAGACTTGAATATGTTGAAGGAGGCGGAAGTGTTATGAAGGTAATTTTAACACAAGACGTTAAGGGTAAAGGTAAGAAAGATGATATTATCGATGTTGCAGCAGGATATGGTAATTATCTAATTTCTAATAAGATGGCTTTAGTAGCATCTGAAGAAAACTTACAATTATTTGAAAAGCAAAAGGCTGACCAAAAGAAGGAAATTGAAAATAAAAAGAAATTATTACGTAAGCTACGTGATGAAATCAATGGTAAATCAATTTCTATTAAGCTTAAGGTTGGTGCTGCAGGAAAGAATTTTGGTCATATTACTACTAAGCTAGTATGTGATGAATTCGAAGCACAAACAGGCATTCATCTAGATAAGAAGAAGGTTGAGCTTCCTGGTGATATAAACTCAATTGGTATCTTTACTGCAACAGTAAAAATTGATACTGATATTATCGCAAACTTTGAAATTAAAGTAGAAGAAAAGAAATAGCGGGGGAGTGAGATTATGAATGCACCTATAAAAATTCCAAATGAATTGGAAGCAGAAAAGGCAGTATTAGGCGGCATTTTTTTGGACCAAGAAACATTGATTTATGTAATCGATATGTTAACCCCTGGTGATTTTTATGATTCAAAGCATAAAATAATTTATAAAGCTATGATTGAAGTTTCTCAGAATAACAAGACAGTTGACCCAACAACTGTCTTAAGTTATCTAGACTCAAAAAATCAATTAGATCAGGCTGGTGGTGCAGTATATATTACATCACTTGCAGAGCATGTATATTCTACAGATAATATTGAAACATATGCTGAATTAATATTAGACGCTTCATTTAGAAGAAATGCGATTGAAAGATTTAATGCATTATCTCAAGAGGGATATAATACATCAGTTACTGCAGAGGATTATTTAGAATCAGTTGAAAAGGCTATATTTGAGCTTCAACAGAATAAGAGAACAACAGCCTTTAGAAAAATGAATGATGTTGCAAAAAGAGTTCTTGAGGAAACAACTAAAAATGCTTCTAAGAATTCAGAAATCATTGGTTTAGATACTGGCTTTTCTGGTTTAAATAAAATAACACAGGGCTTCCAAAATGGAGCTTTAATAATACTTGCAGCACGTCCTGCGATGGGTAAATCTGCATTTGCACTTAATTTAGCATATAATGTTGCTTCATTAAATAAAAATGGTAACGCAAGAGTTGCAGTATTTAACCTAGAAATGTCTGATGAGCAATTAGTAGAAAGAATGATTGCTGCAAAGAGTCAGATTAAATTAAAAAGCATTAAGAGTGGTAAGATCCAACAAAGTGAATGGATAAGATTTAATACTGCTGTTAATGATTTATCTGAATTAAATATCTATTTTGATGATGCATCAGATACTTCAATTGCATCAATTAGATCAAAATGTAGAAAGCTAAAAACTGAAGAAGGCCTAGATATGATAGTTATTGATTACCTACAATTAATAGCTAGTGATAGAGGCTCTCAGGGTGCTAGTGAATTTGATAAGGTAACAAAGATATCTAGAAGCTTAAAGCTTTTAGCAAGAGAGCTTGACCTACCAGTTATCGCACTATCACAATTATCAAGAAGTGTTGAACAAAGAGAAGATAAGCATCCAGGTATGGCTGATTTACGTTCGTCAGGTTCTATCGAGCAGGATGCCGATATCGTAATGTTCTTATACCGTGATGATTATTATAATAAAGCTTCTGAAAGAAAGGGTGAGGCTGACTTAATTGTTGCCAAAAACCGTTCTGGTTCTACAACAGAAGCTGATGGTATTCCATTTATGTTCCAAGGTGAATACCAAAAATTTAGAGAGAAGAAAGAGGATTAATTTATATGCTTGATAGATTAAAGCTTATAGAGGCTAGATATAATGAAATAAATGAATTATTATCTAGTCCTGATATAGCAAGTGATGTTAAAAAATTAACAGAGCTTTCAAAAGAGCAAAAATCATTGGAAAAGATTGTTACACTTTTTCATGAACAACAAAAATTAGAGGCATCTATTCCTGATTTAAAGGAAATGAAAAAGAGTGATGATGCTGAAATCGCTATGATGGCTGAAGAAGAATTGTCTGAAACTAATAAAAGATTAGATGAATTAGCTGAAGAAATTAAAATATTATTATTACCTAAAGACCCTAATGATGAAAGAAATGTAGTAGTTGAAATCAAGGGCGCTGTAGGTGGAGATGAAGCTAATATCTTTGCTGGAGATTTATTTAGAATGTATCAGCATTATGCAGAATCAAAGGGATGGAAGATTCAAGTTGATGATGCTACTCCTGGTACTGCAGGAGGATATTCAAATATATCATTCTCAATTTCTGGAGATATGGTTTATTCATTTATGAAATATGAATCTGGTGGACATAGAGTTCAAAGAATACCAGTTACTGAATCAAATGGTAGAATTCAAACATCTATTGCTACTGTATTAGTATCTCCTGAGGCTACAGATGACGATGACATCGAGCTTGCTGAAAAGGATTTAAGAATAGATACTTTCTGTTCATCAGGACCTGGTGGACAGGGTGTTAATACAACATATTCTGCAGTTAGAGTTACATATATTCCAACTGGTGACTTTGTTGCATGTCAAATTGCGAGAAGTCAGCATGAAAATAAGGCGACTGCCCTAAGATTATTAAAAACTAGGCTAAAGGCACAAAGAGATGCTGAAAAGGCAGAAAAGGAAGGCGCAGTACGTCAATCATTAGTTGGTTCAGGTGAAAGAGCTGAAAAGATTAGAACATATAACTATCCACAAAACAGAGTAACAGATCATAGAATTGGTTTCACAATTAATCGTTTAGATGCTATTATTGAGGGTAAATTAGATTTAGTTATTCAAGAATTAATTAACGAAGATCAAAAACGTAAATTGTCTAATGAAGAATCAGTAAGACTATAAAAATAGCTCCTTCAATTGGAGCTTTTTCAATTTGAGGTTTCTTATGAAAAAGAAGATAATAGGCTTTGGAATTGGAATTTTAATATGCTTTCTCCTATTTATATTAGTTACTATATTAATTAAAAATAGTGGAGGTGCTCCACTAAATATTGATACTAATATAAGAGATTTCTTTTATTATATTAGAGGAGAAGAAAAGAATAATTTTATATTCTATATATTTAGAATAATTACAGAGCTTGGCGATAAATATGCTGTTATAGTGTTAATTATATTATTATTAATATTAACAAAAGTTGATAATAAATTTTTGTCTTTTGTTTTGGGAATCTTAATAGTAGTCTTGTTAAATATGGCATTAAAGGATGCATTCCAAAGAGAAAGACCTATAGCTAATATGAGGTGGCTATCTAGAAAAGAATATGGGGATGATTCAAGCTTTCCTTCAGGTCATTCTTCAACTATATCATTTGTGATTACATATATGATTTATTATGTTTATAATTTAAAAATAAAAAAGAATGTAAAGGTAATTATTTATGTTATATTTGGACTAATAGCTTTTATGGTACCTGTGACAAGATTATATTTTGGAGTTCATTATTTTAGTGATGTTATTGCAGGATTATCGCTTGGTACATTAATTGGATTATTGATGATTTTATTTAATATTAAAATTAATAAATTAGGTATATATGAAACTCCATTAATAATTAAATTAATTGATTATATAAAATCAAGAAAAGTAAAAGAAGAAACACAAATTGAAACTGAAAATAAAACAGAACAAAAAAATAATGAAGAATCATAAAAGGAGAACAAAATGAAAAAGAAATTAATATTTCCTATAATGGCCCTTATGTTTTTTTCATTATCTAGCTGTGAATTTGCACAAAATTATTATGATAAATTCATATCATTAGATACATATATAGAAATAAATTTTAAATGTTCTAAAAATGGAAAAGAGCATTTAAAAAACATTAAAAATATATATAATGATGTAAATATAGCTTCTGATAATTATGAATCAAGAGATGGAAAAAGTGTATATGATTTAAATCACAATCGTGAATTAGAATTAACTGATACACTTAAATCATTATTAGAAAAATCTATAGAAGCAAAAGAAAAAACAAATGGTTATTATAATCCTTTGATAGGTAGATTATCTATCAAATGGAAGGAAGCTATAGAAAGAAAATCATTTGTAGAAAATGAAGTCATATCACAAGAGCTTGAAATAATGAATAATAGCGATATTATTATAGAAAATAATAAAGCTACTCTAATAGGAGATGCAGACATAGATTTAGGCGGCATCGCAAAAGGATACGCAACTGAATTAGTACACCAATATTTAATTGATAATAATATTAATGATTATTTAATTAATTCTGGAGAAAGTAATATTTTAACTAGTGATAGAGATACTGAATATAAAATTGGTTTATCTAAGCCATTTGATGATGAATTATATGGAATATTATATGTAAAAGATAAATCTATTGCTACATCATCTCCAAAATATAAACGTACAGAAAATGATGGAGTTTTATATCATCATCTATTATCACCATTTACTGGTATGCCTATTAATAATTTTGAATCCGTAAATGTTATTTGTGATAATAGTATGGATGCAGATGTTTATTCAACAGCTATATTCGTAATGGATATTGAAGAAGCAAAGAAATTTGCTGATGATAAAAATATAGAAATAATATTATGTAAAGATGGCCAAATAATATATCAAAAGCTAGGTGAGAGAATTGAGAAAATTTAAATTTGATATTTTCTTAATAATATTATTAATAGGTGCATTAGTATCATGGCTTGTAATTTGGATAGCTAGCTCATCAAATGAAAATAAAAAAGCAATTATTGAATATGATAATGAGGTAGTATTAGAATTAAGCTTATCTGAAAATAAAGAAGTAAGATTAAAGGAATTATCTAATGGTAAGACTTTAAAATATGAAATGCTAATAATAGTTGAAGATGGAACTATTAGAGTAGAAGAAAACGAATGTCCTAACCATGATTGTATAAAGGAAGGTAAGAAAAACAAAATAGGGGATGTAATAGTTTGCTTACCTAATAAGATTGTTATAAAGGTTGTGAAATCATGAATTCAAGATTAAAACGATTAATGATAATAGCAATGCTTTTAACTTTAGCAATAATAGTTAATTACATGGAATCATTTATCCCCGTATTTATTCCTGGCGTAAGATTAGGACTTGCTAATGTAATAATATTAATAATGCTATATGAATTTAGAATATATGAAGCATTTAGTGTTGATATATTAAGAATATTTGTTGTTTCTTTAATAAGAGGAACACTATTTGCACCTGTGTTCTTTATGTCACTTGCTGGAGGAATATTAAGCTTTATAATAATGCTTATATTCTCTAAAATAAGAATTTTTAGTACTGTTGGTACAAGTGCTATGGGAGCTATTTCTCATACAATTGGACAAATAATAGCCTTGATTATAATAACTTCTACAGTTCAAGTAATTAACTATATTCCTATTATTGGATTAATATCAATTGCTACTGGTATTTTATCTGGTTTTGTGGCACATACTTACTTAACTAGAAGCATTACATCAACATATACAGTTGTTGATACAAGGTATAAAGAAAAGTATAAAAAGAGAGAAGAAATAATAGAAAATTCTAGTAACTAATATTTCTTTACTTTTTGATTTAATGTTGTATAATTTTAAATGTATGAAAGGTTGGTATTAATATGAAATATACTAAAGAAGACATTCGCAAAATATGCGATGAACAAAACATAAAATATATCCGTATGATGTTTACAGATATGGATGGTATGCTAAAGAACGTTGAAATACCAGCAGATAGATTAGAGGATGCTTTAAGCAATTCTATTATGTTTGATGGTTCATCAATTGAAGGATTTGCGAGAGTATATGAGGCTGATATGTTTTTACATCCAGACCTTGATACCTTCCTAGTATTATCTTGGGAAGATTCTCATTATGGTAAAGCAGCAAGATTTATCTGTGATGTTTATAAACCAGGAGCAAATGGAGAACATGTTCCATTTGAAGGAGACCCAAGAGGCGTATTAAAGAGAAATGTTGAATATATGAAGGAATTAGGTTTTAAAGCATTCAACTGTGGTGTTGAGCCTGAATTCTTCTTATTTAAATTAGATGAAGAAGGAAAGCCTTCTTTAAAATTCAATGATAAGGGTGACTATTTCGATTTAGCTCCAATCGATAGCGCAGTTGATTGTAGACGTGATATCGTATTAGAATTACAAAAAATCGGATTTAAGGTTGAAGCTTCTCACCATGAGGCAGCACCTGGTCAACATGAGATTGATTTCAAATATGATAGTGCAGTAGAGGCTTGCGATAATGTACAAACATTTAAGCTAGTTGTTAAAAATGTTGCAAGAAAGCATGGATTACATGCTACATTTATGCCAAAACCAGTAGCTGGAATTAATGGTTCTGGTATGCATGTTAACTGCTCATTATTATCTATGGATAACAAGAATGTATTTTATGATCCAAATACAGAAAATAAATTATCACAATTAGCATTAGACTGGATTGATGGTATCTTAACTCATGCTAAAGGATTCTGTTTCTTAACAAATCCAACAGTAAATTCTTATAAGAGAATTGTTCCAGGCTTTGAAGCACCTTGCTACATCTCATGGAGTGATTCAAATAGATCTACAATGATTCGTATTCCTGCAGCACGTGGTATGGCTACAAGAACTGAAGTAAGAAGCGTAGATGTTAGTGCTAACCCATATTTAGCTATAGCGGCTATTTTACGTGCTGGCTTAGATGGTATTAATCATAATTGTAAGCATTTCAAGCCAGTATATGATGATTTATATACTATGAGTGCTGAAAATAGAAAGAAAAAGGGTATCGAATCTTTACCTGCTAACCTAAAGGAAGCTATGGATGGATTCCTAGCTGATAAGCTAATGCAAGACGCTGTTGGTGCAAACGTTACTGAAAAGCTAGTAGATGCTAAAAACAAAGAATGGGACGACTTCAGAAGAAGCGTTACAGACTGGGAAATTAAGAGATATATTGAATTATATTAATAATAATTAAATTGCTATAAGCAGATAAATTTCTTACATGAGATTTATTACTTATAGCTTTTTTTTTTGCAACGATTTTTTAATTATGTCTATTAAAGTAAAATATATAGCTTTAATGATAATATTATAGTTGCAGTAACTTGAAAAAAGTGTTATAAGGAAAGTGAAATTAAGCAGTAAAAAATTTAATATTGTATTTTGTCAATATAATCCATCACATATGTTTTTCTAATTTAGATTCTGGTAAAGATTCGAAATACTGGAGAGCATCTTGCATAAGAGAATATAAAATAATTAATAATGCGATAAGTTTTGGATAATAAAAAAGATTTTGTTATATATGTTTTTGAATTATAATCAAAAATATACATAAAATAATAGATAGATAGAAATAAAATTTTAATTTCTAGATAATAATTCGAATATAATTTTATATATAATTTTTAATATTAATAATAATTTAAAAAAACAAAAAAACTATTGAATTTTAATTAATTTTAGATTATAATATAAGAAATTTTTTATAGAACCAATAAAGAGACTATAGAAGGATCTTGAATTTCTAGAGAGTAGGCATTTGGTGTAAGCCTATAGTTCAAACCTTTGGATCTACCTCTTTGGTGAATGTAATGAATTCCGGCTTATCCCCGTTATCGGATCTTGAGTGAGGTTACCTAATAAGGGTGGTACCGCGGATTATTGATGATTCGTCCCTTTTCATAAATATGAGAAGGGACTTTTTATTTTATATAATCTGGCTCTTAATAATAAGAAAGAAAAAAGGAGATTTAAAAATGAGTAGAGTTTACAACTTTTCAGCAGGTCCAGCTGTTTTACCTGAAGAAGTATTAAAAGAAGCAGCACAAGATATGTTAGATTATAAGGGCTGTGGAATGTCAGTTATGGAAATGAGCCACAGATCTAAAATGTTTGATAACATTATTAAAGAAGCTGAGGCTGATTTAAGAAAGCTAATGAATATTCCTGATAATTATAAGGTATTATTCTTACAAGGTGGTGCAAGCCAACAATTCGCTATGGTTCCAATGAACCTAATGAAGAATAAAAAAGCTGGTTTCATCATTACTGGTCAATGGGCTAAGAAAGCTTATCAAGAGGCTGGTATCTATGGTGAAGCAGTACAATTAGCTTCATCTGCAGATAAGACATTCTCATATATTCCTGATTGTAGTGATTTACCTATCACTGATGATATGGATTATGTATATATTTGTGAAAACAATACTATTTATGGTACTAAATATAAAACTTTACCTAATACAAAAGGTAAATTATTAGTGGCTGACCAATCTTCTTGCTTCTTAAGTGAGCCAGTAGATGTTACCAAATATGGTTTAATTTTTGCAGGTGTTCAAAAGAACGTAGGACCTGCAGGTATGGTAGTTGCTATCGTTAGAGAAGATTTAATCACTGAAGATACATTACCATTCACACCTACAATGTTAAAATATAAGACTCATGCAGATGCTGAATCTTTATATAATACTCCTAACTGCTGGTGTATTTATATTTGTGGATTAGTATTCAAGTATTTATTAAAGAATGGTGGACTTGAAGCTATGAAGCAAAGAAATGTAGAAAAGGCTAAGATTTTATATGATTACTTAGATAGCTCTAAGCTATTTGTTGGTACAGTAGAAAAGAATTCACGTTCATTAATGAATGTACCATTCATCGTAAATCCAGCTGTTATTAAAGATCCTGAAAAGAAGGCTGAACTTGAAGCTAAATTCGTAGCTGAATCAAAGAAGGCTGGTCTTGAAAATTTAAAGGGTCACAGAACAGTTGGTGGTATGCGTGCATCAATTTATAACGCAATGCCAAAAGCTGGTGTTGAGGCTTTAGTTGAATTCATGAAGAAGTTTGAAAAGGAGAATTTACAATAATGAAGGCTTTTTGCTTAAATAATATATCTAAGGTTGCTATCGCAACATTAAAGGCTCCTGATGCAATCGTTGAAGATATCAAGGATGCTGATTCAATTTTAGTTCGTTCTGCAGATATGCATGAAATGAAATTAGATAAGAATATTTTAGCAGTTGCACGTGCTGGTGCTGGTGTTAATAATATTCCACTTGATGACTATGCTAAAGAAGGTGTAGTAGTATTCAATACTCCAGGTGCTAATGCTAATGCCGTTAAGGAATTAGTTCTAGCAGGTATGCTACTTGCTTCACGTGATATCATTGGTGGTAACCAATGGGTTAAGGATAATGCTTCAAATCCAAATGTTGGAAAAGATGCTGAAAAAGCTAAAAAGGCATATGCTGGTAACGAAATTTATGGCAAGAAAATTGCTGTATTAGGTTTAGGAGCTATTGGTATTTTAGTAGCTAACGCATGCGTTGAATTAGGTATGAAGGTTGTTGGTTATGATCCATATTTATCAATTAAAAACGCATTAAAGCTAAATAAAGAAGTTAAATTTGTTGAAAAGATTGCAGATGCAGTAAGAGATGCTGATTTCATTACTGTACACGTTCCTGCAATGGAATCTACAAAGGGTATGATTAATAATGAAGTATTATATGCAGCATCAAAGGGTGTTGTAGTTCTAGATTTCGCTCGTGATACATTAATCAATGAAAAAGATTTAGAAGAAGCATTAAAGGCTGGTCAAGTTAAGAAATTCGTAACTGACTTCGCTAATGCAAATGTTGTTAATTTCCCTAATACAATCGTATTACCACACTTAGGAGCTTCAACTGATGAAGCTGAGGATAACTGTGCAGTTATGGCTGTTAATGAATTAAAGGATTTCATTGAAAATGGTAATATTAAGAATTCTGTTAACTATCCAGCAGTTGACGCAGGTGTTAAACCAGCAGCAATAACTAGATTATGTATTAACCATACAAATAATCCTGGTATTATTGCTAAATTCACTAATGAGATTTCATCTAAGGGTGCAAATATCGAATCATTAGTAAGCCAATCAAAGGGCGAATATGCATATACTATTCTAGACCTTGATAAGAATATTGATACAAAATCATTCAATGGTTTAGAAGGTGTTTTAAGGGTTAGAGTGATTTAATAATGATAAAAATAGGAATGCCTCAGTTATATGAGTTTGATACAATTGAAGATAATTTAATTCTAGCTAAAAAGCTAGGAGTAAATTTTATAGAGCTAAATTTAAATTTTGGCTACTGTAGAAAAGAAATGGAAGCTAAGACTGTAGCAGATTTATTAAAAAAATACGATATTGAGGCAACCCTACATTTTTATGATGAAGCTGATTTAGGATCATATGATGAGGTTGTAGATGCTTATTTAGTATTATTAGATAGATATGCTAAGCTAGGTAAAGGATATATTAAACAAATTAATATGCATTTAATACCTGGTCCAGTTGTAACTATCTCTGGTATTAAAAATTATATTTATGAAAAAGAATATAATGAATATATCCAAAGATTAATTAATAATTTTAAAAAGGCAGAAAAGATTTGTAATGAAAATGGAATAAACATGGTAATAGAAAATACTGATAATATTCCTTCATATACAACTAAAACATATCATGACCTATATAAAGCTGGATTTAGATTCTGTTATGATATCGGACATGATCATTTAAGCTATGATATTGTTTGGAATTTATTATCTGAAATAGATTTACCATTTGATGAATTCCATATCCATGATGCTAAGGATAGAAAGAAATGTCACCTAGCATTAGGTGATGGTACATTAGATGTTGCCAAGTTCAAAAGATTAGCTGAAAAGAATAATGCATACGTTGTTCTTGAGGTTAAACAATCATCAGATTTAATCACAACAGTTCCAGATTTTAAAGCATTATAAAAAAAATTCCTAATTTGCATAGAGTTGGTGATTGTTTATAAAAATGATATAATTAAGTCAGTCTTTAGAAAGGATTAAAACAAGAATTTCTGAGAGCTGACTAATTTGTTTGACTTGGC
>Ga0247611_10001968_pt1 | contig 34935 bp, 39 predicted proteins | sample 177DNAGHGhighgp2_FD_192422 | JGI IMG/M metagenome (GOLD analysis project Ga0247611, IMG submission 192422) | Sheep rumen microbial communities from Palmerston North, Manawatu-Wanganui, New Zealand - 1770 DNA GHGhigh gp2 | ecosystem: Host-associated > Mammals > Digestive system > Stomach > Rumen... | reverse complement strand
TGGTGACTACATTATACCACTTTTCGAGGCTATATGCTATTTTTACGTTCATTTTCAAGCGGTTTTTGCTTTCAAAGCAGAAATCTCTATAACATTTTTGGCAGTGTCACATGTGGGAAGTTTTAGTTAGTTATATATATACGATCTTGGATAAAGCAAAAAGAGCGCAGCATCCCCATAACACTGTGATATGTAAAGGGGAATACTGCGCTCTTAATATTCTTGTGATAACGAAACCGAAAATGCCTCCTCATTTAATAGCTGAAAAAAACCGTCGAATTCGTAGGCGCTTTCATGAAAAAGGCAAAAAAGATTCAGGCGACATTTCTGTCGCCCGAACCTTGTGCAAGATCCCGTTTTTGATCTTTTTTCTTGTCCCGCTGCTTTTGACCGTTTCTCGTCAGGGTCGGCTGATAATCGTGAGGAGATCGATACCTAAAGTCCGACGCGCGGATGTCCTGATCCTCAAGCTCACGGCGGAGCCTTAGCAGGGCAATTTTTATCTGCCCTCTTACTGCTCCCTCCGTGACACCTTCGCGTCGGGCGATCTCGGTATAAGACAGTTCATCAACAAAGCGGAGAAGCAACCTCCGCCGCGCGGAAACGCTCAGCCCAAGCAAAGCCCGTACAAGTGCTTTCTTTGCCTCTTGCCGAAAGAACGTTTTTTCTGCCGAGTCGCTATGCGCTTCTGTGTCAAGGTAAACCATATCACAGAGCACGCTGTCTGTATCAGTATTGTTTTGCTTATCCATATCACAGGCATGACAGCTGACACCGTATTGATACGCATGGTCTCTCTGCCGCTTCAACGCCCTGGCGTTCTCTTCGAGGAATTCCCTGACTTCCGGGGATACTGGAATATCGAGGTAATCGTCATACGTTTCTCTGTCTCTCATCTTTAACCTCCAGTTGATAGTAAGGACAATGTAACTGGAAGTTCAGGAACAGAATGGCAAAAGCAGGGATATGAAATTGTCATCGGGTATTTGAACTTGCGGTGAAATTATATCACGGTAAAGCCATCGTGACCAGTTTTTTAAAGATGGAGTTGCGCTCATTGTGAACTCGCTCATTTTTTATTGACAGGAGCTTTCATTCGCGTATAATAGATATACCAAAACATCCGCTTCAATGTCCAGTCAAGCAAATAGTTGAAAGGTGATCGCGATGCGAGACATTGATAAAATCCGATCGATATTTAATAATTATCATGGCATGATGCGCACAGGTGATCTGAGCCGTGAAAAGATTTATTATGCCGATATCCAATGGCTGATCCGGGAAGGTTACATTGAAAAAGTGCGCACCGGGTATTTTCAATGGATTAAGAATACTGACCCCAGCGAGCTCGGCACGGTGGTCAGGCTGTTCCCGGACGGCGTGCTGTGCATGGACACCGCGCTCAGGCACTACGGCTACAGTGACCGAACGCCGGCAGCATGGCACATGGCGGTGAGCAAGGACTCCAACAAAACGCGCTTTCACATCGACTACCCCTTCGTGAAGCCCTATTTTGTGGAGCCGGGTCTCCTTGAACTCGGCCTGACCGAAGGAGAGATTGACGGAGTACCCGTCCGCATTGTGGACAAGGAACGCGCGATCTGCGACTGTCTCCGCTACCGAAACAAGATGGATCGGGAGATCTTCAACAAGGCAGTTCAAAGCTATATTGCAGATCCCGAAAAAAACATCCCGAACCTGATGGCTTATGCCAAGCCTCTGCGCGTGTTAAAACCTGTTCAAGATATTTTAGGAGTGTGGCTGTGATGGATAACAGAAGCATTCGTAAACTGGAAGCAGAACTCTGGGAGTCGGCGGACCTGCTGCGGGCTGGATCGAAGCTGACCTCCAACCAATACTGCATGCCTGTGCTGGGGCTGATTTTTCTGCGCTACGCCTACAGCCGCTTCAAGCTGGTGGAGGCGGAGATCCTGCGCAGCCGACCCACCCGCGGCGGGCGCGTCCTGCCCGTGGAGGCCAGCGACTTTGCCGCCAAGAGCGCCCTGTTTCTGCCGAAGGAGGCGCAGTACGACTATCTGGTGAACCTGCCCGCAAACATCGGCGCGGCGGGGCTCGTGAGCCGGGACGGGCACCCCATGAACTCTCTGGGCGAGGTGGTCAACAATGCCATGGCGCTGGTGGAGGAGCAGAGCGAACAGCTCACGGGCGTACTGCCCAGGGACTACACCATCTTCTCGGACGAGCTGCTTTCGGAGCTGCTGCGCATCTTCAACAACAGCGCCCTGGACGACGTGGGCGGCGACGTGATCGGCCGCATTTACGAATACTTCCTCAACAAGTTTGCCAAAAACATCGCCTCGGACGACGGGGTGTTCTTCACGCCCAAATCTCTGGTCAAGATGATCGTGAACGTGCTGGAGCCGAAGAGCGGCGTCCTGCTGGACCCGGCCTGCGGCAGCGGCGGCATGTTTGTCCAGACCGGCGATTTTGTGAACCAGAGCGGCATGTCCGCCAATACCGCCATGACCTTTTACGGGCAGGAGAAGGTGGAGTACAACGCCCAGCTCTGCCTGATGAACATGGCGGTGCACGGCCTGACGGAGCGGGGCCGCCGGGAAAACCGTCGATTGTTCTTGAAAAACATGTATGAAATGATATAATATAATCGGTATATTATCATAAGAAAATCGGAGGTATCGCCATGAAGAACATTCTGCGCAAAGCACTTGCCCTGCTGCTCTGTCTCTGTATGTGCCTGTCCCTCGTTCCTGCCGTCTATGCGGAGGGTGACGGCATCGTAGGGGTCGATCCCTTGATCGACCCGGAAACGGATGACATCGCGGGCGGCAGAATTGTTGCGCTGGACGAGCCCGCGGACAATGAGCTCGCCCCGGACGAAGCGGAACCCCCGGACGATCCTGTAGGGGACGGCGTCCTCGACGTCCCGCAAACCCCGGACGCCGACGACGAGGAAATCCTGATCTCCGGCGGCATCCGCGACGACGAGACCTTCGCGGCTGTCAGCGCGAGCGGAAGCTGGGGCAACCTGTCTTGGAGATTGGACGATGATGGCTGTCTCACCATATCCGGTTACGGGCCAATGGAAGATTTTAGCGATAATTCGTCTGCTGCTTGGCGTTCCTGTAGAACTAGTATTGTAAAAGTTGTGATTGGCAACGGCGTGACCAGCATCGGAGACAACGCCTTTGGGGGCTGCGACAGCCTGACGAGCATCACTATCCCCAACGGCGTGACCAGCATCGGCGGCTCTGCCTTCAGCTACTGCACCAGTCTGACAAGCATCACCATCCCCGACAGCGTGACCAGCATTGGTGAAGGAGCCTTCCTCTGGTGCATAGGCCTGACGAGCGTTCATATTAACAGTCTCGCCGCGTGGTGTGGAATATCTTTCAGCTACGATACTTCAAACCCGTTGCACTATGCACATAATCTTTATATCGGTGGCAATCTTGTTCAAGAGCTCATCATCCCCGACGGCGTGACCAGCATCGGCAGCTATGCCTTCGATTACTGCAACAGCCTAACCAGCATCACCATCTCCAACAGCGTGACCAGCATCCGCGGCCGTGCCTTCAGCTACTGCACCAGCCTGACAAGCATCACCATCCCCGACAGCGTGACCAGCATCGGCAGCTATGCCTTCAACTACTGCACCAGCCTGACAAGCATCACCATCCCCGACAGCGTGACCAGCATTGGTGAAGGAGCCTTTTACAACTGCACCAGCCTGACAAGCATCACCATTCCCAACAGCGTGACCAGCATCCGCCGCGGTGCCTTTGAAGGCTGCAACAACCTGACAAGTGTTACCATTCCAAACAGCGTGACCAGCATCGGAGACAACGCCTTTGGGGGCTGCTACAGCCTGACGAATATCACCATCCCCGACAGCGTGACCAGCATCGGCGTCTACGCCTTTTATTCCAGCGATTTAAGAGATAGAGATGTATACTACGCCGGAACTAAAGACCAATGGGACGCGATTCTTAAAACACAGTATTCTTTTCCCGATGGCGTTACCATCCACTACAACAGCACCGGACCGGAGTTGCGCTTTGATATAAATAGAGACGCATGGAATTTTATAAATACTGATACGGTCTTTTGCAATCCGTTTTTTGGCAATCTTTTTGGGGGTAATTACTTCATTTATGACTCAGACTTCCAAAGATTGCTCGACGGTTCTACCAATGTTGAAAAAGAAATACTGCGTAAAAAAAGGGATGAGTGGTGGAGTGGATCATGCCATGGAATGGCTGTTTCCGCGATTCTTGTCAAAATGGGCATTTTGTCGGCGTCTGACTTTGAAAGCGGAAAAACCCGCCTGCGGGATGTGAGCAATCCCAATGACGATAAGATTGAATCGCTGATCAATTATTATCATTTTTCGCAGTATTTAGCAATTCCATGGATCTGTTATCTAGCGAATTTCTACGATCTTTCGGTCCAAGAAAGGCTGGAGAATATTGAAGATCTCGCAAAGGAAGCAAATGCTACAGGTAATCCCTTTTTGCTTTCTATACGCAATCCCCAAAAATCTCATGCAGTCGTCGGCTATGGCTACGAGCAGGGCGCTTATATAAAAAACAACAGGACGTATAACAGCAGAATTCTGATTTATGATCCGGATGACGGAAACGGAAGTGGGAATTCTCATCTATATTACAATAAGGGTACCTCTGAATGGTATATACCTAATCATAGTGATTATAATATCTTGCAATTTGCAACAAATGAGCTGTATGCTTTGGACCCGGTTGAACATCGTAATATGCCGGGCGTCTCTTATTACACCGTCAGAACATTCGACCAGGAGGCTGTATTTGTATATTTTAACGGGAGAAAGTATCAGTTATTCAGGGACGGAGGATTAGGCTATATTACATTGAGCGACAGTGCAGGCGGGAGTTCTCCGGTATACTATCTGATCCCGCCCGGCGCCCCGGACTATCGTTTTGAAACGCCTGGCGGCGGAGAGCTTGAATTCGCAGCCGGAGACGTCATGTTCAATACTTCCGCCGAGAATGCGTCTGAGATCCTGGTCACAGACGACGGACAGATGTCCTTTACGACAAATGGAGAATACGTGGTTTCCACGGTCTTCAATGAAAACCTCTGCACAACGCCGTGGTATAAGGTCGAATTGTCCGGCAACACTGACGGCGAAATCAGGATGCGGCAGGCGCAGTCCGGTTTCATGCTGGAGGGCGATCTGAACGACGTTATGTTTACGGCGATCAATGACGACAACGCGGTTGACATGTCTGTTTCGACAGATGCAGACAGCGTGCTTGTTGAAGAGACGGACGACGGGCTGGCCGCCTATGTCGACACGGACGGAGACGGGGAATATGAAACGAAGATAGGGGACGGCACAGAAGTCTCTGTCACCGACGACCCGGTCCTCGGTATCCCGATCGAGCCGGGACATTTCCCCGACGCCAAATTCCGCGCCTATATCCGCGAGAACTTCGACAGGGACGACCCGAAGAACGGCTGCCTCAGCGCTGAGGAGATCGCCCAGGTAAGCAGCATCGACGTTCGTGGCGCAGAGATCAAAAGCCTGGCGGGGATCAAAACCTTTACCGCGCTCAACTATCTGAACTGCGGCGATAACCTGCTCACGACCCTTGATCTGAGCGGCTGCACAGATCTTAAAGAACTGACTTGCAGGGATAACCTGCTCACAAAGCTTGTAGTGGGCGGCTGTTCGGCGCTTGAGTGGCTGGACTGCACCGGCAACGGGCTGACAGGGCTTGATTTGAGCGGCTGCGGCAAAGTGGATTGCCTGCAGTGCAGCGGAAACAGCCTGACGATCCTTGATATCGGCAAATGCCCGAGCCTGTTGTATCTTTTCCAAAATGGCGCCAGAAGAGAGACAGACGGCGTTGTCTCACACTGGTACGATGACATGTATTTCATAGACCACGCACCCGGTCTGAGTTATGACGCCGGGGTCGAAATCTGGACGAAGGCTTATCCCAAACCGGACTGTGTGACGCCCGCGGATTTGAGCCGGATTGAGGAAGAAGCTTACGCCGGCTGCGGCTTTCGCTGTGTTGAGTTGAACGAAGGTCTGACTTACATCGGCCCGCGCGCCTTCGCGGACTGTCCGAACCTGACGTGCATCTATATCCCGGCGCCGACGATCCGAATCGACCCGGAAGCCTTCGGGACCCGGACGGCGCTGACGGTCTTCGGGCCGCCGAATGGCGACGCAGAGGTCTTCGCACAGGATCACGGCTTAGCCTTTGTCGCGGTGCCGCAAGCGGGTATGTCCTGATTAAATGTACGCATGAAAAGGCGGGAGCGTCGCTCCCGCCTCAAGCAGTCGACAAAGTGTCGACTGCTTGAGGGCAAAAATGGGAACTTCCGAAAAAGTTCCCGTTTTTGCATGGATTGTACGTGAAGGGGGACTCCCCGTCCCCCTTCACAGATCCCCCTTACAAGACCGACCCGGCTTGCAGGGGGTTGTCTACAGTCTGAGGCGTGAAGTATTCTACTGTTTCTCAAATGTTCCCGAGATATATTTTTTGGAGGGAGAATACAGATGAGTTCAAGCAAAAAAACAATTCTATTTACATCTGTTGCATCTATTATTTTGTTGATCATTACATATTTAATTACAGTCAACATAGAAACTGGGGCAATATCTGTTGACTCACCTTGGATCTCAAACAACTTTTTCTTTGCATTCTTTGGTGGAGCTTTTGCAAGTATGTGTGTCGTCTTGATCTGTGAAGTGCAGAAGTTCTGTTCAGCAAAAACTTCAACCGAGAAATATCTTTTCTTTCAAGCCTCTTTCTTATATATGCAGTTATATAAGATGCAACAAAATATAATTGATATGGAAAATCATCCAGAAGAAGAAATAGTCAAAAATTTTTTTGATGAGCCTTTAAGCCAGATCCATAATACCGCAAATTCTATACTCGGTACAGATTATACACGTTTTTCTAAAGGGAATACGTTCCTTGTGCAGCATCAAGCCTTCCTGCTTAATCTGCAAAAACTACTGCCCATTGTTTTAAGTGGGAAAAGCGCGCTTGAAGTTGCGATACTTGAAATAAAGATACTCCGTTCCGATCAAGAGATTAAAGAATTAGAAAGAGTCAGGGCTGAGCTAAACATAGAAATGATGAGGCAAGTACAATCCGAACAAAGAAAGTATAGTCCGATAACAGCCAAAGACCATCCTGTATCTGACGTGCTGAAAGTTCATAAACAGCACGTTGAAAAAGCAATGGAATTCGTTGATTCTTATCTGATTTCTCTTGATAAAGAGAACCGGGGATCGTTCGAATGGGCAGAACAAAAAGAAGCTCAAAAGAAGTCTTTCGTACATTTATTTGATGCTTGGAGTCTGGAGAAATACTTAAAGCAGGAGTAATTATCATGTCCTACATCCTCGTCCAGGAAGCGGCGGGAAACCTGCTGCATGACGAACTGGGCTGGGATGTGGTCTATGCGTATAACCGGGAAGTGCTGGGGGAAAACGGCACCCTGGGGCGAAAGGACTATAAGGAAATCCTGCTCAAGCGGGACCTCCGCGCGGCGCTTCAAAAGTTCAACCCCTGGATCACGCCCGCGCAGATCACCGAGGCCATCGGAACGCTGGAGCAGCGGCTCTCCACCGCGTCGCTCATGCAGATCAACGAGGAAAAATACTTCCTCCTGCGCGACGGCATCCCCGTCACCGTCCGCCGCCCCGACGGGCGCACGGAGCCGAAGCGCGCCATGGTGATCGACTTTCAGAACCCGACGGAAAACCGCTTCCTCGCGGTGAAGGAAATGAAGATCCACGGCGATCTCTACCGCCGCAGGACGGATATCGTCGGCTTCGTCAACGGCCTGCCGCTTTTGTTCGTGGAGCTCAAAAACACCACGGTGGACGTGCAGAACGCCTACACCGACAACTACACGGACTATCTGGACACGATCCCGCATCTGTTCTACTATAACGCCTTCCTCATGCTCTCCAACGGCGTGGAGGCCAAGGTGGGCACCCTCGGCAGCAAGTACGAATTCTTCCACGAGTGGAAGCGTCTCAGCGAGCAGGAGGCGGGCAGCGTCGCGCTGGAAACCATGCTGCGCGGCATCTGCAAAAAAGAAAACTTCCTCGACCTGCACAACCCTGAGATCACCGACCGCATCCTCGACGCCATCGAGGCCGCCGACCTGGACGTGGACCGACAGGACAAGCTGGAGGCGGAGTTTGCCAAGGAGATCCATCTGCTCACCGCCGAGCCGCGCCTGCGCTCCATCGCGCGGGATTTCGCCGGGCACTACTCCGACCTCTGGGCCAGCGGCAAGGCCATGTTCGTATGCCTGAACAAGGTCACCTGTGTGCGCATGTACAACTATGTGCAGCAGTACTGGCAGGCGGAGATCGAGGCGCTGGAAATTCAGCTCAAGCACGCCACCCAGCAGGAGGCGCAGGAGCTCCAGCGCCGGATCCAATGGATGCGCGAAACCGAAATGGCTGTGGTCATTTCGCAGGATCAGAACGAGATCCAGACCTTCAAAAAGTGGGGGCTGGACATTCTTCCCCACCGCGCCAAGATGGAGAAGCGGGAACTGGACAAGGAGTTCAAGGACCGGGACAACCCGCTGCGCGTGGTGTTCGTCTGCGCCATGTGGCTGACGGGTTTTGATGTCAAGTGCCTTTCGTGCCTCTATCTCGACAAGCCCCTCAAGGCGCACACGCTGATGCAGACCATCGCCCGCGCCAACCGCGTGGCGGAGGGCAAGTCCAACGGTCTCATCATCGACTGCATCGGCATCGTCAAGGCGCTGAGAAAAGCGCTGGCGGATTACACCGCCAACCAGGGCGGCGGCAATGTGAACCCGACCGTGGATAAGGAGCAGCTCATTGCCCGTATCCGGGAAGTCATCGAGAAAACCCGGAGCTTCCTTTTCGAGCAGGATTTTGATTTGCAGACGCTGATCGATGCAAAGGATTTCGACAAGACCGCGGTGCTTCTCAACGCCTGCAACGCCGTCTGCGGCAGTATGGAGACGCGAAAGTCCTTCACCACCCTCGCCTCGGAGCTGATACGTCTGGTGAAGTATACCGACCGCGACGATCTGGACGCATACGAGCGGCAGCAGTACGAGGCCGTGGCTGCGATCTATGCCCAGCTTCAAAAGAAGCGGAAGCATGTGGACACCACCGACCTCATGGTTCAAATCAACGGCATCATCAACGATTATGTGCAGATCGAGGCCGCCGAGCAGGGCATCACCGCCTCGCGCCAGTTCGACATCAGCGGCATCGACTTTGAGCTTCTGCAGCGCGAGTTTGCCAAGTCGAAGCGCAAAAATCTGGTGATGCGCGATCTTGAAGCGCTGATCCAGGAGCGCATTGCCTCCCTGCTGTTCAGCAACCCCAACCGCATCAATTATTATGAACAGTATCAGAAAATCATCGAGGCCTACAATCAGGAGCAGGACCGCAGCGCCATAGAGAAAACCTTCATGGATCTGATGGATCTGGCATCGAGTATGTCCCAGGAGCAGCAGCGCTATGTGCGCGAGGGCTTTTCCAGCGACGAAGAACTGTCGGTATACGATATGCTGTTTCGGGACGATCTCTCCAAGGCGGATATCAAGAAGATCAAGGAGGTCGCCGTCTCCCTGCTCGCCAAGGTCAAAGAGAAGATTTCCCAGCTCGACCACTGGACGGACAAGCAGGAAACGCGTGCTATGGTTGATGTGCTGATTCGTGACACTTTGCTCGAACTTCCGGAGAGTTATTCGGATGAAAGCATAGCCTATTACCGCCGGCAGATCTATGAGTATGTCTACACCCGTTATCCGGACGTAGCATGAACGAACGAGGGCGCAGTCAAACGGCTGCGCCCTCTCCCTGTCAATGTGCAATCAATTCAGAGTATACGATTTCTTCCGCACGATTCCTGATGCTGTTCATGCGCCGGACCCACTCCATTGCAGAAACGGTGTATAGCGCAAAACCGGACCTCAGAATTAAAGCAAGGAATAATTACCTTGCATAGCCCGTGGCGAAGTCCACCACGTTGCGCAGCTCCTTCCCGGCGAGGAAGGCCGAAAGATTACCTGCCGCAATATCCACGATGCGTTCAAAGGTTTCCGGCAGATGGAACCCGCCGGAGATATGCGGCGTAATGACAAGGTTTTCAAGTCCCCAGAGCGGACTGTCCACGGGGAGCGGCTCCAGCTCCGTGACGTCCACCCCGGCGGCAGCGATCTTGTGTTCGGAGAGTGCCCGGTAAAGCACCTCGGCAGAGACGGCATTGCCGCGCCCGCAGTTGATGAAAACCGCGCTGTCTTTCATAAGGTCAAAGCGCGTATCCGTGTAAAGATAGCGGGTTTCCGCCGTGTTGGGGAGGATGGACATGATGACATCCGCCCGCGGCAGGACGCTGTCGAGGTCCTGCGTCATCACGAGCTCGTCCACATATTCCGGGCAATTGCCGCCGCGCCGCTTTACGCCGATCACATACGCGCCCATCGCTTTGACCAGCCGCGCATAGGCCCTGCCGATGTCTCCAAGGCCGACGACTACGACGGTGCTGTTAGACAGAGAGGAGACAGGGCCGCGATCGCTCCAATTCTTCTGGCGCTGCTCGTCCCGATAAAGGTGCAGTTTCTTCGTGAGCATGAGCGTCAGGGCAAATGCATGCTCGGAGACCGCCTTGCTGTAGGCACCGGTGGCATTGGTGAGCACGGTTTTTGGATCCAGCACGCCCGGTACAATGTAGGGATCTGTCCCGGCGGACGCAAGCTGCAGCCATTCGAGGTTCTTCGATGCCTTGAACATGTCCGCCTTCGGCAAGCCGATAATGATGTTTGCCGCCTGGATCTGCCCGGCCGTGACAGTATCGGGATCGCTGTAGGCAAAGCAGCAGCCCGCACCCGCCGCTTCAAGTTTTTCTTTATGTCTTGCCTCCACTGGCAAGAGGACAAGTACATTCTTTCGCATGTCTGCTCCCTCCCTATTCTGTGATCTCATACATGGCGACCTCGTCCGTCTCGCGGTTGGCCGCGATCAGAACGTCGACCCCCTCGTCATTGACAAAGTGCATGACGTTGGCAGGCCCCCGGCCCTCATCCAGAATCATCACGGTGTAATCGCCCGCCGCCTTGTCATAGCGGATCGCCATGAGATTCTTCTTCCCGGCCCGATGTCCCGTCACGAAGGTCGGTTTCCCCGCAATGCTGCCGCCGCAGATCGCGTGGGAAAAAGGCGCGTCCTCCGGGAGGGTCCAGACCGGAACATAGCCGTTTTCGCTTTGATGATAAACAGAGACGCGCTCCCCGTGGAAGGGCGACAGGGTGCAGAGCTCTTCTGCGCCGTCCCCGTCCAGGTCCAGCAGCAGGGCGTCGCTGGTCGGGCAGTCCAGCAGCTGTTCGATTTTCCAGTCGCCATCGGGTGTCTCCGGCGGCGTCACGACGAAGACCCCCTCGTCCGCTGAGATCAAGCCCGCCGGGCTGCCGCCGCACGTACAGCGCGTATAGCCGTGGTTGCGGTGCAGGCCGTCCTTGATGACGCGAAGCGTGAGCGGGTGGTCACGATCAAAGCCGCTCAGGTCCTCCGGCAGGACCGCGGCATATACCTTGCCGGGGTAGCTCCAGTCCCCCTCCGGGGCATCCTGCCCGGATTTGACTGTGCAGGCGATCAGCCAGTTGACGCCGTTCCGGCTGAGAATGTCGAAGCGGTGGACGTGCGGCAGCGGCGTCAGGGTACGCATATCCCAGCGGCCATCCGGTTTGGGCGTCACGACCACGAGCGAAGCATCCGCAGAATCGTCCGGCGAATAGAACTTCGCCGTGGAGAGAAGCTGCCCGTCCGTCCCCGGCACCTGAACCATGGTCATAACCCCGCCGGGTCCGGTCCAAAGCACATCCTTCAGCATTCCGCGCTGATCAAAAAGGCAGCACGGGTCCGACTTTTCTGATGCGACGACAAAGTGCTGCTTCCCCTGATAAAATAGCGGGGCGATGGCATAGCATTTATTCAGCTTTGCGAGAACTGTCTTTTTGACGTTCATGTCTTCTCCCCTTTTCAGCGGCTCATCTCTACACCGGATTCTTCCCAGCAGCGCGTGAGAAATTCCCGGGCAACGCGCTCCTTGTGCCAGAGATTGTCCCCCTTATGGCCCAGCACTTCTACAGAGACCCAGAAACGGCGCACGCCCTCGGGCTTGTCAAAGGAGGCAGCGCGGCGGATGATCTCCGCGCCGATCTCCGGCGTCAGAAAGCCCTCCGTCTCCCAGTCGGGAGCCTCGGCCGGGTCCATGTGCAGATCGCCGAAGCAGGGGTGGGTCGGGTCGTCGATGCAGTCGCACAGATGGATCTGGCTCAGGTACGGCGCCGCCATGTCCAGGGTGTTGAGAATTCCCAGCCCGCCGAGCTGCTCATGGGAGCTGTCCCAGTGCAGGAAGAGATTGGGGTGGGCTTTGTGCAGGGGCTTGAACCAGCGCACGACTTCATCCATAGGGCCAATGAGTGCTTTTTTGTGCACATAGCGATCCAGGGGCTCGATGCTGCAGTTCATCCCCAGCAGCGCCGTATAGTCCGCGATCCGCGCCAGCGTATCCGCCTGGACGGCCATCGCTTCGTCATGAAATTCATCGCCGGGATAGGGCCCGCTCGGCACGCCGAAGGTCATATATCCGCACTCGGCGGCAAGGTCGGCCTGCATTTTCAGATAACGGATCGTCTCCGCCCGGCGCCGGTCGCTCAGGTCGCAAAGGGACATTTTCCGCTCGTTGAGATAAGGGGCGGCATAGGTGACTGCCGTCAGATCGTTGTCACGGAGAATGCGGCGCACAGTGTCCCGGTGCTCCTTTGTGGGGAAAGTAGGCAGCTCCACACTGCGGTAGAAGTCCATTTCCGCGATCTTTCGCAGGACCTCAATCAAACGTTTTTCGTCGTGCAGATACGGCATGAACATCTCAAGGATGTGCGCCGAGGGATAGAGCTTCTGCGGCATGATTCCCGTCCTCCTGCCTGTCAGGTCTTTTGGCAGTCAATGATGATTTTGCACAGGTTCGTGCCGTCGATCATCATGTTGATGGCTTTGTCAATGTCGTGCAGGGTCAGGCGATCGGTGACCATGCGGTCAAGGCCGAGTTTGCGCCAGTTGTCCTCGAGGAAGCGGACACCGTTTTCAAAATCTTCCTGCGAATACAGCCGGTTGCCGATCAGCGTGATCTCCTTGAAGGAGACCTTGCCGATGATAAACTGGTACGCGTCGCCGGAGAGTCCCAGGGACAGCATCTTGCCGCCGCAGCGGGTCAGATCCGGCATCTGCAGGACGGCCGACGCCGCGCCCGAGGTATCGTACACGATGTCGAAGCCGCCGCCTCCGGTCACCTCGCGCATGAGATCCATCGCGTCGGTATGGGAGGGGTTGATGGTCTCGATGCCCATGGACTCCACGAACTGACGGCGCGGCTCGTTGATTTCGGAGATGATGACGCGTCCCGCACCGAAAGCCTTGGCAAAGATCGCGATATAGAGGCCCACGGTCGCGCCGCCGGAGATGAATATCTTGTCGCCCGGCTGAATCTGACTGCGGAGCATGACGTGGTAGCCGACGGCAAAGGGCTCGCCGAGGATGGCGACCTCATCGGGGATATCGTCGTCCAGGGCACAGAGCTTATCCACGCCGACCTTCGTATATTCCGCAAAGCCGCCGTCGACATGGATGCCCAGGAGCTTCAGATTTTCGCACACATGGCCGAGGCCGCGGCGGCAGGCCGCACAGTGTCCGCAGGAGATGACCGGGTTCATCAGCACGCGCTGCCCCACCTTGAACGGACCGTCATAGCCCTCGGGCAGAGAGACAATATTGCCGAGGATCTCATGGCATAAAACCGTCGGCACCGTGGCCGTCATATGCTTGCCGCGATAGACGGTCATATCCGAGCCGCACACACCGCCGTAGCGGACCTTGATAAGTGCCTCATGCTCATTCGGTACAGGCATGGGGATATCGCAAAGCTCGAGATCAAACCAGTTTTTCAAAACTGCCGCTTTCATTATAATCTTCCTTTCAGGTTTTATTATGTCTTCCGGTGTTTTCCGGAGTGTTTACGATCCAGACGCCGAGGCATACCAGCAACATTGCAAGGACACAGCGCGGAATGTCCAGGATCTTCCCTTCACCCAGCAGCAGCGCCGACAAAACGACGCCGAACACCGGATTCAGGAAGGAGAAAACCATGATGCGTGACACCGGATGCCTCTGCAGCAGCAGGGACCAGAGGGTGTACGCGACGGCAGAGAGCAGCCCCAGGTACAGCATCAGCGGCCAGGCTTTGGGTGAAGCCGCGTGCAGCCTTCCGCCGGCTGCATACGCGACAAGCGTCATCAGCAGACCACCGACGAGAAATTGCCAGCCGCTGAGCACGACCGGGTCCTCCCGCGCGGAAAAGCGTTTGATCAGCACGGAGGAGCAGCCGTAGGAGGCCGCGGCCAGGACAAGAAAGCCTTCGCCGTCCAGGCGGACGCCTCCTTCAAGCCGCCCGTTCATGCTCACCACGATCACACCCGCAAAGCCGATCAAGCAGCCGAGCAGCTTTCGCGCCGTCAGCTTCTCCTGCCGGAAGACAAGCGCGGCAATCAAGAGGGCAAAGAAGGTGCTGGTGGGAGAGATAATAGAGCCTTTGAAGCCCGGCGCATGGGACAGACCGATATAGAAGAAGGTATACTGGATCACCGTCTGCATCATGGCGAGCATGAGGATCATGCCGCCCGAGCCGCGCTTCGGCAGGAGAAAACGGCCGCGCAGCAGACTTCCGATCAAAATAGTCAGGATGCCCGCCAGTGTAAAACGCACCCCGGCGAAGAGGATCTGACTCATGGTGTCGCCCTCGGCAATGGCGAAGTACTGATAGCCGAGCTTGATGCACGGCGCGGCGCTGCCCCAGAGCAGATTGGCCGCAATCGCGGCGGCAAGGATGCCGGGGACGGTGGAAAGGAAATCTTGTTTGCTGGCGGTTGTTTTCATGCTGGTTCTCCAATAAGTATGATAGTCTGCGAGGTTTTCATGACAAGCGTCCCGAAGTTGTCTTCGGGACGCTTGTTTGGGTGTTCAGGATCATTCCTGTGCGAAGGACACATCCTCCATACCGGCTTTTGCCAAAGCCTCTTTTTCCCGTTTGTTGATCTTCTTCTGATTGATCAGAGAATAGATCACGACGCCGACAGCGACAGCGAAGAAGCCGATGGCGATGGGATAGTGGATGATCTGGCCGAAGTCACCATGGTTCAGGTCCATGAAGCGGACAAAGTTCTGCTCGCACATGGGGCCGAGGATCAGGGCCAGCAGGATCGGGGAAAGCGGGAACTCATACTTGTTCATGAGCCAGCCGATCACGCCAAAGGCCACGCACACGCCCACGTCGAACACGTTCTTGTTGATGGAGAACGCGCCGAGCAGCGAAACGACCAGAATGATCGGATAGAGCATACGCTTCTCAAGCGACACGATCTTGGCGAAGATGCGCACGCCCGCGCAGCCGACAATGAGCATGGCGAGGTTTGCGAGCATCAGGGCCGCAAAGACCTTGTACACTGTGGGCAGTTCGGACACATACATCATGGGTCCGGGCTGAATGCCCTTCATGATGAAAGCGCCGAGGAGGATCGCGGTGACGGAGTCACCCGGTACACCGAGGCTCAGCAGCGGGATCATGGCGCCGCCGGAGCAGCCGTTGTTGGCGGACTCGGTTGCCGCCACGCCGTTGGGGATGCCGGTGCCCCACTTCTCGGGGTGCTTGGAGGTGCCTTTGTTGAAGGCGTAGGAGACAAACACCGCAATGTCGCCGCCCGCGCCGGGGATGGCGCCGATGAAGGTGCCGATGATGCCGCCGGAGAGGATATTGGGCCAGATCTGCTTGATGGTCCTGCCGTCGGGCAGGACACGCGTGATCTTCTCGGTGGACTTGGCCTGGGCGCTCTCGCGGCCGGCGATGATGCGCTCGACACCGGCGATAACTTCTGCCACGGCAAACAGGCCGATGAGCACGGGGATGAAGCTCAGGCCGCCCTTGAGGCTTGTCACGCCGAAGGTGAAGCGCTGCTTGGAGTAGGTCGGGTCAAGGCCGATGGTGCAGAGGAGCATGCCGAAGAAGGCACTGATGAGGCCCTTGGCGATGGACTTGCCGGAGATGGAGATGATGACCGACAGGCCGAAGACCGCGAGCATCAGCATCTCGGCGGAGGTAAACTTCATGGCGACCTTCGCAACCAGCGGGGAGAGGAAGGTCATGATGAGGGCGCCGATCACGCCGCCGCAGAAGGAGGCGAACATCGCGACCGACAGGGCCCTGCCCGCTTCGCCCTTCTGGGCCATGGGGTAGCCGTCCAGCAGTGTCGCCGCGGCGGAGGGGGTGCCGGGAGCGTGGATCAGGATGGCGGAGATGGAACCGCCGTACATGCCGCCGCAGTAGATACCGAGCAGCAGGCCGACGGAGGGGATCAGATCCATGCCGAAGGAGAACGGGATCAAGAGGGCCACGCCCATGGTGGCCGTCATGCCGGGGATGGCGCCCAGCAGCACGCCGCCGACGGCGCCCAGCAGCGTCATGAGCAGGACGGTCGGGTCCAGGAAGACATTCGCGTAGCTGGAAAACAGTAAATTCCAATCCATACATGTCCCTCCTTAAAACTTATCGACCAGATCCCGCAGGAACTGGAGCACACCCATCGGGATATTGACCGACAGGAATTTATAAAACACCAGCCACATGCCGAGCGGTACTAGGATCGAGATCAGCAGCAGCGGCACCGGCTTTCTCAGGCCGATCATCCACATAATGGCGCCGGAAAGCAGGGCGCTCACGACCACATAGCCGAGGCTTTTGAAGAAATAGACATATACACAGCAGAGAAGGATCACGATCAAGGCTGCAAGCACACCCTTGTCCTTGATAAAGTTCAGGCTCTCGGCCCTCTCGGCCAGGGGATCGTTTGCCTTCATGCCGGAAAGCTTGATAATGGACTGGATCAGCAGAACGACAGTGAAAACCGTCATGCCGATAATCATGATGCGCGGGAAGGTGGAAGGCTGCACGGCTGCGTTCTTTGCTGTCTTGATCTTGCCGGACTGGATCCATGCCCAGAGCTCGAAGGCAAGCAGCGCAATTGACGCGATCAGGTTGGAAAATGCCTTGGTCTGCGTTTTTTTCACTTCCAAAAAGAATCACATCCTTTCAGTAATGAGTACCATGGACGTGTCATTCTGAGCGGAGCGAAGAATCTTTTGCCCCTATGCGCCGCTGGGAAAAGATCCTTCGCTTGCGCTCAGGATGACAAAAGGGCTGTAAAATACGGGGCAGGCATTTCTGCCTGCCCCGCTGGCTTTGGATTCGCTTGCCTTATTCCGCAGGATTATGCAGCCGCGGGCTCATCAATGAGGCCGACGGTCGCCATAGCGGCGGGCACGTCCTTGGAAGCCTGAGCGAGGTATTCGCCGTAGCCCTTGCCGTCAAGGTAGTCGATCTTCTGGCCAAGAGCAGCCATCGCAGCCACGAAGTCAGGATCTTCGATGGCGGCGGCGCAGGCCTTCTCGAGGGTGGCGACGATCTCATCATCAACGCCGAGAGGCACGGCCATGCCGCGCTGGGTGGCGTAGAAGATCTCATAGCCCTGCTCCTGGCAGGTGGGGACGTCGGGGAACACGTCGTTGCGGACAGTGTCCATGATGCCGAGCATGGTCAGGTCGCCGGACTCAACGAAGGAGCGGGCCTCGGCGGCGGAGACGGTGACGCCCTGGATCTCGTTCTGGGCAGCAGCCTTGACAGCGGCGGCAGCGCCGTCGGAGTAGGCGATCATCTTGATGTCGATGTCGGCAGCGTTCATCAGGTAGCCGCCGGCGACGTGCCAGACGGAGCCGGAGGAGGAGCCGCCCATGGTGACCTCACCGGGGTGAGCCTTGCAGTAGTCGATGAAGGTCTTCAGATCGGTGATGCCGTTGTCGGCCGCCCACTTGGTGTTGACGGTGATGGCAGCAGCGTCCGTGTTGACACGGCAGAGGGGGATGTAGTTCTCATAGGTATACTCGGACATGTCCAGAGGGCCGTAGGAAGCGAGCTCCCAGGTAATCATGCCGATGGTGTAGCCGTCGGGCTCCGCGTCGGCAATGGCCTCATGGCCGATAACGCCGCCGGCGCCGGTCTGGTTGTCAACGGTGATGGTCTGGCCGAGCTGCTTCTCGAGGGCAGCGCAGAAGGCGCGCAGGCAGTTGTCGGTGCCGCCGCCGGCGCCCCAGGGGTTGATGGCGGTGATGCCCTTGGTGGGGTAATCCGCAAAAGCGGCAGGCGCCATAACAGCCATAGCCAGCATCAGAGCCAGAGTCAGGGCAAGGATCTTTTTCATGTTTTTTCCTCCTAAGTTTTAGTTTGGTTTCGCAAAGGAAATCTGGCATTATTATATAAAACATGCCCAGTACTGTCAAGCGAAAAGAAGAGAAAATGGTTGATTTGACGAAAAAACGGAACTACTCAAATTTTAGAGTGTTGAAAAACATTATTTCCCTTTCAGCGCTGAACCCGGCCTGAAGCGTTGCCGCCGACCAGGGCCAGGACCTCCTTTTCAGAGGCAAGGTTGAAGTCAAACTCGGTGGCCTGCTTGAGGCAGCTTGCCGCCACCGCGTACTCGATCTGCTGCTGCGGATCATCCGCCCACTTGCGCATGGCGTGGATCAGCCCGCCGCCGAAGGAGTCACCCCCGCCGACGCGGTCGACCAGATGGATGAGGTAGTTGTGGGCAAAGTAAGCCCTGCCGTCCACATACAGCATGCCGCTCCAGTTGTTCTCGGAGGCGGAGATGCTGCCGCGCAGAGTGATCGCCACCGCCTTGAAGCCGAAGCGCTCCGTGAGCTGACGGGCGACGGAGAGATAGCCCTCCCGGTCGAGCTTGCCGGAATTAATGTCGGTATTCTCGGCGGCGATGCCGAAGACGTCCTTCGCATCCTCCTCGTTGGCGATGCACACGTCCACATAGGGCATGAGCTCCGCCATGACCTGCCCGGCCTTTTCCCGCGTCCAGAGCTTGCCGCGGTAGTTGAGATCGCAGGAGACAGTGATGCCCTTTGCCCTTGCCGCCCTACAGGCGTCCAGGCAAATCTCCGGAAGCTCGCCGCCGAGGGCCGGGGTGATGCCCGTAAAGTGGAACCAGTCGGCCCCGTCGAAGATCCTGTCCCAGTCGAATTCCTCCCGTTTGGCAACAGCGATGGAGGATCCGGCGCGGTCATAGATGACCTTGCTGCCGCGCTGGGAGGCGCCCTTCTCGCAATAGTAGACACCCAGACGCGGGCCGCCCCGCAGGATCATGGACGTGTCCACGCCATAGCGCCGCAGGGCGTTGACGGCGTTCTGCCCGATCTCATGTTCCGGGACCTTGGAGATGAAAGCCGCGTCATTGCCGTAGTTTGCCAGGGACACCGCGACATTGGCCTCGCCGCCCGCGTAGGTAGCCTCAAAGGTGTCGGTCTGCAGAAAGCGCAGATAGCCGGGGGGATTGAGGCGCATCATGATTTCACCGAAGGTAATGATTTTGCTCATGCTTCATTCACCGCTTTCATAAATTCTTTTGCCAGAGCCGTGATTTTGTCCCACTGCCCCGACTGTATCCATTCTTTGTTGACAAGGTTCCCGCCGACACCGAGGCCGACGCAGCCCGCTTTCATGAAGTCCGCGGCGTTTTTCTCGTTCACGCCGCCGACCGCCATCAGCGGGATGTGCGAAAGCGGCGCGCGCACGGCTTTAATATAGGCGGTGCCGAGGACGGATGCCGGAAAAACCTTGACCGCGTCAGCGCCCGCGTTATAGGCTTCCAGGATTTCCGTCGGCGTGAGCGCGCCGGGAAACAGGCCAAGGCCCAGCGCCTTGCCCATGCGGATGATCTCCGGCTGGGTTGTCGGGGTCACCAGATATCGGCCGCCCGCGTTATAGGTCATACGCACCTGTTCGGGGGTGATAACGGTGCCCGCGCCGGCAAGCAGCCGGTCGCCGAACTCCTTCCCCAGCGCTTCGATGCCGCGGGCAGTGTCGGCCCAGGTCTCCGGCTCACGCTGATTATAGGTCACTTCCATGAGACCGATGCCGCCCTCCTCAAGCGCGTGGCCGAGCCGCAGCAGATACGCCGGCTCCAGCCCGCGCACAATGGCGACGATTTTCCGTTTCTTTATGGTTTCCAATGGGGTCATTTTCCGTGCTCCTTCCGTATTACGCTGCTTTAACTGTATTTCGGACCGTGTTTATATTTTATCAGGATTTGCGTTTCCGTCAATGTCTAATAGAGCAATACTTCCGAGAAATCGAATGTACCGATGAAAAAAGTACGGGGATATGCTGCAGAAATTGTGCAGAAGATTGGTCAACTTTATGCTAAAGACAATTATAAGTTAGAATAATCATGCCTGCGCAAAAAGGCCATGGATAACAGTCATCTCCGCCATCCATGGCCACATACATGATTTAGATATCTTTCATCGTTCCCTCTGTTAGTACATCCATCATTACCTTTGCGCCGAGTTTGAATGCGTAACAGAAGGTTTCGCAATCGGTCAGCACATTGATCTCTCGCTGGGCGGTCATGTAATCCTCAAACTGTTCCTTTTGCTTTTCTGTGAGGGTGCCGATGAGCGCATCCCCGGCCTTGACGACTTCGTTAAGCGCTCTGGAATACTGGCTACCCTTCTTAAAGCCGCGCTCGCTGGGGTGAATGTCTCCCAAATAGAGATCTTCCAGCACTTGCATCTTAATCCCCCCTCAGCAGTACATAAACTCGTCCAACACGATTTCTTCCGCCCGAATTTTGATGCTGTTCATGCGCCGAACCCACTCCATCTGGTTCTCTGCTTTGAGATGCTCTGTAACGCCCTCGGCCTGGGCCATTTGCGTAATCATAGCATCAAGCTGCTCGTTGGCCTGAGCATCAATCTCCCGCAAGTATTCATACAGTTTTCCAGCGGTCAAGAGATTGGTATATGTAACGCGCCGGTTTTGTTTCAGCCAGCGCAGGTGCCGCTGGCCCCAGATACCGACTGATAGCTTCTCGTCTTCTTCCCCGGCAATCACATAGTAATCGCCCTGCAGCTCATATTGCAGACCTGTTCTTTCGTCTGTTTTGAATTGGTTCATTGCACACTCCTTATCCCGCCATTTTCATGATGATCTCATCGACTGCATCGGTGTATCTACCCTGGGCGATCAGCCTGCTGCGCAGCCTGTTCAGTGCCAGCAGCATCACCCGCCATTCGCTTTCGGTCAGATACAGATATCTTTTCTCTATTCTCATAACCTTCGACCTCCCTTGAGTCCATTGTAGAGTAAGGCTTTTGAGAAATCGAATGTACCGATGAAAAAGTTTGGAATATGTGTGCCCGCTGCCGGGATTTTTCTGTTTTGATTGAGTCCGTTATGAACACTCGTACCAACATCAAAACAACACCATAAGGTCACCAGCCGCCGCAAGCGGCGTCCGGTCGACCGATGGTGTTGTTTTTCCTTTCCAACTCGGAGGTCTCGCGGGGGACCTCCGAGTTGGTTATTGCGCAGAGGTGAGTCCGTTATGAACACTCGTACCAAACGCACAAAATCCGAACCGGTTCTTCCCTGTGGGAGACGGGCTCGGATTTTGTGTTTTCTTTGGGTATGAGTATTACAGAAACGGCGTAATGCGCAAAACCGAGCCTCAGAATAAAAACAAGGAAAGGATTCGGAGGTAAAGATTATGCGAAAACTGATTTCCTGCAAGTATCATGAGGATTCCCAGACTGTGTAGCTGCTCTACACAGACGGGATGCTGATCGACATTGACTGCATGGCCGTTGAAGACGAGGTTGCCCGGAACATGTATGAGCGATCAGAGCTGGATTACCTGCTCACCCATGACCCGGTGGGCTACGCCGACCTGATTCTCAATGGTGATGTAGAGGCGTATCTGCGAAGCGTTACCGACTATCGGCCGCTGGACGAAAGAGAATACTGAGATTAATGCGGGATGATGTGTTTATCGCATCATCCCGCTCTTCTGTAATGTCGAAAAATAGAGCGCGAAAAAGCCTGTGTTTTCAACCGGTTTAGGTGTCAAACTTATTTGGAGAATATAATTTTTCACTAAACCCATGTTGCTTACTTTGTAACAAGATTTAGCAGCTCTTCATAGCTGCTTACCACATCGTAAACAACTTCGCCATTGAAAATAGCTTTGAAATGCTGTCTGGCACAATGGATTTTCGCTTTTTCCGGTGTTGATGTGTGATCCTCAAACATGAGCGTTTCCATGGAGCCTTTTGTTTCAGCGACGAAGTAAATATGCTTGACGCTGCCCTCATAGAAAGCAATAGCCCAGTCTGGATTATACTTTCCGATAGGTGTCGGGATAAAGAAACCATCCGGCAGCTTCACATATATCCGCGGCCCCGGCATTTTCCCTGATGCGTTCGATCTTCCGGGAACCGGGGATCGGCACGATGTAAGGCTTTTTGTTGATCATCCAAGCCAGAGAGATCTGCGCGGGCGTGGCGTCCTTCTCGGCCGCGAGGGAGCGGATCAGCTCAAAGAGCGCACGGTTGGCTTCAAAGGCCGCGTCGGAATACGGTCAAATCTTTTCCAAGGACGCGCGTTTTCATTTTGCTTTCCTCCTGACTTTCAAAAGTTTCATGATCCCGTAACCGAGCATGGAAAACAAAACCATGACTGCAAGAATATCCGCGAGGAAGAACACTCGCGGTTCGCTGTAATCGAAAAAGGCAAAGGGCAGTTTCAGAAACAGGTAGGCCGGGATCTGCCTTTTCACGAAAGCATAGACTCCATACAGGGAAACTGCGCCCAGGCAACCGAGAACGGCTGCTTTTTCCCTGCCCTTCGGCAACATCGCGCCCAAATGCGTCCCTACGTGCAGGCTCATGAGCACGAGGCCCCAGTTGGCCAGGGGCAGGTGGATCGCACGGGCGACAGAGGAAAGACCATCCGTCGACAGGAAGGTATACAGGTGCTTGCTCATGAGGATGCCGCACAGTGGCTGGACAATCATAAAGATCAGGAGCAAGAGGTTCAGCACCGTCTGAAAAACACGCGGCGGGAAATACTGCCCCTTGAACAGGTTCTTCCACCATGCGCGGTTGAGCCAATGATGCAGACCATACAGCACCAGCATCAGCGTTCCTGCTATCTCGTGGAAGGCCTCCCCGATCAGGGAGTAGGCCATCAGCAACGGCAGCAGGAGCGCCATGGCGGCGTCGAGAATCCGTCTCTTTGCCATTTCAGAAGCCAAGCTCGTTCAGCCAATTAGCGACTGAAGTCTGCACCTTATCCGGATTATTCTGGGTGTCGGTCCCGGCAACTGCAAGTCCCTTTGCGATGGCGCAATCGGGATAGGCCGCGGCAAGGCTGCGGTCAAAGCCCGACAGTCCGCTGCCTGCATGGGTGGAGAACGGGACCAGAGTTTTGCCGGAGAGCGGCGTGCTTTCGAACACTGTGTACAGGATCATCGGCCAGTCGCCCCACCAGACCGGGGCACCGATGAAAATGGTGTCGTAGCGGTCGAAGTCCGGAAGCTCCCCGGCATAGGCCGGGCGTGCACCGTCCCGCTGTTCCTGCAGGGCAACATCGGTCAGCTCCTTGTAGGTCATGGGATAGTGATCATCTGCCGGGAGAATCTCGTACAGGTCAGCCCCTGTCGCTTCTCCGATCATCTCCGCCACAATGGCGGTGTTTCCCTTTTCAATGACACCCACATTGTACTGCTCTCCCGTGCGGGAGAAGTAAAGCACCAGGATCCTGCTGCCGGATTCCTCCGGGGCTTCTGCGGGTGTTTCCGTCTCTGCCGGTTCCTGCGATACCGGTGCCGTCTCCGGTGTGGATTCCGGAGCGGCGGCTTCCTGTGCAACTTGAGAGGTTGGCTGCGCTCCTGTCGCTGAACTGCAGGCGGAAAGACCGAGCATGAGCGCCGCAGTCAGCAAAAGTGAGATGAGTTTTTTCATGGTGATTTTTATTCTCCTCTCGGATACACCGGTGCCTCCGCACCTTTTGACAGACGCGGAGGCATTTTTATTACTGTTTGCCCTCTTCCATGCCGGTTTCCAGCCCCGGCTGCAGGGGGCCGTAATAGTAGGAGGCCGTTGCACCGCCGTCCACCAGGAAGGTGGAACCGGTGATGAACTGGGCCCGCTCGCTCATAAGAAGCTCGGCCACATCAGCGACCTCATCCGTCGTGCCGGGACGCCCCGCGGGGCATTTAGCAAACATGTTCTTGTAAAAATCACCCCGGAGGCCATTGAATTCGTCCACAGCCAGCGGCGTTACGATGATGCCCGGCGCAATGTCGTTGATCCTTGCGCCGCGCTTGCCCCACTCCACGGCCTCGTACATGACGCGCTTTTCATTGCATCGCTTAGCCAGCTGGTAGGCGTGCAGAGTGTTGACGATATTCTCCGGCTGCAGGATCTCCAGACCCAGAAGCTCTTCCGTCGGGGTCATGGCCAGCGCCCGATCCTCCTCGGGCGTGAGCTGCTTCATGCGCCAGCCGGACTGGCTGGAGATCGTAACGCCCACGCCGCCGGGAACGATGACCTTGCGGACCTCTTCCAGCAGGATCGCCGTGCCCAGCAGATCGACCTGTAGGATCTGCTCAATGGTCGCTTGGGACGGGGACACACCCGCTGCGTTTACAAGCATTTTGATGGGGCCATATTCCTGCGCGGTTTTTACAGCGTTCACAATGGACTCCCGGGACGCCATATTCATCTCAATGACCACCGCATCAAAGCCGGCGTTGGTCAGGGTATTCAAAGTTTCCTGCGCTTTTTCCGGGCGGCGGGTCGCGATCACGATCTTCTTGCCATAGCCAATTCTCCGCACGATCGCCAGCCCGATCTGCCCCGCGCCGGTGACAAGCAATACGTCCTTTGTCATGAGGTATTCTCCCTTCAAAATGTACTGGCTACGGCGTCGGTGAACTTCCAGCAGCCGTCTATTCTTTCTGCTTTCATATCCAGCTGCAGCCGCCAGGTATGGTGTCCTCCGCCGAATACCGCAGCCTCCACCCGGCTCTGCGCCAGAAGGGTCGCAGTATTGCCGCTTACCTTTGCCTCCAGCTTGACCGGCTCTTCGGAAAAATAGTTCATCGTACCCCGCAGGATGTAACGGATGTACTCGTCTCTTGACTGCCGCATGCCGGTCATATGGGTCAAATGGAAGCTCTCGTCCAGTGTTGCTTCCATCCCGGCCCGGTCTTTGGCAATGGCCGCGCAGTAAAAAGAGCGGTACTGATCCTTGATCTGCTGCTCGTCCATCAGACGCTCTTCTTTGCCCAGGCGGCGACCATCGCCTCGGATTTAGCCGCGTCTGCGCCGTGGACAGCGAGGCCGCGGCCAACAGTCGCACCCTTGCAGCTCTGCTTCAAGGTCCGCTCACTGCCGCCCAGACCGCTGCCCTCATGGGTCATCACGGCGAAGACCTTCTTGCCGGTGAAGTCCAGCTTCTCCAGCTGGGTCAGCACCGCCATGGGGAAGGTGCCCCACCAGCAGGGACCGCAGACAAACACGTTGTCGTACTCACTGATGTTGTCCAGATAGGCTTTCAGTTCCGGCCGGGCCTTGGTGCGCAGCTCCTCCTGTGCCTCCTCGGTGCAGGTCATATAGTCCTTGGAGTACTCCCGAACGGTCTCGATCTCGAACAGATCGCCGCCCACTGCCTTCTGGATGAATTCGGCCACGATCTCGGTGTTGCCCTTCTTGAGTTCACGGATCGAGCCGTTCCAGTAGTTCTGCCCCTTGCGGGAATAGTAGATGATGAGATTATTAGACATGATGTTTTCCTCCAATTTTTCCATGTGTTTGCCTTTCTGTGAACAGTATAAAAAAAGATACCCTCCAAATCAATTCAGATTTTGGAGGGCATTTGATAAGTTTTACTTATTGATTGAGGAATTCCTGAACCAGTAATCGCTCAAACTCCACAACTGCCTGGCCGTGGTTTTCCCGCTTGCGGAAGGCGCACAGGTTCCGTATGATCTGGCCACCGTCGCGGAGAAGGGGAACTCGTTTCATGGCTGACCCGAACTGTTGCTCACTGCCGCAAAGCTCCACAGGCAGGACACCTTTGTTGGAAACCACCAGCACGTGGGCCTCCTGTGCCGTTTCGGCAAACAGGAACTCACCTCGAAAGCCCACGATATCCCGGTGATAGCTTTGTTCGTTTTCCCGCTGCGCCGGGGAGGCGATCAGAATACAGGGGATGTTTTTCAGATCCGCAATGTCGATCCCGTCCAGGCGGGAGAGCGGATTGTGGGCAGCGATCTCCACATAGCACTTGCTCTCCGAGAGGATGAGATTCACATACTCGTCGGAAAAGGCCCGGCGCTGATCGTTCAGCACCAGATCCAGCTTGTTCAGCCGCAGGCCGTCAAAAAGATCCTCATGATTTCCCACAGTCACATGAAGGTCGATCTCCGGGTGCAGCTCGGTAAAAGCTGCGATGGCATGGTTGAATTCCTCACCGCTGTAGCTGAGCAGAACCCCGACGTTCAGTTCCCTCGCTCCGGCGCGGCCTACACGCAGCGTGTCGCGGCGAAGCTGCTCCAGGTCGGCGGTGATCAGAACGGAGCGCTTGTAGAAAAGCTCACCAGCAGGGGTCAGGGTGAAGCGGCGCTTGACACGCTCCAGGAGCTTCACGCCCAGTTCGGCCTCCAGTGCCTGGATCTGTTGGGAGATGGCGGACTGGGAGATATTGCACTGCTCCGCCGCCGCGGTAAAGCTGCCCCGTTCCACCACGGCTTGGAAGTATTCGATCTGTCTCAACAGCATGGCAGCTCTCCTCAGCGGATGAAGTTCGTGGCGATACGCCGTTCTTCCTGTTTCGGCAGTTCGATCCCGGCCGCTTCCCCGGCGGCTTTCAGCTTAAGGAGCCAGGCCATGTTGCGGCCAAGCACACGCATGATCTGCAGGCCTTCCTCGTCCTGCAGAACTTCCTCCGGTGAGTTGCCGTGCACCATGTTCCAGTAGCGGGAACCGGGGACGATCATCTGCCCGTGCAGAAAATACTTGTTCATTTGATCCAGCGCTGAGGTCGTCCCGGAGCGTCGGGCAGAAACCACCGCCGCGGCGGGCTTGAAGGCAAAGGGATTCATCTCTCGCCTTGGCCCTGAGAAAAAGGCGCGATCCATAAAGCTCATGAGCGCGCCGTTCATCCCGGAGAAGTACACCGGGGAGCCGAAGATGAATCCATCGTATTCCTCCGCCAGCGAGGTAAACTCATTGACCTTATCGTCAAAAACGCATTTACCCAGCCTCGCGCAGGCTCCGCACCCGGCACATCCGGCGATGGGCTTTTTTCCGATCCAGAAGAAATCGGTCTCAACGCCTTCCTCGTTCAACGTCTTTGCCGCCTCGCACAGAGCCGTATAAGTGCATCCCTTTTCGTGGGGACTTCCGTTTATGAGCAGAACTTTCATTTTCTTTCCTCCACTCGCATTGTTTTATCTGATCGCTTCGAGATTCTCTTTTTACGGTATTATATATTAAAATAAAACAATGTTACACAGAAATCAATTCATTTTATTATCTCTATGCTATCATGTCCTTCAGGAGGTGAGAACATGGAAGTCACAACAAGAGAGTACACACTGCTTTTCAATACGATTACCGCCGTAATTGAAAAACTGGATGCTCTCAAGGCAGAATTGATTTTTGCCCAGCAGCAGGCGGAGGAGATCGTAATAGGCACGGACAAATCGATGGCAAAGATGTGACCCTTGCATTTTGGAGTTGACCCCAGTTTCAGTAGGGGTGACCCCGAAATTGTCCGAACTTTGTATTATTGGGGTTCTTCTCCATAAAAGGACTCCAATTTTGATACAAAGTTGGAGTCCTTTCTTTTTGCCCAAAAGTCCTTGAAATCAGGCACTTTCAGAAAAACGGCTCTTCCGAACGGATCATTTTCCGTCCCGGGAAAGCCGTTTTTGTATTAAAGGATGTGCTCTTCCCGGCCTTCTTCCGGGGTGAAATCGTTCAGCTACATGGGCTGGTTTCCCGCAAAAATGATTTGACTTTTTCACAAAATCGTCTTATAATCCCGGACAGTGTGTGGCGAAAGCGTAAATCCGACTTTGCCGCACACTTTTATTTTTATACTTGGAAACGATACAAGCACTGTGCTGATACGATACAAACGGTCTGCACGGTGCTTTTTCGTTTTGGAAGGAGAACACATGGAACAAAAATCCAACGCTTTTCTGGAAACAGAAAAACTCTCGACTCTGATGCGGAAGTACTCGCTTCCCTGCATCATTTCCCTGGTTGTGGCGGCACTCTACAACATTGTCGATCAGATCTTCATTGCCAACGCCGACTATCTCGGCTCCTATGGCAACGCGGCCAACACGGTCGTCTTCCCTCTGACCGTGGTCGCGCTGGCCATCGCCGTTATGATCGGAGACGGTGCCTGTGCCTTCGTTTCGATCTCGCTGGGCGCGGATCGCAAGGAAGACGCCCACCGCTATCTGCAGGCCCTGGGCAAGGCCGGGCCTTCCATGATCCTGTCGCTGGTAAGAGAGATCATCTTCGGCGTCTTCCTGCCGATCCTGCTTCCGCGCTTCTTTGGTCTGGACGGCGTGCTCTATTCCTTCCCGACGGCGGACGTACTGACCTTTATCCTGACAGTCATCGTTATCCTTGCAAGTTTACCGTGAACTCAGTGCCGAAAACCGCATAATTAAACCGCATAATTAATATGAAAACGGAAGCAAGAGCATTATCTGCGCCCTAAACTCGCAGCTATTCTTATATAGGAATGTTCACAAAATGTTCACGTAAGAATTAGCACTCTCCTCTTGACAGTGCTAAAAACGGTGCTATAATCATAATCGAACAGAGGAACGAAGATCGAATAGATGACCTCCATCCCCCTTGCTCAGGTAACAAACAAAATGATTGCAGTATTTGAAGGAGGCATGACTTATGTTACCGAGTATTTTTGGAGAGAGTTTGTTTGATGACTGGATGGGCTTCCCGTTCAGAAGCTTTGAACCCGACGTGGATCGCAAGCTGTATGGGAAACATGCAGCACAAGTGATGAAGACCGACCTGAAGGAGCACGATGAGGGCTACGAGTTGAAGGTGGATCTGCCGGGCTTCAAGAAGGATCAGATCGAATTGCAGCTACAGAATGGCTACCTGACGATCACCGCTTCCAAGGGCCTCGAAGAAGAGGGCAAGGACAAGAAGGGAAAGATCGTTCATCAGGAACGCTACGAAGGCTCCATGACCAGAAGCTTCTATATCGGCGAGAATGTCAAGGAAGAAGATGTCCAGGCCAAGTTTGAGGATGGCGTCCTGACGCTTGACTTCCCGAAGGAGAAGCCGGTAGCGCTTCCGGAACGCAAGACCATTCAGATCCAAGGCTAATCATTACTACTCCAGCGCCCTGCCAACCGCGGGGCGCTTTCTATTTCAGAGGAGATGTTTGAAATGAAAGAGAATTTGATTCTGGCTAATTATAAAGTTGAGAGCGAAGCGTATCAGGCCCTGTCTGAACTGAAACGCGACACGACCAATGCCAACTATACAATTTCGCAGGCAGTAATCGTGAAGAAGGAAAATGACAAACTCACCATTATGGACGGCTTCGTCAATGGCACGATGAACGGTGACGACACGTGGAAGGGCAGCCTGATCGGCAGCCTTGTCGGCGTGCTCGGAGGTCCGCTCGGCGTATTGTTGGGCGGCAGCATGGGTATGCTGATCGGCGGTGCCGTTGATGCCAATGACATGGTGGACAATGCCTCTTTGCTGGAGAAGGCCGGTGACAGTATCCTCAATGGCGAAACCGCAATCATTCTGCTTGCACAGGAAGAATACGAAACAGCCCTGACTGCGAAGCTTAATAACTTCGAAGTGTCCATTACCCGGTTTGATGCTGCTGAGGTTGCTGCAGAAGTCGAGCATGCACGCGAACTTGAGAAGCAGATGGCTAAAGAGGCCCGGGAAAAGATGCGGGAAGAAAGGACCGAAGAGTTCAAGGAAACGGTCTCCAAAAAGAGTGAAGAATTGAAAAACTGGTTTTCGCATCTTGGGAAAAAAGAGTAATCCTGACGCAGAAGATCGGCATTCCATAAGATCCCGGAGCACGGTATAATCTTAGCATCCTATACATCAAGGAGACGAATCATGTTTAATCATCACGACATAAAGCGGGACAGTTGCATGCTGCATGGCCCCTTGGCGCACCACGGATATGATTGGTGGTGGCACTCTTTCACTGCCCAGGATGCTGAAACCGGAGAGGACAAGCCATTTTTTATTGAGTTTTATGTTTGCAACCCTGCACTGGCAGAGGACGAGCCGGTCATGGGACAACTTCCGGAGAACCGGGCTGCAGGAAAGAAGCCTTCCTACCTGATGGTAAAGGCAGGCACATGGGGTGAGGATGCCTGTCAGCTGCACCGCTTCTTTGCATGGAAAGACGTCTCTTTGCACCCAGACGCCCCATACCGGATTGAGGCCGCGGACTGTCTGGCCTGTGAAACAGCCCTGAAAGGCAGTGTTAACATTACGGCAGAAGAAGCAGCAGCCCATCCTGAGTGGATGTGTGACGCAGGAACAATGACCTGGGATCTGACGGTAGACAAGCAGATCGCTTTTAACGTTGGATACGGGGCCAGCAAGCCCATGCGGGACGCGGAAGCCTTCGCCATGTACTGGCACGCCGAGGGAATGAAGAGTGCCTATAGCGGAACCATTATTTACAACGGAAGACAGTACACGGTCACGCCGGAGCGCTGCTACGGCTACGCCGATAAGAACTGGGGCCGGGACTTCACCACACCCTGGGTCTGGCTGTCCTCCAACTGTTTGGTCAGCAGAAAGACCGGGAAACAGTTGTTGAACAGTGTCTTCGACATTGGCGGTGGCAGGCCAAAGATTTATTTTGTCCCGTTGGATCGTCGGCTGTTGGGGGTGTTCTACTATGAGGGCAAGGAATATGACTTTAATTTTTCAAAGCTTCACCTGATGGTGAAAACCACATTCTCCTTTGAGGAGCGCGATGAAGAAGTCGTCTGGCATGTGCGGCAGGAAAATATCTATGCCGCCATGGAAACAGAGGTGCACTGCCTGAAAAAGGATATGCTGTTGATCAACTATGAAGCACCGGACGGCAGCAGGCATCACAACCGCCTTTGGAACGGCGGTAATGGTTGGGGCACGGTAAAGTTGTATGACTGGAAGGATGGACAACTGATTCTGGCAGATGAAATAGAGGCCTCTCACATTGGCTGTGAATACGGAGAATATGATCACAGCGAAGCATACTGATGTAAACAGAAGAAACAGGCTGTCCTGCTCATCGGCTCTCCCGGTGGGCAGGATCTTTTTTGCTCTGAAAAAAGTATTCGGCTAAGAATCGACATGATTCGCGGTCTCTCTGTGTTATCCTGTCCACAAGAGGTGTGAGTATGAATATCACGGAAAAAGAGTACACGCTGCTTTTCAACGCGGTCACCAACGCGCTTGAACAGTTGGAGGCGCTCAAATTTGCATTGATTCTTGCCCAGCAGCAGGCGGTGGAAATCGTCATCGCCAAGAACAGTCTCACTGTACAGGAATAGGCTCTTACGCATCAGAGAGGTCATGAATTTGTCACCTGGAAACAGGTGGCCTTTTTTTATTTCGGTAGATTACAGGCAGCCTTTATGGTATACTTATTATGGAGTATTAGACAGAAAGGCGGTGTGCATAAATGCTGGACAAAACCTATATAGCAATCGATCTGAAAAGCTTCTATGCTTCCGTCGAATGCCAGGAACTTGGGAAAGATCCGCTCACGACAAATTTGGTTGTTGCGGATAAGAGCCGCACGGACAAAACAATCTGCCTGGCTGTTTCCCCATCCCTGAAAGCCCACGGTATTCCCGGTCGGGCACGGCTTTTTGAGGTCGTATTGTTGAAACGGCCCGCCTGACAGATACAAAAAGAGAGCTGTCGGAGGAGCAGAAAGAGATTATCAGCAAACAGCTGCATGAGCTTCAATCTCGTTTGAAAACAGATCCAACGGTCACCGTTACCTACTTTGTTCACGACAGCCGTAAGGATGGCGGAGCCTATCGTTCTGCTACAGGTGCAGCAAAGAAAGTTGACGAGCATCTGGGCGTGCTGGCGATGAGCAATGGGATCACAATTCCCTTTGATGATATCTTGAGTTTGGAGTAACCATTATTTGAAAAGAGGAATACGTCAAGGGCATCTACAAGCCAATGCAAGTATCTCTTTTGGCGTCTTTCTTCTGGGGCATTGACTCCTTTCGTTTGACCGTATATTACTGAGTATAGAAACGAGGTGCCCATGAAAAAAGCGATAACAGTTCTTACAGCCTTGATTCTCCTGCTCACTGCAGGCTGCGGTGCCTCCGAGCAAAGCAGCGAAAGCGCAGCGGAGAGCACCTTTAGGCAAATCTCACAGGATGAGGCCATGGAAATGATGGCCCGTGATGACGGACATGTTGTCGTGGATGTCCGCCGCCAGGATGAGTATGACGCAGGGCATATTCCCGGTGCAATACTGATACCGAATGAATCCATCGGCTGTGATTCCCCGGAAGCACTGACTGACTACGATCAAATCATCCTGATCTACTGCCGCACAGGAAACCGCTCGAAGCAGGCGGCAGAAAAGCTGGCGGCCATGGGATATACCAACATTTACGAGTTCGGCGGGATCAACACTTGGGAAGGCGATATTGTGACGAATGAGGAGGAAGCAACTGAAGTGGGAGCATTCGATTTTGAGAAGAAAAGCGTGTTGCTCAACAGTGGCTATGAAATGCCGATCCTGGGCTTGGGCACGTATGCGCTCGATTATGATACCTGCGTGAGCTCTGTAAAAACACTGCTTCGGAATGGCGGCCGCCTGATCGATACGGCATATATGTATGGAAATGAGGATGCCGTTGGCGAAGGCGTTCGGCAGGCGATGGCTGAGTACGGCATTCCCCGTGGAGAGATATTCGTCATCACCAAAATCTATCCGAACCAGTTTCACGACCCGGAAGCCGCTATCGACATGGCGCTTGAAAAGCTGAACATCGACTATATCGACATGATGCTGTTGCACCATCCTGGAACAGACGATGTGAAAGCCTACAAAGCTATGGAGAAGTATGTGGAGCAGGGCAAGATCCGCTCACTCGGTCTCTCCAACTGGTATATCAAGGAACTGACCTCTTTCCTTCCGCAGATAACGATCACCCCTGCGCTTGTACAGAATGAGATCCATCCCTATTACCAGGAGCAGGAAGTGGTACCGTTCATCCAGGAAAAAGGAATTGTTGTGCAGTGCTGGTATCCGCTGGGCGGTCGAGGATATACCGCGGAGCTGCTGGGAGATGAGACAATCTGCGCCATAGCGGAAGCGCATGAAGTCTCTGCCGCCCAGGTGATCTTGCGTTGGGATCTGCAGCGCGGCATCGTAGTGATTCCGGGATCGGGCAATGAGCAGCACATAATAGAGAATCTTGATCTGTTTGACTTCGAGCTGACGGCGGAGGAAATGGAGCAGATTGCAGCTCTGGACCGTGGGGAGAAGCACGACTGGTATTAAGGAAACAGGTGAATATGATGAAAATATTAGTTCTTAATGGCAGTCCCCGGCCGCATGGCAACACGGCGGAGATGGTGGCCGCATTCAAAGAAAGTGCAGAAGAAGCAGGACATGAAGTAACGGTCATCAATATTTGCAGAATGAACATCAAAGGCTGCCTCGCCTGTGAATACTGCCATGGGAAGGGGCAGGGTAAATGTGCGCAGCAGGATGATATGCAGGAGATCTATGACAAGCTGCAGAGTACAAACATGCTCGTCCTGGCTTCGCCGATCTACTATCATGGTATCAGCGGACAGTTGAAATGTGCAATTGACCGATTTTATTCCGCGCTTTATCCCAAAGCACCGGAGAGCCTTCAAAAGGTTGCTATGTTCCTAAGTTCCGGAGATCCGGATATGTATGATGGGGCACGTTTTTCCTATGAGGGTGATTTCCTGGGATATCTGGGGCTGGAAGATATAGGGATCGTCACCAATCATGATAAAGACTGTTTAGAGACTATCAGGAAAATGGCGACTGCTCTGTAAATCCGCATTTGAGCCTCGAAGTGGTAAACAGTCTACACAAGCAAAACAACTAATCATTGAGGAGAGTAAACTATTCTATGTTTAAGAAAAAAGGCAAATCAGTTGTGCTGACCATCTTATTTGTGACCGTACTCTTATCTGCATGCGGCAAAGCCAAAACGGCAGAATCTTCCGCTCCAGTTGAGACCGCAGGAGCGGAGACAGCTTCAGTGCCGAGCACAGCACAGAACGAACAGACGAGCGATATATCTTCTTTAGAATCTCCGTCTGCACCTGTCGAATATGAAACGGCAGACGGATTTATGAGCTCATTTCTCATTGCCTCTGACAGGGATCTGATTGATACAACAAATGAATATGGTGTTTTCTACAGAGTAGTTTATGAGGCTTCCTTGGAAAATGATGAACTAAGAGCGTGCGGATCCATGGATTACAGGAATTTTAAGGGGCAGGATTCAATAACCATATCTTCAGATCTGACGCATGTTTTTAAGGTGGATGATAATACTGTGTACATGAAGGGTACGGAAACGGGTGACGAGATAATTTCGAGGGAAGAATTTGCAGAGCTTCTTGACACGCGAAAGGATTCCGGCATGTTCTTTGAAGTAGAGATAAGTGACGGTGTGGCTAAGACCGCATACCTTGCTGCACAATGAAATGGAGTGGAACAAGAATATGACTAAAACTTCCCACATGTGACGCTGCCAAAAATGTTATAGAGATTTCTGCTTTGAAAGCAAAAACCGCTTGAAAAAGAACGTAAAAATAGCATATAGCCTCGAAAAGTGGTATAATGTAGTCACCACAACAAACAAAAACCACGGAGGT